>OLOA01003987.1_pt1 | contig 11576 bp, 7 predicted proteins | sample 1672201 | NCBI WGS metagenome assembly OLOA01 (sample SAMEA3136658, study PRJEB25190) | human gut metagenome
CGGCCCGACTCATGGGCTTTGACGAGATCCAGTTCGACTATATGCGCTTCCCCGACGGCACATGGGCCTTCGAGGAGGGGGCCATTGACTACCGCAACGAAAACGGCGAGAGCAAAGCCCAAGCGGTGCAGCGATTCCTGATGTACGCCTGCGACCGGCTCCACGACGCCGGGGTGTATGTCTCCGCCGATGTGTTCGGGGAGTGCGCCGAGGCCTACGTCACCGCCTACGGCCAGTACTGGCCCGCCATCAGCAATGTGGTGGACGCCATCAGCGCCATGCCCTATCCGGATCACTATGGGGCCTCCGGGGACTGGCTGCCGTGGGAGCACCCCTACGAGACCATGTATGCCTTCGGCCAGAAGGCGGCCCAGCGCCAGCTGGAGACGGCGTCTCCGGCTGCGGTACGCACGTGGGTGCAGGCCTACAACGCCATCCGGGAGCCGTACAATACCTACGGGCCGGAGGAGGTAGGGGCCCAGATCAAGGCCCTGCGGGACACCGGCAACACCGGTGGATACCTCACATGGAACGGGGCCTCCCCGCTGGAGAAATACTGGGCGTTGGCTCCGGCATTTGATTGAGGAAGTGCAGAAAGAGAGCCAGCGGCTTTTGCCGCTGGCCCTCTCAGCGTGTCAAAAAGCCTCGCAGAGTTTGCCGCCCGCAGGCAGCAAAAAAGTGCAAGCCCTTTGTCGGAAAACCCTCCGGGGTTTTTCGACAGTCTCAGCGCTCGGAGCTCGTGGCGGCGCTGGTGCTGCCGGTCCACTGCCAGTTGGCGATCTCGGGCAGGTCGACGCCGTGCGCGGCGATATACTGCCGGTGCTCGACGAGCTTGTCGCGCATCTGCTGCACGGCGTAAGCGCCGCGGTTGCCGAGCTGGGGCAGGCGCTTGATGACGTCGATGACGAGGTGGAAGCGGTCGAGCTCGTTGAGCACGCGCATGTCAAACGGCGTCGTGATCGTGCCCTCCTCGACGTAGCCGCAGACGAACATGTTCTGGTTGTGGCGGGTGTAGGTCAGCTCGTGGATGAGCTTCGGGTAGCCGTGGAAGGCGAAGATGACGGGCTTGTCCTTCGTGAAGATGAGGTCGTAGTCCTCGTCCGTGAGGCCGTGCGGGTGGTCGGCGTGCGGCTGGAGCTTCATGAGGTCGACCACGTTCACGACGCGCACGCGCACCTCCGGCAGCTTCTCGCGCAGGATGGTCACGGCGGCGAGCGTCTCGAGTGTCGGCGTGTCGCCGCAGCAGGCCATGACGACGTCGGGCTCTGCGCCCTGGTCGCTGCTGGCCCACTCCCAGATGCTCACGCCCTGCGTGCAGTGGCGCACGGCCTGCTCCATGGTCAGCCACTGCGGCCGCGGGTGCTTGGAGGCCACGATGACGTTGATATAGTTCCGGCTGCGGATGCAGTGGTCAAAGCAGCTGAGCAGGCAGTTTGCGTCCGGCGGCAGATAGATGCGCACGACGTCGGCCTTCTTATTCGCCACGTGGTCGAGGAAGCCGGGGTCCTGGTGCGTGAAGCCGTTGTGATCCTGCTGCCACACGTTCGAGGCGAGCACGTAGTTGAGCGAGGCGATGTCCTGCCGCCAGGGCAGTTGGTTACAGACCTTGAGCCACTTGGCGTGCTGCGCGACCATGGAATCGACGATGCGGATGAAGGCCTCGTAGCTGTTGAAAAAGCCGTGGCGGCCGGTGAGCAGGTAGCCCTCGAGCCAGCCCTCGCACATATGCTCCGAGAGCATGGAGTCCATGACGCGGCCGTCCGGGTCGAGAAACTCGTCGTTGTCCGTCGCCTCGGCGACCCAGCGGCGGCCCGTGACCTCGAACACCGGGCTCAGGCGGTTGGAGGCCGTCTCGTCGGGGGCGAAGATGCGGAAGTTGCGCGCGTCCATGTTCTCGCGCATGATGTCGCGCACGAACGCGCCGAGCACGGTCATGTCCTGCGCCTCGACGGCGCCGGGCGCGGGCACGGGCTGCTCATATGTGCGGAAGTCCGGCATGCGCAGCTCGCGCAGCAGCAGCCCGCCGTTGGCGTGGGGGTTCGCGCCCATGCGGCGCTGCCCCTTCGGCGCGAGCGCCTGCAGCTCGGGGATGAGCGTGCCGTTGTCGTCAAAGAGCTCCTCGGGGTGGTAGCTGCGCAGCCACTCCTCGAGCTGCACGAGGTGCTCGGGGTTGTCCATGGCGATCGGCACCTGGTGCGCGCGGAATGACCCTTCCACCTGCTTGCCGTCCACTTCCTTCGGGCCGGTCCAGCCCTTCGGCGCGCGGAACACGATCATCGGCCAGTAGGGGCGCGTGGTGTCGTGCGCGGTGCGCGCGTGCTGCTGGATGGCGTGGATCTCCTCGATGGCCCAGTCCATCGTCTCGGCCATTTTGGCGTGCATCTCGGCGGGGTCGTCGCCCTCCACGAAGCGCGGCTCCCACCCGCAGCCGCGGAAGAACATCTCGAGCTCCTCGTGGCTGATGCGGGAAAAGAGCGTCGGATTTGCGATCTTGAAGCCGTTGAGGTGCAAAATCGGCAGCACTGCGCCGTCCGTGATGGGGTTGACGAACTTGTTGCCGTGCCACGCGGTGGCGAGCGGGCCGGTCTCGGCCTCGCCGTCGCCGACGACGCAGGCGGCGATCAGATCGGGGTTATCCATCACGGCGCCGAAGGCGTGCGCGAGCGAGTAGCCCAGCTCGCCGCCCTCGTGGATCGAGCCCGGCGTTTCGGGCGCGACATGGCTCGGGATGCCGCCGGGGAACGAAAACTGTTTGAACAGGCGCTGCATGCCGGCCTCGTCGCGCGTGATGTTCGGGTACACGTCGGTGTACGAGCCGTCGAGATAGTCCTGCGCGACCATGGCGTTGCCGCCGTGGCCCGGGCCGGAGAGGTAGATCATGTCGAGGTCATATTCGTTGATGACGCGGTTGAGGTGCGTGTAGATGAAGTTCTGGCCAGGCACGGTGCCCCAGTGGCCGACGATCTTCTTTTTGATGTCGCGCTCGGTCAGCCGCCGGCGCAGCAGCGGATCGTCGAGCAGGTAGAGCTGGCAGGCGGACAGATAGTTCGCCGCGCGCCACCAGGCGTCCATTTTGGCCAGCAGCTCCGGCGTGGGTGCAAACGCTTCGTTTTTCATCGTGGAAACCTCCTTATAGATATTAGGATGTGCCGTTCGGCACAGGTCATGCTTCGTTTTGCAGCGCAGCGAGCACGCTCTCGGCGCAGCGCAGCCCGTCCACGGCGGCGCTCGTGATGCCGCCGGCGTAGCCCGCGCCCTCGCCGCAGGGGTAGAGGCCGGGCACGCCGGTGCTGCACCGATCTTCCCCGCGCACGATGCGCACGGGGCTGCTCGAGCGGGTCTCGGGCGCTGTGAGCACGGCGTCCGGGTCGTCAAAGCCGCGCAGCTTCCTGCCGAAGGCGGGCAGCGCCTGTGCGAGGGTGTCCGTGATGCACGCAGGCAGCATGTCGTGCAGGTCGCACCACGTCACGCCGGGGCGGTACGTCGGCTGCACGCGGCCCGGGCCGGTGCTCGCGCGCCCGGCGAGAAAGTCGCCCGCCAGCTGCGCGGGGGCGTGGTAATTGCCGCCGCCGCGCGCAAAGGCGCGCTGCTCGATGCTGCGCTGCCAGTACATGCCGCCGAGGGTGCTTTTGTCCGGGAAGTCCTCCGGCCGCAGCGTCACGAGCACGGCGGCGTTGGCATTTTCCCCGTCGCGGCGGGAATTGCTCATGCCGTTGGTGCACACGCCGCCCGCCTCCGACGCGGCGGCGAACACCTCGCCGCCCGGACACATGCAGAACGTATACGCGCTCGACCCGTCCGGCAGGTGGCAGGAGAGGGAATAGTCCGCCGCCGGCAGACGCTCCGCCGCCGCACCGTACTGCGCGGCGTTGATATCGGCTTGCCGGTGCTCGATGCGTACGCCCATGGAAAACGGCTTCGGCTCCATCGGCACGCCCTGCGCATGAAGCATTTCAAACGTGTCGCGCGCGCTGTGGCCGATCGCAAGGATGACCTGCCGCGCCGGGAGCGTGTAGCTACCGGCCGGCCCGGCCACGGTCAGCGCCGCGATGTGTCCATCCTCCGTGGACAGCCCTGTCACGCGGTGGCCGAAGCGCACCTCGCCGCCGCGGTCGATGATCTCGTGCCGGAGGTTCTGCACGACCTCGACGAGCACATCCGTGCCGATGTGGGGCTTGGCGTCGTAGGTGATGTGCTCCGGCGCGCCGTGCGCCGCGAACTCCGCGAGCACGAAGCCGATTCGCGCATCGTGTGTGCCGGTGTTGAGCTTGCCGTCGGAAAATGTGCCCGCGCCGCCCTCGCCGAACTGCACGTTGCACTCCGGGTCGAACGGCCCGCCCGCGCGAAACGCCGCGATCTGCGCGCTGCGCGTCTGCGCGTCCGGCCCGCGCTCGAGCACGATGGGCCGTGCGCCCGCGCGCGCGAGCAGCAGCGCCGCGAACATCCCCGCCGGGCCGAAGCCCACGATCACGGGGCGCGCCTGCGGCGGCGCGATGCGGGGGATGGGGTAGGTCTTGTCCTGCACGATCGCGGCGGCGCGGCAGCGGCGGACGAGCTTTCGCTCATCCCCGCGCACGGTCACGCCGACGGTGTAAACATAGTGAATATCGTCTTTTTTGCGCGCATCGAGCGACTTTTTGCGGATGCGCAGGCCGGTGATATCCTGGGGCTGGACTTTCAGCGCCCCGGCGGCAAAGGTGCGCAGCTGCGCCTCGTCTGCGCTGGGGGCGAGCTTCAGGTTCGAAATTGCGATCATCGGCACGCCCTCCCGGCCGCGCGGCCGCTGGCCCACGCCCACTGCAGGTTGTAGCCGCCGCAGTCGCCGTCAATGTCCAGCACCTCGCCGCAGGCGTACAGCCCCGGCACGAGAAGGCTGCCCATCGTCGCGGGGTCAAATTCGTCCGTGCGGATGCCGCCGGCCGTGACCTGCGCGCTCTCGAAGCCCTCCGTGCCGCGCACCGGCAGCGCGAAGCCCTTCACCGCGCGCACGAGCGCCTTGAGTTCCTGGTCCGTCACGTCGCCGAGCGGCCGCCCGCCGGGGACGGCGGCGTAGCGCAGCAGCATCTTGCCCACGCGGTTGTGCACCGTGCCGGTCAGCACCTCTTCGCACGGGAGCGTGGGCGCGGCCGCGCGCCGCGCCTGCAAAAACGCCAGACAGTCCGGCGCGCTGTGTTCGCGCAGCAGGTCGAGCGTCACGGTCTGGCCCTCGCCGCCGCAGCTCGCCGCGCGGGAAATTTCAAAGATCGCCGGGCCGGACACGCCCTTTTCCGTGAACTGCACCTCGCCCGCGCTGCGCGCGAGGATGGCCCGGCCGCGCGTGAGCGTCACGCGCGCGTCTGCGCGCACGCCCTTGAGCGCGCGGGGATACGTCGGGTCGGTCGTCAGCTGCACGAGCGCGGGGTGCAGCGCCGTGCGCCGGTGGCCGAGACTCTGCAGCAGGGTATACCCGTCGCGCACGCCGCCGGCCTTCGCCCCGGCAGCGCCGCCGCACGCGATGATGACGCGGTCGGCGGGGATCGTTTCGCTTTCCGTCTCGATGACAAAGCCGCGCCCCTGCCGGCGCACGGCCGTCACGGCCTCGCCCGCGCGCAGGGCGATGTTCGGCCGCGCGAGCGCGAAGCGCAGCACGTCCACGACGCTGTTGGCCGCGTTCGAGAGCGGGTACACGCGCCCGCCCGGCTCCGTCACGGTCATGAGCCCGTGCGCGGCGAACCAGCGCAGCGCCGCCTCCGGCGGGAAGGCCGCGAGCGCCGGCGCGGCAAAGTCCGGCTGCGCGCCGTGGTAGTTTTCAGGCGCGGCGCCGGTGTTCGTCAGGTTGCAGCGGCCGTTGCCGGTCACGGCGAGCTTGCGCCCCACGCGCGCCTGCCGCTCGAAGAGCAGGATTTTATTTTCCGGTTGTTCGGCGGCGGTCAGCGCGGCCATCATGCCGGACGCGCCCGCGCCGATGACTGCGATCGTCATGGCGATGCTCCGTTTCTATCGTTTTCTTTCCTTATTAAACCACACTTCGCCCGCAAATACAAGAAAACGGAGGGCGTCCCTGACGTCACGCACGCAGGCGATCGTCCTTGTGCCTCCGCTCGACCGGGATTGAGGCCAAAGCCTCCCCTTACACAGGGAAGCCAAGGGCGTATCACCGAAACTGCCAACAGGAATCTCTGCCTGCCCCCGCAAACAAAAAACCGGCGGCAGCCAATCTGGCTGCCGCCGGTCTTCCGGGCGTGTGGTCACTTTTTCGGCACGTCGCACTCGGGCATCAGCTCGTCGCTCATGACGGCCAGCACGTGCTCGAACGTCGCCAGTTCCTCGGGCGTGAACCGCTCGTGGATGCGCGCCATCACCGTGTCGATGTAGCTCTGCATGAGGCCGTTGTAGCAGTAGAACTTGTCCGACAGCTTCAGGTGGTATTCGCGCCGGTCGGTGTCGGAGTTCTCCTTGACGATGTAGCCCTTGCGGATGAGATTGTTGACCTTATAGGTCGCGTTGGACTGCGAGATGCCGAGAAAATCCGCAAACTGACCGATGGTCGGCGCGTCGAGTTCGTGGATGACCTCGACGGAGAACGCCTCCATCGCGCTCAGCGAGCCCTCGCGCTCGCGCACCTGCGAAAACAGGCGGCGAAAAAATTGCAGCTTAAACTTCTCGTACACACTCTGAAAATTCTGCTCCAGCATCGGAAGCTCCCCCCTTACTTCTTCGATTCGCAAGATATTTTCTTTTTTACACCAAAGTGGCAAAAAAGTAAAGAGCCGGACGCGGAGAAATTCCCGCGTCCGGTAAAATTAAGCAGAATTTAACGCCTCACGGCGCTTTCGGTCCTTCGTCGGGCTTGGACTGGGGTGCGTCCTCGCCGAGAATCTCGCCCGTCGTCTCGACGGCGGTGGCGTCGTCCACGAAGTCGTGCACGGCGGCCTTCACGTCCTTGACAAAGATGGCGGCATACACGACGGTGCACAGGTTCTGCACGCCGTCGACGATGAGCGACACGCCCATCATGATCGTGAGCACCTGCTTGCCGTCAAAGGGGTTGAACACCAGCAGGATGCCCAGCACCAGGCACACGACCGTGCACACGAGCGTGACCCACCACGAGTGCGCGCCCATGCGCCGCGAATCGACGGCGACCTGCAGCTTAAAGACGCTGTCGACGAGCACGAGCAGGCCGATCATGACCGAGAGGATGTCCGTCAGCGCCGGCGCGCGCCAGAGCATGAGCGTGCCGAGGATGATGCAGAACAGGCCGACTGCAAAGTCGAACCGGATGGCCACACCCTCGACCTCGCGGATGAAATAGAGCACGATCTTCATCACACCGAACACGGCCATGGCCGCGCCGAGAATGCGGCAGATCATGACCAGCGACGTCTCGGGGTTCACGACAAGATAGATGCCGAGCAGCAGGAACATCGCGCTGAGCACGACGTAGCTCCACTTGATGCGCTTGAATACCTTCATTCCTTTCCTCCTTACAGGCCGAGCGGCTCGTCGATGAGCACGACCTCGACCTTGGCCATGTCCATCATCTGTCCCCAGAGCACGAGCAGCGCGTTGCAGCCGCGGCTCTTGCTGCGGCAGTCGAGGCAGCGGCCGACCGTGTGGCACGGCTGGTCGCCGTCAAAGCGCCGCATGTTCTGCACGGCGGCGGTGTTGCGCGCGCGGGAGAGCGCGCTGTCAAAGTCCGGGCAGATCTTGTTTGTGCCCGCGACGATGTACACCGTCTTGCCGATGCCGTAGACCATGGCGGCGAGGCGGTTGCCGCGGCCGTCGATGTTGAGGATCTGGCCGTCGGCGGTGATGGCGTTGGCGCTGCTGAGGTACACGGGCGCGGTCAGCGCGTGGTCGAGCGTGTCAAAGCCCGGCGTGCGCCAGTGCCACCAGACGGTGTTGTGCTTGGTGAGCCGGTCGTACAGGCCGATCTGGTCGATGGTCTTGCTGCCGCCGATGCCGACGGTCGTGCCGTCGATCACGCCGTCGAGATAGTCCGCCGCCTCGCGCCCCGTGGCGAAGTGCCGCACGGCGAAGCCGCGGCCGGTCAGCGCGCGGATGGTTTTTTCGATGTCCATGGGACATGCCTCCATATATCATATTGTGCCCTTATCCTACCATCGTCATCCGCCGCTGTCAATTTCCTTTGCGGTTGAATCCGGCGGCGCGCTTTGCTATAATGACGGCAGACAGACACAGAGGGGAGAAACGTTTCATGCAGTTACTTTATGCACTGGCAAAGCTGCGCACACCGTTTTTGGACACGGTGCTCGGCGCGCTCACCAACTGCGGCGGCGAGATCGTGTTCATGGCCGTCGCCATCATCGTGTTCTGGTGCGTGAGCAAGTCCTGCGGGTACTATATGCTCACGGTCGGCTTCGTCGGCACGATCGTCAACCAGTTTCTCAAGCTGGTGTTCCGCATCCCGCGCCCGTGGGTGAAAAACCCGAATTTCCAGATCGTCGAGAGCGCCCGGGCCGAGGCCACCGGCTACTCGTTCCCGAGCGGGCACACGCAGAATGTCTTCGCCTCCTTCGGCTGCCTCGGCCGCTGGACGAAGCGGACGTGGCTGCGCGTGGTCTGCGCCGCCGTGATCGTGCTCACGGCGTTCTCGCGCATGTACCTCGGCGTGCACACGCCGCTGGATGTCGGCGTGTCGTTCGGCCTCGGGCTCGTGCTGGTGTTTGCGCTCTACCCGCTCTTTTGGGACATTGACAGCCACCCGAACCGGCTCTACTGGCTTTTCGGCGTCATGGCCGTGCTGGGCCTTGCGTATCTGCTCTTTGCCGAGCTCTGGCCGTTTCCTGCGGACGTGGACGCCGCCAACCTTGCCTCCGGCCGCAAGAACGCCTACACGCTGCTCGGCGCGGTGCTGGGCATGACGTTTTCCTACTGGCTCGACCGGCGGTACGTGCACTTTGACGTGCGCGCCGTCTGGTGGGCGCAGGTGCTCAAGGCCGTGCTCGGCCTCGCCATCACGATCGGCCTGCGCACCGTGCTCAAAGCGCCGCTGCTCGCGCTGTGCGGCGGGCACAATATTGCCAATCTCATCCGCTATGCGCTCATGGTCATTTTTGCCGCCGGCATCTGGCCGATGACCTTTGGCTGGTTCGGCCGCCTTGGGCGGAACAAACCTGTGCCCGGTACGTCAGATTGAATTGACTTGTCGTCATAAGTGTGTTACTATTTATAAAGTTATGTAAACATGCCAACACGGACATAAAGAGGTGCGTATCACATGGACAAACACGCATTGGATCCTGCCTGCCTGCTCGGTGATCGGCTGCAGACGCTCTCGCGCGCGGAGCTGACCGCGCTGGCCGAGGCGCTGTGCCGCATCCTGGCGGAGCGCGGGACATATCACGGCGGCATCCGCCCGGACAACATCAGCCGCGCCGTAGACGGCACGGTCGGTCTTGGCGCGCCCGCCCGCACGGACACGAAGGACTGGACGACCGAGGAGCTGGAGTTCATGGCGCCCGAGGTGTTCTGGAGCGGCACGCTCGACGCCTCGGCCGATGTGTATTCGCTCGGCCTGCTGCTGTATGCGGGCGTGTCGGGCGGCCGTCTGCCGTTTTACCCGGACGGCCGTGCGCCGCTGCCTGAGGACCAGACCGACGCGCTGCGCCGCCGCATGAACGGTGAGGCGCTGCCCCCGGCGCGCAAGGCCGGGCGCGGCCTGCAGGAGATCATCGCGCGCGCCACGCAGTGCAAGCCGGACGACCGCTACGCCACGCCGGCGGAGCTGTGCGCCGCGCTCGAGCAGTATGACGCCGAACAGCGCCGCAGTGTGCCGACCGCGCAGGAGATGTTCAACAAGCCCGAGCAGGAGCTCAGCGAGGTCGAGCGCATGATGCTCGACATCCTCGCCGAGGAGGCCGCCGCGCCTGTGCCGGAGGCTGAGCCGGAGATCGCGGCCGAGCCCGAAGCGGAAGCTGAGTCTGAGCTGAAGTTTGAGCTGAAGACCGAGGCGGAGGAAGCCCCGGTCATTGAGCCGGAGGCCGAACTCGAGTCGGAAGTAAAGCCAGAGGAAACCCCGGCTGCCGAACCGGAAGCAAAGCCAGAGGAAACCCCGGCTGCCGAACCGGAAGCAAAGCCGGAGGAAACCCCGGCTGCCGAACCGGAAGCAAAGCCAGAGGAAACCCCGGTCACCGAGCCGAAACCGCAGCCCGAGCGCAAGCCAGAACCGCAGCCGCTGCCGAATAAATTTCGCCCCGAGAAGCGGCCCGTCCAGCCGGAGACCCCGGCGAAGCCGAAGTCGGAAAAGAAGCCGGAAAAGCCGCCTGTGAAAAAGCCGGAGGCCTACCGTCCCGCCCCGGCCAAGCCGAAAAAGCAGCCGTCGGCCGAGCAGCGCCAGTCGCACAAGGCGGGCATCCTGCTGACCGTGCTCATCATCTGCGCGGCCGTGCTGGCCGTGCTGCTGCTGCGCTCGCTCGGCGTGTTCGGCACGCCCGCCACGGCGGAGACCACCCCGACGCCGACCGTCCCCGTCGAGACCGTCGTCCCGACCGAGACGCCCACGCCCACCCCGACGCCGAAGCCGGAGCCGACATATGAAGTCGTCACGGCGGACGTCTCCTGGGCCGACGCCGAAGCGGCGGCCGAGGCCAAGGGCGGCCACCTCGTTGTGATCGACAGCGCCGAGAAGTGGACGCGCGTCGCCCAGCTGGCCGACGAGTCCGGCCTGACCTATGTCTGGATCGGCCTGCACCGTACCGACAGCGGCGAGCTCGCCTGGGTCAAGGACAACGTTGACCCGGTCTATAACTGGGCGTCCGGCGAACCGTCCGTGCACGATACCAACGGCGCCGCCGAGGATTACGTGCTCATCACGAGAACGTCCAGCGGCTGGTATTATAACGACTGCATCGGCGATCCCGCCGGCCGTTACCCGCAGTTCTACAGCGGAAAGATCGGCTATATCATCGAGATCGACCCGTAAAACGTGCAAAAAGCTCCCCGGCCATCCGGCCGGGGAGCAATTTTTTTGCGCAGCGTTCAGGTCTGCCAGTCGGTGACTGGTTTGCCGTCGCTGTCGGTGAACGTGCCGCAGGCAATCATGATCAGGTCGACCAGCGCGCCGATACCGAAGCAGCCGGCCGTGAGCAGCCAGAGCACGCCCGTGCCGATCTTGCCGACGTAGAACCGGTGGATGCCGAGCCCGCCGACGAAGATGCACAGCAGCAGCGCGATCAGGCGCGATTTCGGGCTGGCGTTCGGGTCAACGGTTTTTGTCGGTGCCACGGCGCAGCCGCACTTTGGGCAGACGACGGCCTCGTCAACCAGCTGCGCGCCGCAATGAGCGCAGTATTTCATGGTGTTTCCCCTCCTTCGCTGCCGCCGCAGCGGCCGCGATACTTGTCACATGGCGGCGATACCTGTCATGTGATAAAATCAGTGTAGCATTCCGCCGGTGGCTTGTCAATTCCGGCGCAGCGCTCGCAGCCGAAATTTGCCGCCTGCGGTCAAAAAACCGCCCCGGGAGCATCTGCTCCCGGGGCGGTGGGTGTTTTGGCGGAAATTACTCGCCGAAGTAGCGCTTGAGCAGGCCCTCGAACGCCTTGCCGTGGCGGGCCTCGTCGCGGGCCATC
>OLOA01004005.1_pt1 | contig 11527 bp, 14 predicted proteins | sample 1672201 | NCBI WGS metagenome assembly OLOA01 (sample SAMEA3136658, study PRJEB25190) | human gut metagenome
AGACGTTGTATGAGTGTTGATTTTAGCTTTATATCCTAATTTATTTAATGTGTCTTTAACCAAAAAAGGGGGTAGTATCATATTACCCCCATGAAAAAAACTGGTTTTCCTAAGAGGGAAGCCATGGAAAAGACAAGTCCTCTTTTTTCTGTTGCGTTTTTCAAAACAGACCCTTTTATTACACCTCTTTAAAAGACTTTGTACGCTTGTTTAAGTCTTTGCTTAGTATTTATACTTGCAAACTCTTAATAAAGCTTAGAAACGTGTTTAAACAATCTACAATACATTTTATATTTCTAATTCTTCTATTTATGCTCTATATTTCTAGTAATATGTTCTTATTCCTTCAAAAACAAGTGATGTAAACTCTTATAAGCTTTTTCTTACTCCAGACTAGACCATCATTCTTATTTCTGTATATCCTCAGTGGCTGTTATTATTTTGTGTATACACTTTTTAATGTCAACAATTATCAACCTAGCTTACTATTTTTTAAATCATTTATGATCTCGTTTTCTTATGTAACAAGCAAGAAATGAAATAAAGGCTAAAACTGTTTTATGTTCTAGCCTTTATAGGTTTGTTTTTTCTGTTTGTATTTCCATGACATTTTTATAAATCTTAGCAAATCTTAACATTTATTAGCTTTTGTTAGCTTTTGTTGTTTGATTACTTTATAGGTTCATTCTATTTGCCTTAGCTTTTCCATTTTCTTTTCCTTCAATTTGCAATAATTTATCTTCAATTTCGTTTATTTGTCCCTCTATAACTCTAGAAATTCCATATAAAGCCTTTTCTAAGCTTGGGTTTTCATCACTTATACCGGATGACACTATGCGCAAGTTCTCGCTCATGCTATGTAATAACATCAAGTTTTCTTCAATTATAAAGTAGTTCTCTGATATTTGTTTTCTTTCTGTTTGTTCTAAATTCATTTTCTATTCTCCTTCAATCTTCATCTTTCTTCGTCATACTTTGCTTATTTTGTTTCTATTTGCTTTAGATTGGTAACACCATTCAAAGCTTTTATTGTTTCTTTTGGTATAGCGTTTCTTTCGCAAAACTCAAGCCTAGTTATTTTATTAGCGTTCATTTCCTGGTAATCATTTTCTATGGTTTCTTTGTAGCTCTTAACAAAGTCTTTTTTGAAAGTTCCTTGATTGTTTATATTGGCATTGCCTAAGCTTTCTAAAAACTTTGGGTGTTTAACTGCCTTCTTGATATTTCCTGGTAATGCTTCAAAATTGTCCTTAGCTTTTGTTGGATTACAACTCGCCTTGTTTAAAACGATACTCCAGGCTTCTTCATCAGTCATAACACTATCTTTGTATTTCTTATTAAGCTCATCTTTGATTCTTCCAATAGAAGGTGCAAAGTTGCTTGTATCATTAGCCATGATTGCCATGATCGCGTTGAATACCTCATCAAGCGTATAGCTTTTAAATTGTGTGTTCCACGTTTTAGTAATCAACTCCATATCCATAGATTGCTTTTCTACATTTTTTAAAAAGTTAGAATAATTAGCCATTAATAACGCTAAAATGCTTTTTACATTTTCAGTTGTCATATTTCTCCTTTCTAGAATAATAATTCTTCAATTCTTGATTTCTTTTTTTGTTCCTGGTTGTATTGGTTGTTATTCTTATTCAAAGGAAATAAACCACTCCAACTTCTTTCGATAGATTGATTAACAATGTCTATTTTAGTTAGATCATCTAAAGCCCATTTATCTAATTTCCCTAAAGCAATTTTTAAGCCTTTTGTAGTGATGGGTTTTTTGATTTCTTTTCGCATTTCTACAAAGCCTTTTAAAGCTTCTCTCAAGTCCTCATTTATAGTGTAATTTTCAATAATTGAGTTATGAGTTTCTTTAGGCTTTTTTTCTTTTTTAACTTGTTTTTGCTCTTGAATTTGTTCTTGATTTTCTTCTTGTTTTTGCTCTATATATTCTTTACTATTCTTATCTATACTATACTTATCTATACTATTCTTATCTTTACTATACTGCGTATCCAATTTGTTTCCATTTTGTATCCATTTTGTTTCCAAATTGTTTCCAACAATAGAATAGACTCTATTTTTATTCACTCTTAAAGTGCTTTTTTCGTTTAAATAAATGGTAGGTGTATACCTATCTTTTTTTAAATCGTTGTTAAGTTTCCAGTGCTTAATCGCAATAATTCCACTATCAAATGGAATTATAAAGCCCTTAGCAATAAGTAGTTTTAAATCATCATCACTACAATTAACAAGCTTAACTATTTTCCTGGGTGATGATACGAAACCATCATCATCAGCTCTCATACCTAAGTGATAATAAAGTGATTGAGTGCTTGAAGGCATATCAAGAAATTCATCAGTATCAACAACAAGAAGCGAAAACATCCTTTTTCTTGCCATTACTGAACACCTACTCCAATCCGTTTATTGAAGTAGGAGCGTAACACTTTCCCTCGTATCGTTATAAAGCCTTGCTCTTTCAACTCGTCATTCAATTCTTTAATGATTAAATATGACTTTGTTTCACTTACTCCACAAATAGCTTGCACTTGTTTAGCAGTGATATAATAGTCATGATCTGTATGAATTTCTTGTGATGTGGTAGTCCTTGTTAATTCTTTACAGATCTTTTTTAATTCTCTGACTAGTTCTATTTCCGGTCGTGGCGCATTATCAAGCGTGTAACACATTCCACTTCTTGTGTAATCTCTCACTTCAACGTGTTTTAGTATGTTTTTACGCTCGTTTTCATCTAACCCGCACAAATACTCATTAACATCATTTTTAGCGTTTAAAAGCATTTTATGGGCTTCTAATGAAGTACTTGGTTCAAATAATAAACTCATTTTAAAAGACTCCTTTCTTACTCTTTTACTAGTGTTTTGACTTCTACGCCTAATGCCTTGGCGATTTTAAAAGCTGTTTCCGTACTACATGACCCGCCGTTATAGATTTTGCTTAATGTTACACGTGATAAATCAGCTTTTTTCATCAAATCGACTTGTTTTAAGTTTTGATTGCAAATTTCAATTTTTAGCTTTTTTTCATCTAATCGCATTTTTATAACTCCTTTCATAAATATAAGCTATTGCTTATATCTGAAACAAGAATATCACTTATATTATAAGTTTGTAAAGATATTTATTATAATTTTATTAATATTTTATGTACTAATATAAATTTTAATGATATTCTTAAGATATAAAAAGAAAGGAGTGTTTTTTCATGGATGTTAGTATGTTCGATAACTACAAATCAATAGAAATATCTGATATTCTTAAAGCTTTACGCAAAGAAAAGAAGATCACGCAAGAAGAATTGGCTAAAAAATTAGATATAACTCAAAGTGCTGTAAGTCAATTTGAAAGTGGGCAAACAAAACTTACAGACCAACAAGTAAAAGTTATTCTTACTGCTTTAGATGAATCGTTAAGTGATTTTTATATGTTTTATCATGATGTATTATCTAGAAGATCAATTCAAAAGAGATTAGAAGAACGTAAAAAGGAGTGTGAAGCTTTACCAGATAAGATTATGACTACAGCATATAAATTGAATGAACAAGGGCAAAGAAAAGTACTTGATTATATAGATGATTTACTACAAATAGATAAATATAAATATAAAAAATAGATTGCTCTACTATCTTTTGTGGGTTCGATAATAAAACAATCTATTTAGGAGTAGCTAAAATTAAAACCAGGGAAGCCCTGGCGAATTTAGAACACTTATATTTTAGCATATCTCCGTTTAATTAAGAAGGGAGTATGTAATAATATGCCTATTTACAAAGATGAGAAGTATAACACATGGTTTTGCAAGTTCTACTATGTCGACTACAACGGACAAAAGAAGCAAAAGCTTAAACGTGGTTTTAAAACGAAACGAGAAGCAAAAGAGTTTGAAAATCGTTTCCTAGTGAAACATCAAAAAGATGTTACTATGCCTTTTAGCTCTTTGGTGAAATACTACAAAGAAGATATGGAAACACGTTTAAAGCCTGCTACAATCTATACAAAGCAAAACATAATTGATAAATTGATACTTCCATACTTCAATGATATGCCATTGAATAACATCACACCTAGCACTATTAGAACGTGGCAAAACGAACTTATCCAAAATGATAAAAACTATTCTCAAACCTATCTAAGAACAGTTCACACACTGTTAGTTGCTATTTTTAACTTTGCTATGAAATATTATGATCTAAAAGAAAACCCTTGCTCCATATGCGGTTCTATCGGTTCTATGAAAACTGAAAAAGAGATGACTATATGGACGCTAGGCCAGTTTAAAACATTCATAGAAGCCGAAAAAGATAACATCATGTATTATACTGCTTTCAATGTATTGTTTTATACTGGGCTTCGTATTGGTGAGCTATTAGCTCTTACATGGGGTGATATTGATTTCGACAATCAAACTATCTCAATTAACAAATCTTTGCAAGTTTTAAATGGTGTAACATACATCACTAGCCCTAAGACAAGAAAAAGTGTTAGAACAATCACTATATTTCCTAACCTGGTTAGAATACTCCAGGATTATAAAAACGCTTGCTATGAGCCTTTAAACGATTCTAGACTGTTTCCAATCGCAAAAAGTAAAGTTTTAAGAGAACTTCGCAAGAAGGCAAAAGCCCAGGAACTGCCACAAATACGATTGCACGATCTAAGACACTCCCACGCTTCATTATTAATTGAATTAGGTTTTAGTCCGTTGGCTATTGCTGATCGTTTAGGACATGAAAGCGTGCAAACTACATTGAATGTTTACTCCCATTTATACCCTAATAAACAAGATGAATTAGCCCAAAAATTACAAGAAATTTCGTGATTTTTATTTTTTTAGTATCATAGCAGTATCACAAAACAAAAAGAAAAGCCATTATCACCGATAGATAAAGGCTTTTTTAGTATTATACATTAAATATGACTTACTTCTACTGAATAATTTCCAAAATTAATATTTGCCTTACCATACTCTTTTACAAGCTCATAACGAATCTTTGCGAGCATATCAAACCCATCTAAACTTGTCTTACTTGGAACAACAACGCGCAAATCAATACCAGTTGTAGAAAAATTGATTACTTTTACTTCAATTGGATTTTCACTCTCAATATCATATTCCAACATTGTCTTTTCAACTAAATTTTTCAAAATATCAATTGCCAAATCAATATTCGTTCCATAAGAAACTTCAATTTCCAAATAATTATTCTTTCGAGTATCTTGAAAAAAAGCATTTTCAATTGTTGCCGAATTCAAAGTTGAGTTTGGCACAATAATACGATTACTTTCATATGTACGAATGATTGTATGACGAAAACGAATACTTTCAACATACCCAATCAATTCGCCTTGATTGACCTTAATCAAATCTCCTTCGACAAAAGGCTTAAATGTTAAAATCATCAAACCACTGCATAGATTACCAAAAGCATCTTTAGCAGCAACACCTAAAATTAGGGCAACCACTCCACTGGATGCAGCAAGATAAGACATAATGGGTTTAGTCTGTTCAAATTGTCCAAGAAAAATTATTCCATTAATAAAAACCAAAATGTATTTTATTAATCTGGCAAAGCTTGCCTTATTTGTGACATCCTTTTTATATAATACTTTACGAATCCCTTTATAAATTCCAACAGAAACTATACCTGTTACAACAGTTACAATAATGATTGATTTCATTTATATCATCTCCAATACAACTTTTTCTGTTCCTCTGTTGTTTGATCAATAAACTTCTTCTTTGTGTATAAAAACTCTTCAAGATCCATATAAATGTGTAGAAGCATTGCCTTTGATTCAAACTCAATACGATTTGTCGGCAAATTCTCTTTTTGTTTATCTTTCAACATTTGATGAAGTGAAGTAATTTGTGGCTGAGGATCATTTTTTTCATGAATAAACGGAATTAAATATTCAATATATTTTGCCAATTCATCCGCCTCTTTTGGCATCTTACGAATCTTTCGTATCTTATAATGAAGCATATGTAAAATATCACACTGCAAAGCACGCATTTCAAAATAACGAATATAATAATCTGGTAAACTCGTAAACGTATTATCCTGATATTCCATCGCAATATGAATATATTTTTCAGCCTGCTCTTTAATATCCTCTAATTCTTTCCAAATTGTAGTGTTTCTTTCTTCACTTTGAATATAGTGAACAATTTGATACATCAAACTCTGGATCTTATCTTCCATATAATTCATGCAAGAATTCAAATACTCCTCTTCTCCACTATAATCATGAACCAAATTCAATAAGAATGCGATAAGGGCGCCAATTAAGATCAAATAGAATTCATTTATCATGAAGTGAATACTAAAATCCAAATAACTCAAGTAATGAACGGCAATCATCGCATTTACACTTAAAGTATTCTGACATTTCATTTTCTCACTGTACCCAACTAAGCACGCAATCGCAAGTCCAAAGGCAATCCAATGGCTTGGAATAAGTTCAAAGAAAATAAAACAGAATAGAATTGTCACAAAGAATGTTGAAATTCTTCTAAGAACAAGCTTCACCGTTCCCCACTTTGTCGTCAACAATGACAATAGTGCAATCGTTCCAGCACTTGTTGGATTATCCAATTTAAAAAAGTAGGCTAAAATAATCGCAACGGCACTTCCTACGCCTATCTTAAGTGATAGTATTAATACTCTTTTTGTATCTCTTTTCATATGCATACATTTTATGCGAAATCAAAAAAAAGGACAATAATAATTATCACTTCTTTTTAAATACATCTTCACTACGAAATAGCATTATTCTTTATATTTTTATTAAAATCAATTTTAACAATAGACAATCAAACCATTGCCTATGTCTGTCACTTTTTCTCTAATACATCTTTCACTTTTTGTTTACCACTCTTTAATAATCGAGCCACTCCCTCTTCACTCATCTTTAAACGATTCGCAATATCCTTTTCTTTCAAGCTACCTAGACAATGCATGATTGTCACTGTCTTTTGGTTTTCTGGCATCTCATTTAAACAATCATCCACATCAGATTGTCGATATTGAGGAAGTCCACGCAAAGCCGTAGTCACACCCGTATTTTCTTTAGCCTGCATATACTCACGCAATTGTTTATTCAACAAGACTGTGATCCATTTTAAAAAATTCTTATCATCATTCAATTTATCCATATGCATAAATGCGTACGTATAAGTTGCCTGCAAGATATCATTGATTTCTTTTTCTTCTAAACCAATATATCGCTTATAAATTGTTCGAATCAAATGATCTTTGGTCAATGAAATAAGCTCTTTTTTGGCATCCGCATTCTTATTTCTTACACCCATTATTATCTTTTCATCAATCATTATGTATTTATCCTTTATATACGTCATTTTTAGTATACAACATACCATTTGATAAATCAAAAAAGAGGCAATCCAACGACTGCCTAAGCTCCATAATATTCATCCAAAGTTAAATTATTCTCATATAAATATGTAGCTAAATCTACACCTACATAACGCAAGTGCCAGCTTTCTGATGCAATTTTAGTTTTATCTTCCTTATCATCCGGATAACGTAAGATAAATCCATACGTATGCATATTTTCTAATAACCAATTGTAGTGTGAATTATATCGAACAACATCTAAATCACTACAATCATTATCCATACGAATATCAACAGCCAATCCTGACTGATGCTCACTATATCCTGGTCTTGTCCAATAACGATCTGCATATTCTTCACCATAGTTTGCAGCTCCATTATTAAACAATCCAACTTGATATGCATAAGAACGATAGGCTGAACAAGCATTTAAAATAAACCCTTCATTAGCGGATGCTTCTATCAATTTTTCAAATGCTTCTGCAGCTTCCTTTCGCATACGCACATTTTCATTTTCTCCACTCGAAGGAACCTGAACTAGATCACTAGGCTCATAATCTTCTGGTAATCCAGAATATTTATTTACAAGAATATAAATTGAATTTAAATCCGAAACAGTAACGGTATTCTCATATGGATTCCCACTTTGATTCACTTTTGTTACTTCAGGTAAATTTGTTTCTTCCTTCTTATTCTCTTTTTTTGTTTCTGTTATCTTTTCTTGTTTAGGTTCACTTACTTTCTTATCACTTGTTTTTTTCGCAATCATTGAAATCAACAACGCAATAATTAAAATCAATACAACAATCACAAAAATAGCTGTTTTTCTTACTCGTCTTCTATTTTTCATTTAAACTCCTCTTTACACGGGTATAAATAAGACTTTATTATATCCACCACAAATCATACCTAGTATAGCACTTTCTGCATTGGATAAATCGTACTCCTTGACCATAACTTCTTTACATTCTTTGGCATCTAGAATAGCCTGGTACTCTACTTTACCCCCACCAATCGTATCAATCACTCCATTTTCATGCACTAACATCATACTACCAACACCTCTTGGTGCCGAACCCTTTTTATCAATGATAATACATAAAGTCCCATGAACATTGGATTCTAATAGTTCTTTAGAAATACTTGAACTAAACATTGCATTTTTAATTTCAATGAGTTCAGCCAAAATACTGATGGATATCTCAGCGGGGGTTTGAGCTCTAATATCTAAACCAATTGGTGCATGCACGTTGGATAATTCTTCATTAGAATATCCTTCTTCAATCAACGCATCAAAAGTCTTTTTTACTTTTCCTTTACTTCCAATCATACCCAAATATAAATGTGGCTTACACAATGTCTTTTCTAGACATAACTTATCATCCTTATGCCCTCTTGTCACTATCACATAACAAGTATTTTCTTCTTCTGGTAATACTGCATCCATTTGATCATATTCAATACAATGAATCTCATTGGCCGTAGGAAAATGTTCTACATTTGCGAACTCTTTACGATTATCGATCACAATTGTATATAATTCTAATATGCTTGCCATTTTAGCTAAATATTGACTGACATGTCCACAGCCTAAAATCACAAGCTTAGGCTGCATATTAAACCATTCTTTTTGAAGAATATCCACATCGACATCTTCTTCTAATAGAGCCTTTAAACAACGCGTATATAAATCCATATCCCCATTCACATGAATTTTAAAAGGTTTATTTAACTTCTTTAAATAAACACGAATCAAATCCTGCATGATTTTAGGTGTTACAAGTTCGTTTGGATCTAAATTTGTAAGCTCATAACGATGTACCACTTCTTTTACCGGCTTATTTAATCCATTTAGATTTGAAATTAACACGACCTCATCTGAATCTGGATCCACAACAGGTTCATTGACATTAGGAAACTTCAAAGGCAAATGTTTAGAGCCATCTGCCTCAATCAAAATTACATCCACAACTTGTTTTAATTGTTTCAATAATTCTGAATCCAACCCCTCAATTTTAAATTCATCACATCTGTTTCCCGCATGACAATATCCATAAGTTTCAATTCTATGCATAATTTCATCATAACTAGGATCTATCAATGTATCTTCTTCAATCAACATATGCGTAGTCGTACACATTAAAACTGTTTTATTCAAAAAAACATATTTATCTTTTAATTTGTGGATATACGTTGTTTTTCCACCCGAACCAATCACACTAATAATCATTTGAAATTTCCCGAATCGCTCGAACCACAAAATCAACATCTTCTTTTGTATTTTGAAAAGATAATGATAAACGAACAATTCCCCTTTCTTCTGCATTTAAATATTTATGCATCAATGGCGCACAATGCGCACCACAACGCGTCACAATACCATACTTATAATTCAATACATCACTTACATAAGCACTATCTTTACCTGGAATATTGATTGCCACAATAGGTGTAGAATTTTCTAAAGACGAATAAAATTCTACATAGCCTGTTAAACCTTCATATAATTTTTGAAGTAAAAAGTATTCCTTTTCCATAATCTCTTTTTGATTTTCTGAAACATACTTTACCCCTGCATTTAAGGCTGCAATCCCTACAAGATTCTGTGTTCCCGCCTCTAAATGTTCAGGATATGCCTCAGGCATATGCGGATTAAAAGAATCTATACCCGTTCCACCAGAAATCAATGGTTTTACTTCAATGCCTTTTACACAAAATCCGCCAATACCGCCAATGCCTAATAAGCCTTTATGGCCACTAAAACATAAAACATCTATATTTTCCATGGACACAGGAATATGACCTGCACTTTGAGCGGCATCCACCATAAAAAGAATGTCACTTTCTTTACAATACTTTCCAATTAAATCCACATCAAAAATTTCACCAGTCACATTCGAACTATGTGTCATGATAACCATTCTCGTATTGTTTTGAATATGATTTTTAATATCTTTTAAATAAGGCGAACAAATCGTTAAAGATATGACACCTTTTTCTTCTAGTTCATATAAAGGGCGAAGCACACTATTATGCTCCGCATATGTGGTAATCACATGATCCTTTTCTTTTAGAATTCCTTTGATACATGTATTTAAACTTTCTGTATTTCCACCATTTAAAATAACACGATGAAAATCCGATAATCCAAAAAAACACGCAATATTTCTTCTTGCCTCAAAAATCAAACGCGAAGAATCCATATTAGAACTTCGATTCGCATTCCCTGCTACTTCTAATGCATCCATAACAGCTTGTTTGACCACATCTAATTTAGGAAAACTTGTGGCTGCTTGATCAAGATAAACCATGCAATATCGCCTCCAAAACACCTCCGGCAATACAACGCGCCTTATCTGAAATTGTAAAACAATTCTGATATTCATCCACCCTTGGATCGATGTCGGCCATTTTAAAGCCAGATGTTACATTGTATCCATCTTGAATCAAACCTCTTAGTAACCCTGACATGCTCGCATAAACTGGCGTTTCATTGATATACGCAAGGATTTCTCCTTTTTCAACTATATCCGTAATCTTTTTAACATTGTGACAAACACCTGCACAAGGAGAATGAATCACTCTTTCTTTAGAATATCCCTTAATATTTCCAGGAACACCCGTATTTGGCAAAGCACAACCCTCATAAATCAGTCTTCCTAGATTATGTCCACGCATGGTTTCCACAACCACATGCACATCTTGTCCAGCACAAAAACCAGGACCTAGTCCAATCGTGATGGGTGCCATATCCATTGTCGTTCCCAAATTTTTCTTGGCAAGAATCGCATCCACCAAGGCAATATGTTCTATTTTAGAAATCATTTCACCTTTAGGATCAATCACCATCGCAACTTGTTTATTAGCCATCACTTCTTTAGCTTCTTCTATTGTTGAAACTAAAACACAAGTCATATCTTCAACTGTAAATTTTTCTTCATACACAGCCTGGCAAAAAGCCACATTTCTTCGTATTGCACTTGGCTTTTCAACTTCTAACACCAATACTTGAAATCCACTTTTCACAAGTTTATATATTGTTCCTGTCGCTATGTCTCCTCCACCACGCACAATAACACATTTATTCATAATCTTTATGGCTTGATAATTTTATCAGCCTTCTCCATTCTTTCTACAATATCATACATA
>OLOA01004009.1_pt1 | contig 11511 bp, 7 predicted proteins | sample 1672201 | NCBI WGS metagenome assembly OLOA01 (sample SAMEA3136658, study PRJEB25190) | human gut metagenome
GACAGGCAAAGATTTGCGAATCCCTGCCCGCAGCTCGTCCGGCTTTTTCAGTTGGTCATTTTGGCCAACTGATTTTTACGGAGTGGGAGTGACGTGTTACAGATAAAACCGGAGTTATCAAAATGGAAACTCCGGTGGCTCTGCCACGGATGCAATCAAGTTATCATTTTGATAACTTGATTTTGATACGGCTACAATCAAGTTCCCAAAGTGGGAACTTGATTCGGCGGGAGTTGCAAATCAAGTTACGGAAAGCGTAACCTGATTTCAGATGACAGCCCGAATTCCCACTTTGGGGATTTGGGAGTGAGCGATTAAGAGTTACGGTATTTTGGCACTTCCCAGAATGGGAAGTGCCACTTTACTAGATAAAAGCAGCACCGATAAGGAACTTGACAAACTTTGTCAAGTTCCTAAAAGAGAAGTGTGTGCGGCTGTTTTACGATGGCGGTAGTCTTTCTGACGACAGGCATTGCTGCAATATCTGGCATCCGCCCGAATTGGTAAGAACTGCTTCCCGCAGCAAGCGCAGGTATACTTTCCTCGCTCAACGCGCTTTTTAAGGCTTTTCCGCAGATTCAGCATCTTGTGACCGCAAGTCTGGAAGCTGCAATATTTTCGGTTCCGGGTCTGGGTGTAGATGACCTTGCGGCAGTATTCACATTGGATTCTGCGCACACTGGGGTCGCCATCAATGAAATATTCCATCAGAGTGTCCTGATTTTCGCGTTCCCATTGTTCTGTTGTCATAGGCATCCTCCTTTGGCTGCTACGGGTGTGTGGTGGATAATGAAAAGCATTATTTGCCAAAAGTGTTACGGAAGCGTGGCTGTTATCAAAATGGTAACAGCCACTTTTGCACAATAAAGCGTTACGATTGTCTGGTTGGTGATCAAAATGATCACCAACTAAAATCTGTGCGTTATGGCTGGGTGGTAAGTGGACATTTTGTCCATTTACCACTTCCAAGTGGTGAGTTACGGTTTTCGTAACCCACCACAGAGCGACCGTGTTACGGTCATTTGGTAAGTACTGAAAAGCAGCACTTACCGGATTTCACCGTGGCTTGACCAAATGTCAAGTCGAGGTCAGCTGTAACACGGACAGAGTCAATGTGCTCAGTTTGAACACATTGAATTAGGCTGCGACAGTTTACCTCATGTAGACAAATTGTCCACATGAGGTGAGCCGTAACGCATAAGGTTTTTCTGGTGAATGACGCTTTGTGTCATTCACCACATCAACTGGCCATTTTGACCAGTTGATATTGGGTGCGCCGTTCTCCCTGCATGGCTTTCCTACCCCCTTCCAGCGGCGTTTTCCGGCTCTCCCTTGCGGGGTCATCGCCGTGTATTCCATGCAGACGGTCATGCTGTTTTCAAGGTTCGTTGCTGATTTTGCAATAAAAAATCGCCACACAACAACCTGAACCTGACCGTCCCTTCTGGGATGGCCTTGGTTCGGATTCGTTATGTAGCGATAAGAAAGTTAAAAACTTGCTCCGACTCCTTCGGGAGCCGAGCTGGAACTCTAAGTAAATATGTTATATTAAATTGTTGGGATAGATTACCACAAAAATCGAGCCATGTCAACAAAAAGTTTTGAAAACACGCCACTTTCGGCAGTGTGCAAGAAAACACGCTGAAAACTTTGGCAAAAAGATAGAGAACAAGGCAGCCTATCCTGTTTGATATGGTGTTGTGAACTCGAAAATCATCTAGGTTATGAAATAACCGCCAGTTTCAAGTCAAAGTTGAAAGCTGACGGTCTGGTTTACAAAATGGCTTTGAAATTTGGAAAGCCCCCTAGGAGTCTCCGTAGCGTAAGCCAACAATTCGTCAGCATATAAACGGCATTTCGTTTTGCGGAATGTTTATTGGGAACGCCTAAACCCGTAAACCGCATCCGTTAGATGAAGCCTGCACTAGCATACTGTCGCATAACTGTCGCTTGCGATTATGTAGAAGTCAGTATTGGTTTTTCTATATTATTAGCTTTTCAGTCCATTCCGTTTTTTCATCGGTAAACCGCAACTTCCAAATCATAGCGTTAATGTTGATTTTCTGGCTCTTATGGGTTAAAATGAACTTAATTAGCAAATGGTCAAATCCATCCACTGAAAAAGAGGTGACTTTCATTGAGTTTTGAAGCAGATGACAAACACGTCTACGACCTTTTCACCAAGCGTTGTTATGGAACGCCCCGAAACCAGCGACAGTATGTATGGAACAAAAGAAACTGGCAAGAGTTATTTGATGATGTCTTGCTCGTTGCTACCGGAAAAGAAGCAACCCACTTCATCGGAAGTATCGTTCTTTACAAAGAGAACGACCGCAAAAACGGCATCTCATATTTTACAATTGTAGATGGTCAACAACGAATTATTTCCCTAACAATTTTTCTTGCAAGTGTAGCCTTTTGCCTTCATTGCTATGAATTTGACGACGAATTTCGAGGAACAAAGCAGTATTTGTTCACTCGTGACGATTTAAATCAGGAAGCCATGGTCATCAAGTCTGAGCAATATATTGCACTAGAGCGAATTATTACCGGGCTCTTTTCAATTTCTCCAAATATGGCAAAGTGTTTTGAAACCGCAGCACTTGTAAAGCAGTTTTCTCAAAACAACAAGAATCTCGCAGCTGCCTTTGTGTTTTTCATAAACAGCATCTATAAACATATTGAAGAATCTACTCTTTCCCCAATTCAAGTCCTACTCAATTTACGAACCGCCATAACGGACAATCTGCTATATGTTGATATTACCGCATCTTCCGAGGAAGATGCGTACACGATTTTTGAGATTTTAAACGCTCGCGGCTCAGCATTGGAAGGGCATGAACTATTAAAGAACTTTATTCTAAGAGGCATTAGACCCGATGGAGATGTCGACACTGCGAAAACCACTTGGTCGGAGATCGAATCGCTTTTAGGTAACAACATCGAACGCTTTGTAAAACATTATGCAACCCACAAATATAGAACCTCTGTTCAGGAAGGTGTCAGCGATTATAAACTCATTCGTGATTCCAACAAAGGCATTCCAACTGTTCCGCTTCTTGACGATATTTATCAGAAGTCCATCTACTACAACCGCCTTCTTTCTCCTTCTCAATCTGAGGAATCTGCAAACTGTTCGAATGTTGAATTTAAAGTATATGCTTTTTTCAAAAAGCATCGGCAAGAACAAATTCGTCCTATCCTTTTAAGTCTAATTCATCAATATGAACTCGGTCACCTCAGCCAAGAGAAGTACGAGGAGACCCTTCTGTTTCTCTATGATTTTTTCATCTGCTATACCATTATTGGGCAAGAAAATTCGAACAAAATAACAAATGCGATTTACAAAAATTCCAGTATTCTCGAAAACCATTACTCCGACTCCGCATTGGAATGCTTTATCTCAGAGTTAAAGAATAAACTTCCCAGCAAAGAAGTCTTTCTCAAAGCATTCTCCAATTTAGGGTGGTCACATCACGCTGGGTATTACGACGATGACCGAAACAAGGAACGTGTGCAAGTTGTTTTGGAAGTCCTTGAACGATACAAATGTGCCAGTAAGCAGTGTGCTGCCTTCACGATCGAACATATCTTGGATGATACAAATTCCCCTGAAAATGGCATTATTGGGAATTTGATTCCTCTTGAAGACAGCCTAAATTCACGGTGCAATGGAAAAGATTTCGCCAGCAAACTTAAAATTTATGAAACATCAATGTTTTATACCGCACGGAATATCGCTCAGCGATATGCTGGAAAGTCCACGATTGATATAAATGAGCGGACGAATATCATGGCAATGGACTTCTACAATCGTATCTTGAAATCCAGTATCTGCTCGGTTCAAAAAAACACCAATGATACAAAGATGCGCAAGCAAGGGATCGAAACCAAGTCCACCATCAAAAAAACCATTGGAAACATGATGAAAAAAGCCAATCATTCCATACCTGAAAACGATTTGCCGGACGTTCAACAGCTTTCATTTTTGTAACAGGCATAGCACAAAAAGGCGGCCATCTGCACCCATGCAGACAGCCGCCTTTGGTTTTATGCTGTATTCTATTTGTCAGTCTCTGAAAATCTTATCCAGTTCCCTTTCCATGGTGCCCGCCTTGGCAAATTCCAGCGTATCCGCCTGACGGATATGGTGGGCGGTGATGCCGTGATCCTTTGCAAAGCCCAGAATGTAGCTGATGGCAATGCGGTAGATAATCTCGGTGGGCGCAAGCCCATAGACCTGTTTGGCAAAGATATGTTCCAGCCGGGCGTTATCGTCCGGGAAGGCTTGCCGCATCTTCTCGCTGCGGTAAAGGCGCTTGACGATTTCCGTAATGTACAGGCCGGACTTCATGTAGGGGTCCAGGAAGGTCTTGCCGGGGTCATCGAAGCAGCCATGGTTTTCCTGCTCCAGCAAGTCCACCATCTTTTTCACCACCCACTTGGGGGTGAAGATCTGGTTGGTTTTCTGGGGCGGGATGTAATCGAAGATATCCTCGGTGCGGCTCTCGTCAAAGTAATCTGCCAGCTTGACCTTCAGGTTCAGAAATTCCTTCACCGAATCGTCAAACACCACCGGGTCGAACAGGTGACCTGCAAAATGCTCCTCCTGTCCGGTGGCTTGGTTGATGTACGGCCCACCGTCCCGCAAAAAGCGGAACTGTTCCAGCGTGATGCTGGTGACCTCCTGAAAGACCTTGTCCGGGATGATTTGGTCAAAGTTTGCCAGTGTCACGGTCTCGTCGCCGTAGGCCATGAGGAAGGACGGGATGGTGCGGGAAAAGCCCCGGAGATGGTCACGGACGGTGTCCTCGTAGCCCTTTTTCTCCTGCTCCTTCTGGTTGGTCTCCACAGTGCGCACGATGGTCTGCTGCATTTCCTGCGCCGTCTGCTGGATGGTGGATTGCAGGTTTTCCAAGAGGGCGGCGGTGCTCTGCTGCTGCTTTGCATCAAACTCCCGGTTCACCTGCTGGCGCTGCTGGGCGGTGGTGCAGCTTTGCAGCTGCTGGGTGCGCTGGGTCTCCAACTGGCTCTGGTCGATGCGGTAGTTGTCCACCACCTTGTTCACCGCCACGTCCATCTTGGCTTTGGCGGTGCTCTCAAACCGCTTCTGGTCGGACAGCTTCAGGTCCCGCCCATACTCCTGCTTTGCCTGCTCCACCATGGGGGTGATGATCTCCTTGGTGATGCTCTTTTTCAGGGGTTCCAGATGCTCTTCTTTGGCAGGAGCCGGGGCATCGGTCAGGTCTTGCAGGGCGGTGTCCAGCGCCGGGGTGCTCTCGTAAATTTTTTCCCCGAACACATCCGCTGCCTTGCCGATGACGTAGCCCTCGTCCAAATCCACCTCGCCCTTGTCGTTCAGGGAGAGGTCTGCGCCGGTCTCCGGGGTGATCTGGATGGGCTTTGCCTTTGCCTCGCTGATGGGCTGGAAGTTTTGCAGAATGTCCAACACCTCCTGCGGCGCACTGAACACATTGGAAATGTTCTGGAACAGGAAGTTGCTCTGGAAGCCCATCCGCACCACTTCTTTAGACTTGATCTTCCGGGGGATGCTGAGGACTTTTTCTGCATCCAGCGGGATCATCTCCCCTTCCTCGTCCTCGCCGATGACCGGGAAGAAGTTGAGCAGATTCTGGATGTGCGCCTTGCGCTCCTCGGTGTCGCCCTTGCCGCTGGCGGTGTCCTGTGAAAGGTCGTTGGCGAACTGCTCGTAGATCAGCAGAGTGCGGGCGGGGTCAAAATCGAACACATAGGCGTTCTCTTTGCGGCGGAAGGTGCCGTTTTCGTGGAAAAGGCAGGGGTTCTGGGCACGGAACGCCGCCTGCATATACAGCGCCGGGCTTTTCAGGTTGGAGAGCATCAGCACCGCCGACCACTCCGGGATGGTGACACCGGTGGTCAGCTGCCCCACCGACAGGGTGATGGTCTTTTCGTGGTGGGCGATGGCGGCTTTTACCCGGTCAAAGCTCTTCTGGTTCTCGTCCGTGTCGTCCAGCTTGCCGTCACCGGCGGCTAGGATCACCTCATAGTCCCGGAATACCGGGTGCGCCTGCAGCTTTTTCGCCAGCGCTCTGGCGCTGTCCACCCGGTTCAGCAGCCAGAAGGTGTGCTTCAGCTCGGCACGCAGTTCCGGGGTGGAAAACGGAAATTTGTTCTGGGTGGTCATGGCATCCAGAAAGCGATCCACCTCAGCTTCGTGCTCAAAGCTGCCGCTGGGCTTCACCTTAAAGAACTCGTTCAGGTCAAAGGCAAATTCCTGCGTTTCGCCGTCGATCTCCACGCCCTGCTGAATTTCGTCCCGGATGATCTCGGACATCTGGTAGGTGTAGAGGTTGAGCATAGGGAGGTTTGCGTAGGGGTTCTGCTGCCCCGGTGCGCCCTGCCAGTTCCGCTTGGCGGCCTGCTCGTCGGCGTAGGTCCAGTTGAAGATGGCATCCCCGGCAAACTTATCGTTCGCCAGTGCCTTGAAGGGCGTGCCGGACAGGTGCAGCGTGAACTTGCGGCGGATGCGGTCAAAGGCAAGGTCGGTCTTGTAGGTGTCCACTCCCTCGTGGGCTTCGTCGATGACCAGCACATCCCAGTTCAGCTCGGTCAGGTGGCGCAGCTTGTCGTACTCGCCGCCGAAATACTTCGAGCCTTTCATATCCTGCAGGCTGACGAACTCTATGCGCTTATACAGTTCCTCGCCCTGTGCGGCGACATCCAGATAGCCTTGCTCGTCCAGCACATGGGGCTGCCCGGCAAGGGCATCCACATGGCTGACAAACAGATAGCCGGACTCCCTGCCCAGAAAGCGCACATAGTCGCTGTACCAGCTATTGGCGATGGCCGGGCGGTTGGTGACGATGAGCACCGTCTGTGCATCGACCTGCTTGCAGAAGTCGTAGACGGAGAGGGTCTTGCCAAAGCGGGGCTTGGCGTTCCAGAGGTATTCCCCGCCGGGGTGGCTCTGGTAATAGATTTTGGTGTCGTGGACAGCCCTTGCCTGTTCTTCCCGCAGGGTGTAGGCGATGGCGGCATCCAGCTGCACCCTGCCCCGGTTCATGCGGAAATCCTGAAAATACCGCCGGGACTGCTGCCCATCCAGATGGAACCACTCGTTTTTGCGGTCGTTCTCCACGTTCAGCTTGCGGAGGTAGGCGTGGAAATCGTGGTCGGTGAACACCTCGCCGCTGCCGTCATCGTAGACGGCATTGCCCCGCCACTCCTCATGGTACAGCACATCGGCGGTGTGGGTCTGCTGTTTCAGGCGTTTGTCCACCGACTGCTCGGTGTAGCCGATCTTCGTCCAGCCGTTGTGCCGGGCAATTTCCGGGGTGGTATAGGCGTAGATCATGGGCACCACCTGCCGGGCAGTGCGCAGGGTTATGCCAGCCATTATGCCATCTCCTTTACATGGGTCTCGATAAATTCGATCTCGTCCGCAGTCAGGTCATATTTGCGGTAAAGCTGCTGGTCAATTTCCGCCACCGACTTGCTCCAATCAATGTCGGAATGGGCAGTAAAGTCTTGAAGGGGAACATATTTCCATTTATCAGCATTATTATCCTGAGTTACTTTCAAAACTCCCAAAAGTGCTCTTGCAAACTTTGTTTTCACATATTTCATTTCAGCTTTTGCTTCTGCCTCGGTCATAAAGCTACCAATGCCGAGAAATGTATGCGTAAACCCTGAACGTTTCGGCAAAATCTCTGGATTTGTCAATGTATCGCCGAATGTTCCGTTTCCATCAGCTTTTGGAAGAATCAATTTGTAGCGTTCAATATTTGTATCCGTCAAATCAACATAGCGTGCACTAATATAGCGATGCTGTCGCTTTCCTTTTACTATGCCATAAACCGAAATGTCATTTTCTTCTTCGACCTCATGAAAACAATCAAAGGTCAAAACATTACTAGACATTCTTCTCTCATGTCCAGCGTATATCGGGAAGTCGTTAAATAGTGTGTTCGTATTAAACTTTGATGCTACGAACATGATATCTGCCAGACTGTTTCCTTTGACGATTTTATTTTTAACCTTTCGCAAGATTAGATTCAATTCAGGAAAAATCGTAAATGTACCTATTGCCCCATAAGATCGTTTCTCGTCACGATATGTAATTGCAACGCCGCCTTTAATATCCGTATTCGGAAAGACTTTTTCACCGTCTTTTTCATAGTACAAAACCTTCATGTGCTCATCATTGAGCATCTGTTCATTCCATTGCTTTGGTGTTCGACCTGCATTGAATAAAAACCGAGCTGGGGTAATCAGCATCACCGAACTTCCCACTTTATAGGAAGCATCTATAAAATTATTATATACTGGAAGTGCTGTTGTACTCGTTCCTTGACGTTCATCCTGATACGGCGGGTTTCCGATGACATAATCAAACTTCATGCTGGTACTCCCTTCCTGAATGATTTCAAAGTTCTGGGTCGTTCCATGGCTGCCCTTGCGCCAGTTTTTCACTTTGCAGGATACCGTGGGCGGCTGCGGCTCTGCCGCCCCGAACATGGAAAAGAGGTCAAGCTGTTCTGCCTCCGGCTGGGGCTTGCCGCCGGGCACAGACAGGTGCAAGCCGTCCATTTGCCACAGGTTCCAGCTGATGATGTTGGCGATAGGCTGTAACTCTTCTTTTGTGGGTTTGCGCTGCCACCGGGCTTGCAGATGCTCTGCATAGGTCAGCAGCAGGTTGACCCGCGCCAACAAAAGATTATCACCCTGATACTCGTAGCCGTAGGTGGACTGCACCGCATGGGTGGCATATTTGCGCCACTCGTCCTCTGTGGCGGCGTTCTCGCTTACCACACGCAGCTTGCGGTCCAGAATGCCAATGCGCCGGGCTACCGGGATCATCTCGCCGGTGGCGGCATCGTACCGGGATGCCAGAAAGGGGGCTTCGCCGCAGGTCACCTCCAAGCGGCGGCTCTGCACATACTGCACCCATGCCGGGGTCCTGCCCTTGCAAACCGGGAACTGCACCGGCGTTTCCACCGTCTGCCAGCCTTGGGGCAGCTCCACCGTGAACTGCCCGGCGCTCTCCTCTGCCCCCAGCCCACGGAACCAGTCAGCATCCAGTGCGTTGTTCATCTTGTTGCAAACCCATGCCGGGCTGAACACCTCGCCTTTTTTGCGGGTGCGCTGCTGCTGGGTGTCGGTCTGCTTCATCATCCGGGGCAGCACCACCTCGTAGTGGGTCAGCCCGAGCTGCTGGGTGGTGATCTGGGATCTATCCGTGACAGATTCGTACATCACCGTTTGCAGCTCCTCCGGCGGGTCGGTGGCCCAGATGATGTTTTTACCGGTGGAGCGGTCTTTTAGAAGTGTATTCAGCACCGCCTGCACTTCCGGTGCGTGAAAGTCGATCAGTTGTTCCAACGGGGATTCCCTCGCTTTGCCTTAGCGTTGCGGCGGAAGTGATAATGTTCTTAGCACTTCCCGCCAATACTAACAATAATATTATCACTTTTATGGCTAATTCACAAGAATTTCGGCGCTTTTTGCCAAAAGTAATAAGATTCTCTATACTTGAAAGCAAAGAAGGGTGGTGCGCTAGATGATTGGTGAGCGGCTGGCAGAATTACGAAAGCTGAATGGTGAAAAGCAACAAGTGTTAGCAAAAGCTCTTAGTGTTTCGGTTTCTACTGTCCGCAGTTGGGAGCACGACAAAAGTTCTCCTGACCATTCAACACTGGTTGCAATTTGCAGACGCTATCATACTTCTTCTGATTTTCTGTTAGGTTTGTCCGATTACGATCCCTCCGACAAAGCCCGCCTCCAGCGCCAGCGCCTGACCGAAGAAGAACAGAACGAGATGCACCGCTACGAAGAATATCTGTTGTGGAAACGCAAAAAATAAGCCGCCCAGCAAGACCGTAAGGTCGCTGGGCGGTTGTTGTTGTATGTTCTTTGCATCATATCTATTATGTTTTTTAACAGTAAAATTGTATACTTGTGAATTCTTTCGTGGAATTCTTTCATATTATGTGTTATAATACTCAACAATAGAGGAGGTTTGTCGATATGAATAATGGCGATATTATTACTTTTAATACCAAGAAGAACCTTACATATATAAAGCCATTAGGAGCTGGAGGCACGGGTGATACACATTTGTTTCTCGATGAAACAACAGGTATCCAATTTGCAATCAAAAAATATGTTCCAAAAGATTACCGACACGTTGATGAATACTACAATAGATTTGTCGATGAAATTGTCATTCTCTTCAACATCTCGCATCCTAACATTGTACGGATATACAACTATTATCTCTTCCCTGAAGTAAAGACAGGCTATCTTCAAATGGAATATGTTGATGGTACCACCATTGACAAGTTTGAACCTACTCCATGGGGAAAAGATTGGAATGACATATTTCGAGAAGTAATATCAGCTTTTGAATATCTCGAACAACATAATATATTGCACAGAGATATCCGACCAGCAAATATTCTTATCGACAAAAATGAAAACGCTAAGATTATTGATTTCGGATTTGGAAAGCATTTAGAGAGTACAAGCAAGGATGAAAACAGCATCGTACTCAATTGGCCTGCTACGGAAATGCCAGATGAAGTAAAATTGAGTGGTGACTATAATGAGCAGACAGAAATTTATTTCGTAGGAATATTGTTTGAACATCTTCTCAAGGAAGATACTCGGGATTTTCAGTTTCATCATATCATTGAAAAGATGGTAAAAGTAGACCCTCACCAACGATATGTATCTTTTCATGATATCACGAATGATATATCGGCCGGTGTAATGAGTCAAATAAACTTCTCAAACCGTCAAAAAGAAATATATCGTCATTTTGCAGATATATTGTCGAGCCACATCAATCACTATCTAAATAAATATTCTCCAATCAATAATATATCGGTTACATTATCAAGATTGGAGGAGTTCATTAAATCTTCTTCTTTAGAGTATTATGTTCAAAATAATACGAAGTTGATTGACTGCTTTATCTCGTGCGATTATAATTACAACGCCCAAAGAGATATAGATGTCCAATCTGTAATAGATTTCTATAAAATGGTAACAAGTCTTTCCCCCAGCAAGCAAAAGGTATTGTTTGATAATATTTACGGTCGCCTCTCAACAATTAGCGTACAAATTAATGACGATGAACTTCCTTTTTAATGTCTAGTTCTTTTGAGCCAACAAAGAAAACTTGGGTCGAACAATTCACATTAAAACAAAATCCCACGATTTGCAGGCAGGCAAGTGCTTGTAAATCGTGGGATTTCTTTTTATACCATCTTAAAATGCTCCAACGCATCCACAATGGCATTCTCTTTTTCCTTCAGACACTTGGGTTGTTTGGCATTTTAGGATTTTGGCTTATTGTATCCCTACCTTTGTTTTTCGTCAACAATAAAGCCGCTGACAGTCTGCCGCTCGCAGAATCCATCAGTGGGTTTCATGAGTCTTCAAATCCCCTAGACACAAAAAATCGGCACCCGCTTTTCAGCGAGTGCCGATTTTGTTACCCTATAGTGCGCTTTGATTTTTGGCGTA
>OLOA01004010.1_pt1 | contig 11509 bp, 9 predicted proteins | sample 1672201 | NCBI WGS metagenome assembly OLOA01 (sample SAMEA3136658, study PRJEB25190) | human gut metagenome
ACTAAACCAACAGTTACTCAAAGCGGCAATACTTACGAATACAAAAGCAGCACTCTTAATATTAAACTTGAACGCAAATCAGTCCATGGAATTTCCTACTGGGTAGCGCATATAAAGACATCCAATGCCAAACAGCTGAAATCCGCCCTCTCCTATGGAACTTACGGCGGTGAACGCCAGACCACTTCCTCCGCGGTTTCTTCCAACGGAGGTGTGATCGGAGTAAACGGAAGCGCCTTTGACTATGGAACCGGACAGCCTTCCCCACTTGGTATGTGTATCAAAAACGGCACCCTTTACGGTGACTACATGACCAGCTACTCCGTCATGGCAGTCAAAAACGACGGCACCATCTACACTCCTGCACAGGGACTCATGGGAAAAGACCTCCTGAAGGCCGGTGTCAAAGATACCTACAACTTTGGTCCCGTCCTGATCCAGAACGGCGAAGCACAGCTTCCATGGGCAGAAACCGAAAAATACTATCCACGTACCGCAGTCGGAATGGTAAAACCCAACGACTACATCCTTCTCGTCACAGACACCGGAAGTTACAGTGGTCTGAATCACTGGGATATGATAAACATTTTCAGTTCTTACGGATGCACCTACGCCTATAATCTTGACGGTGGCGGCTCCGCAACTTTGTACTTTAATGGCAAAGTCATGAACAACCTGATCGGTGGAGTCCAGCGGCCATGCGCAGATTTCCTGTACTTCACACGATAACCTTTGTCATATTTTCAAAAAAACTCCATACATTTTTCTCACAAAAAAAGACAGGCCGAAACTCAAACCCGAATTTCGACCTGTCTTTTTTATTTTCTTTTCATCTTTTCCTTCGTAATTTCAATTTTTTCTTCCATGATATTCCTCCTTAAAAATGTGAAACATTTCTAGCTTTTTTTGCTAATTTTGTTTCACATTTTATTTTACATTTTTATTTTCGTAATATATATCATTAGTAAGCTTATTATTAGAGCAATAAAACCAACTATTTTCAATACTTTCGTTGTTTCGTTTGTCTCATTTGAGCTAAATGTTTTTGTTGCTATCTTTCTAGCATCATATATCATTATTACAGAAATTCCAAGAACAATTAATTCAATAATTATAAATATAATTTTGGCCATTTTGATAAAATCCCTTTCTTATAGTTCTTCTCAGCTATTTTTCAACTACTAGTTAAAGAATTCAACAGTATATTTACATTCAAACTCTTTTCTTGGTGCTAATGTTAACATGTCTGTCTTTTGCGTAAATACACCAGTCGATTTTATTGCATCTGCTGTTGTATACCATGGTTCTAAGCAGATAAATGGTGCTCCTGGTTTTGACCATACAGCTAAATATGGAAATCCTTCAAAGTCCATTGTTAACAAAGTCTTGTTTCCAGTCTTCTTTTTTAGACTAACTCTATGAGAAGTCAAACCTTTCATTATTATAGCATCATTCTTGAAAGAATCTTGATTTATTGGTATTCTTCTTAAATCTTGCATTATATTTCTGGCATATTCTGTTCCAATCAAACCATCAACTAGATATAAGAAATGTATTTTATTCTCATCTTCTTCGAATTCCAAATAGTATTCATCACTGTATAAATCTCGTTGATCTATTTTGAAAGCCGGATGTCCGCCTATTCCAAATGTCATATTGTTATCGCCTTCATTTACAACTTTATACATTGTTGTAAGTTTGTTTTCATCGGTTCTATATGTTACATATAAAGAAAAATCGAATGGATATTTTACAAAAGTGCTAGGATTACTTTTTAAAACATATGAGTGAAAATTATCCAATTTTGTAACAGGTTCAAACTCCATGTCTCTAGCAAATCCATGTTGTCCCATTTCATATGTCCTGCCATTTATAATTGTCTTGTTTTGTTTTAACTTTCCCACAATTGGAAATAGTACTGGAAAATGACGTTTCCAGTAGACTCTCCCATTCTCATCTATGCAATCTTGTCCTTGGTGTATTTTTTCTATGCCATCTAGCTTGTAGCTTATTAATTCTGCTCCAAGCCTAGATGTAAGCATTTGACTATGCATATACATTACTCCTTTAATACTTGATTTATTTGTGCGTTTTAGAACCCGTACTTTTTTCTTAAGTAGATTATTACCTCTTTAATATGTTTTTCTTACATATTACTTATTTTTCTGTATGAAGTTCCAAGAATCTTCACACATTTCTTTTATTCCTTTTTTTGCTTCCCAACCAAGTTCTTCTTTTGCCTTTTTAGTGTCTGAATAACATGTTGCAATATCCCCTGGTCTTCTTTGTGTTATTTTATATGGAACTTTATTTCCAGTAATTTCTTCGAAAGATTTCACCATATCTAAAACACTGTATCCAGTTCCTGTTCCAAGATTATAAATATATAAGCCTTTTCCTTCTTTATCTAGTTTATTTAGTGCTGCTAAATGTCCTTTTGCTAAATCTACAACATGAATATAGTCTCTAACACCTGTTCCATCTGGAGTATCGTAATCATTTCCAAATACAGATAATTCTTTTAATTCTCCTGATGCAACTCTTACTACATATGGCATTAAATTGTTTGGTATTCCCTGTGGTTCTTCCCCAATTAATCCGCTTTCATGAGCTCCTACTGGATTGAAATATCTTAATATACAAATATCCCATGAATTATCTGATGCATATAAATCTTTAAGTATTTGCTCTATGAATAATTTTGATGTTCCATATGGATTTGTTGTTCCACCAGTTTTACAATCTTCTGTTAGCGGAATTCTTTCTGGCTCTCCATATACTGTTGCAGATGAGCTGAATACGAATTTCTTTACTCCATATTTTTGCATTGTTTCTAATAATACTAGACATCCAGAAATGTTGTTATCATAATATTCTAATGGCTTTCTAACAGACTCTCCAACAGATTTATAACCTGCAAAGTTTAGAACTGCCTCAATATCATTTTCTTCGAATACCTTTTCTAACTTTTCTCTATCCAAATAATTTATTTCATAAAATTTAAAATCTTTTCCAGTAATTTTCTTAATAGCTTCTAAAGCCTTTGGCTTACTGTTAGAAAAATTATCTACTATAACAATATCCTTTCCTGAATTTAATAACTCAACTGCTGTGTGGCTTCCAATAAAGCCAGCACCTCCTGTAACTAATATAGCCATAAATATTATCTTCCCTTCTTTAATAATTTATATTTCTTGATATTTTCCATAAATGATTCCAATGTTTAATTGTCCAAAGTCGTCTGTTGAAGCACTTCCACCAATATTGCTTGTACAAGATGCACAGTTAGTGTTTGTATCTTCATTTGGTATAATTTCTTTTCCAGAACCACTTATAGCTCCATTATTTTCACAAAGTTCTACTATACTATTATTATACAAATTTCCGCAAATTCCTCCTAGATTAACCAAAGTATCTGTTTCGGAATTTACATTTCCATAATTTTTTGAATTTGATAATCTAGCTGCTTCACCATTTTTTCCGACTAATCCACCTAAATTTACAGTTTTACATATAACTCCTGCAACTTTAGATACTTGTCCATCATTTCGGCATTGTGTAATTGTTCCTTTACTTTCTCCTGCTATTCCTCCAATATTAGTACTTCCAATTACATTTCCAGTATTTTTAGAATTTTCTATTGTAGCTGTTTCTAGTATTGCAACAATTCCGCCTGCAAATTCTTCATCATTTGAATTTTCTTTTAAGTTACTTATTTCTGCAGTATTCTGACAAGCAACTATGTATCCCGTTGATTTTCCTACTATTCCACCAACAATTTTTCCATCAATCTTTCCGTTATTGGTGCAACTTGTAATGTTTCCATTTTGGTTATCTGCAACAATACCAGCTGTATAATATTTTGATCCTGTTTGTTCTTCAATCTTACCTTCATTTGTACAGTTTGTAATTTCACCACTATTTTCTGTATTATTTTCAACATAATTTAAAGCAACTATTCCAGCTTTTAATTGATTTGATATAATTGCAATGCTATTTGCTGTATCAATTATTTTTCCGCTATTTTCTGCGCAAATTCCAGCAACTTCTATGTTTGAACTCTCTGCGTTAATACTTGCTGTTATTGTTCCCTCCGTTTTGCAAGTCTGAATTATTCCAGAATTTTTTGCTGATATAGTTCCAATTAATACTTTTGTATTTTCAATGTTTTCGTCCACAGAAATTGTTGCTGTCACTTTTAAATTTATTATTCTACCTTTATTATTACCAAATATTCCAACTAATACATTATTTTCTGCACCTTGAGCTATATTTACAGAATAATTTCTTATTGTTTTATCATTTCCATTAAATATTCCCTCAAAGGCATGTTCTGAGTCTCCAATCGGCAAAAAACCGTTTGCAGTAGTCAGCTCTGTTTTTATATCTTCAACTTTGCCATCTTTATTTACGTCATCATACTTAGCTTTTGGATTTTTATATGACTCATCACTTTGAAAATCTAGCTTATTTGTAAGTTCAAAATACTGGTTGCTATATGTAATTCCGCTATTTACATTTTCTGATAATTTTAATAAGTCCTCTATGTTCTCTATTTTATATGGATCATCACTCGTTCCACTACCATTAAAGTCACTGGCCTTTCCAGTCGCAATTCTATTTGTTTTTGGTACATGTTTCTTAACAATCGAAGCAGTTACTATTATTGCAATTATTACCATCAATGCTATGAAAATTTGGTACACGCTTATTGTTATTTGCTTTTTCTTCATCTTTTGTTATGCTCCTTCATAAATAATCTGGTACATTCTATAATTATTAATAATCTTCCTAACATACATATTTGTTTCTTTATATGGAATGTTCTCTATGTCACTCCCATCGGCTTTTATTATTCCATCTCTAATCCATTGATTTACGTTTCCCATTCCAGCATTATATGCCGTGATTGCAAGCAACATATTTCCGTCAAAATTTTTTAATAATTCCGAATAGTATTTTGTGCCAATCATTATATTTTTTTCCGGCTCTAACAAGCTTTCTTCCTCTACCAGAGGTTCATCTATTTTATCAGCAATTTCGTTTGCCGTGGCCTCCATTAACTGCATTAAGCCCTTTGCTCCACTCGATGATTTAGCCTTTTCTTTAAAATTGCTTTCGGCTTTTATCATGGAAAAAATTAGTAATGGATCCACGTTAAATTCTTGTGCATATTTTTCTACATATTCTGAGTACTTTTTAGGATATATTTTTTGTAATATAATTTGCTTTATGTTAAATACTTTTATAATAGTTATAAGTAGTATAATACCAATTAGAACACCCACTATAACCTTATATTGTTTTTTCAAATTACATCTACTCTCCTTTGTTTATTTTACTTCATACCAGTCCTCACCCTCAGAGATTTCTACTTCAAGTGGAACCGATAATTTCATTGCGTTTTCCATGCATTGTTTTAGAATCTCTTTTGCCTGTTCTTTATCTTCTTGGCTAACTTCTAATAACAATTCATCATGTATTTGTAGTACAATTTTACCATTAATATGATTTTCTTTCAATGCTTTATTTACATTTATCATAGCAATTTTCATAATATCTGCTGCTGTTCCCTGTATTGGAGTATTCATAGCAACACGACTTCCAAATTGTCTTACCATATAATTTGAAGATTTTATTTCTGGAATGTATCTTCTTCTTCCAAAAAGAGTTTCTACATAGCCCTTTGCCTTTGCACTTTCTACTATATCATCCATGAAGTGTTTTATTCCTTGATATTTTTCAAGGTACTGATTAATGTATTCTTTAGCTTGTTTGTTGCTTACTCCTAACTGATTTGCAAGTCCAAAGTCACTTATTCCATATACTATTCCAAAGTTTACGGCCTTTGCAGATGACCTTTGCTCCTTTGTAACTTCTTCAATTGGAATTCCTAAAACCTTTGATGCAGCCTGTTTATGAATATCTTCTCCATGATTAAATGCATGTATCATATTTTCATCTTGTGAAATATGTGCAAGCACTCTTAATTCTACTTGAGAATAATCTGCATCTATATAAATATTTCCTTCTGCAGGTTTAAAAGCTTTTCTTATTTGCTTTCCTAGTTCTGCTCTAGTAGGAATGTTTTGTAAATTTGGCTCTGTACTGCTTATTCTTCCTGTTGCAGTAATTATTTGATGGAAACTCGAGTGTATTCTCTTAGTTTTAGGGTTTATATAAGGAATTAACCCCTCAACGTAAGTAGAATTTAATTTAGCAAGTGTTCTATATTCCAATATTTTTTCTATAATAGGATGTTGACCTTTTAACTTTTCTAACACTTCAACATCAGTTGTGTAGCCATTTTTAGTCTTTTTATAAACTGGTAATTGTAATTTTTCAAATAATATTTTTCCTAATTGTTGATGAGAATTTACATTAAATTCTTCTCCTGCTAAATCGCATATTTCGTGTGATAATGTTTCTACTTGACCTTTTAATGTATCTCCAAAATCTTTTAATTCACTTTCATCTACCATCATTCCATTAAATTGCATTTGTGCCAATACTGGTACTAACGGCATTTCGATATTATTAAATAAGCTTAATGAACCTACTTCTTCTAGTTTTTTTGTTGTAACTTTTTCTAGCTTTGCTATCGCATAACAAATTAAAGCACTCTGATATTTGCTTCTTTCGTCAACTTTATCATCTTTTTGTTCCAAATTATCAAATAAATTCATCTGGTCACTCTTCTTCTCATCTGTACCATTAAATTCATTTTCTAAATATTCATCCATATCTAATTCTAAATACTTTTTAGACATTTCTTCAATATTGTTTTTATCTGTTGGGTTTAAATTATATCCGGCAATCTCAGCATCATATTTTATGTTATTATATTCACAGTCATGCTCTTTAAAAATAATATAGTCTGGTTTAGTTCTATAACTAATTTTGTCTATTTTCTCGTCTGCAAAGATATTAATAATTTCAGGAGTTATCTCAAAATCTCTTACATAAAATACCTTCTTATCTTTATAAAAATATAATGATTTAAAAGTTTCTTTTATAATTGTACTTTCATCTTCAATCTTTTCTTTTTCGATATAATAAATAAATTTATCATTAATCTTTGAAAGCTCATCTTTTAAAGTATTTTTGTCTAACTCTACTAATGTAAATAAATCTTCAATCTTAGCTTCTTTCTTGGGTGTACCAAGTCCATTCAAATCAAATCTTTCTATAAATCGATTAAATTGAAGCTCTTTAAATTTATTTGTTACTGCTTCTTTATCCCACTCCTTAGTCCTTAAATCTTCTATATTAACTCCGAGTGGCGCATCTCTTAGAATAGTTCCAAGAGTTCTAGATAGCATTGCTAAATCCTTGTTATTTTCAAGTTTAGTTTTTAATGCTCCTTTTATATCATCTGCTTGTCCAGCCTCCAATTTTTCATACAAATTATCTATATTTTCATATTCCTTAATTAATTTTAGAGCAGTCTTTTCTCCTACTCCTGGAACTCCTGGAATATTATCAGATGTATCTCCCATCAAGCCTTTTACTTGAATTAGCTGAACTGGTTTAACTCCATATTCTTCGATTATCTTAGAATCATCATAATCCTCTGTCTCGGTCTTACCCATTTTAGTACGAGGAATACGAATTGTAATTTTATTACTTGCAAGTTGAAAGTTATCTCTATCTCCAGAAAGAATAGTAACATAATGTCCGGCATCAGATGCTTGCTTAGAAATAGTTCCTATAACGTCATCTGCCTCATAGCCCTCTTTTTCGATTATTGCTATATTCATTGCTTTTAAAACTTCTTTAATAACAGGCATTTGCTCAGCAAGTTCTTGTGGCATCGCATGGCGAGTACCTTTGTATTCTTTATACATCTTGTGTCTGTGGGTTGGAGCCTTCAAATCAAAGGCAACTGCAATATAATCTGGTTTTAAATCTTCTAAATCTTTAAATAAAATTGATAAAAATCCATATACCGCATTCGTATATTTACCATCAGCAGACATCAAAGATTTAGAGCTCATTATTCCATAAAAAGCCCTATTCATAATGCTGTTTCCATCTATTATTAATAATCTATTACTATCCAAAAATTATACCTCCAAAATCACTCGTGTGCTTCATGTTACAATTTCAATCTTTGTTCGAACACTTTTCATTATTCGTATATTCCTATACTTCTCATATAATTTATATATCCTTTATCTATATTGTTCCACTTGTCAATTTTATCATTTAAAATTTCCATGTTTACTGGTGCTTTTGAGTATGACTCATAACTCTTTACAATGCCATTTTTAAACTTTTCTGGGCATCTTCCAATTATTCTAGAAATATCATCATATTTATCTCCAAAACCACCAAATCCGAAATCTATAATAGCCGCAACATTATTATTATCGTCTAACAATACATTGCTTGGGTTCAAATCACCATGAACCAAGTTATTGCAACTATCATCTATTTTACTCTCTTTCCAGAATTTTATATCATCTTCACTCAAATGCAAATTTAAAAGTTCGTCTAGGAAATCTGATAGTTTCAAGCCAATATTTCTTGTATTAAATACTTCATCTTTATTAAAATCTAAGTTATGCAATTCATACATAAATTTTGCAATTTCATTTCCAACATTCTCAACTTCTTTATCACTAAGTGAATCCATTTTCTTAGCAAGTGGAGTTCCTTTTATTTTTTTATGTACACTAAATGGTTTTCCATTATAATATTTTAGTTCTAGCTTACTAGTATTAAAATCTGTTTTACTGTATATGTAACCTGCAAATTCACAGTCCTTCACAATAGTTCTAGACCAGAATTCATCACGTGGAAATCTAAAGAAATAGTTTCCATCATCAGTTTCAACCTCATATACTATGTTAGTCCAGCCAGTTGTAATTTGGTTCGCTTTTACTATCTTTTTCCCTTTTAGGGTGTCTACAATTATTTTGTCAAAATTTTCATCACTTTTAAAAAATATATCCATATTAATCCTTTCATTTTTAGTATTTATCTGATTTCATTTTGCTTGCAATCAATTTAATAAGTTCATCTTCTGATTTTTCATCATAATTATTATATATTATGTAATCAAACATTTCTTGTAATTTTTTATCACTCATAAAATTTTTATATTGTTCTTCTGTCTCTTTAATTCTCTCGTTTTCTTTCTCTGGTGTTAAATTTCTTTTCTTTACTTGTTCTAATGCCACATTTATATCATTTGGCAATATATAAATAGTGACAATATCTGGTCTTATTCTTTTCCAGTCTTGAATAGTAGTATAATACATTTCAAACACATAATTTTCATTAGATAAAATTTCATCTTTTTTATATGCATATGTACCACCAAACACATCAAAATCGTAAGCAATTTTCCCATCATCTTTGAGTTTTTGTAACTCTTCATGAGTCATAAAAAGTCCAGTTTTTCCGTTTTGTTCACCTATTCTCATAGTTCTTGTTCTTATAGTATGTACCTTTTTGAAATCAAGCTTTTTTGCAATTTCTTCTGCATAAAAACTTTTTCCCACTCCAGTAATACCAGAAAGTGCTAATAACATTATGTTCTCCTTTTGTTTCTTATATTTTGTTGTTATTTCTCATTGCAAACTATATCATATTTTAGGCGATTTAGCAATGAAAAAGGTTAAAAAATTGATAATCCCCATTTAAAATTTTATGTATTAATTATTAATCAACTTCTATTCAAAAGAAATTCATTCGTAAAAAAATAGACAGTATTGCACCGCCTATTTTTCGATTAAAATATTCTAACCAAACGTAAATAATATCTAGTACTACTTGTACGACCCGGTTCGCTCATACGATTGTCTACAATATCAACTTTAACTGGATTTTGCGCTGAATCCACTGCCATATAGACATTTTTCAAACCAAAACTACTATAATTATTTCTTGTTATGCCAAAGCTGTTTCCGAATGCTACCCATTCATTTTGCAGTGGTACATGCCATGCACCATTCTCAACATATTTAAAATCCTCATATTTTCCAGTAGTTGAATTATTATAATCATTTAAACTCATCACGTAAAATCTTTCACTCCCAGATCCAGTTGCAGATAAAACATTTTTTGTTCCGAATTTTCCATTATAATTTGACTCACTTACATAATAATTCTTGGTGCTTGATATTGTAGAAACACTATATGTTTCACCACACCACAATCCACTTCCACCTTTTTTGAAGTCTTCAAATATTATTCCATCTGGGATGCCATCTCCATTTGTATCAGCATAACACCCAACACCAGAATCTCCTGTAAATATTGGATTTTTAATGGTTGCTAAATAGGTTACAGTTTTTTCATTATAATTTATATTTGATGAGCTTTTTATAGTTATAATTGTTGTACCAATTGTTTTTCCTGTTGGTTTTACAGTCATAGTATTTCCATTTATGCTTACTGTTGCAATATTTGTATCAGAAGATGTTGCACTTAAATCACCAGTGTTCTCACTTACAGCAAATACCAAGTCATTTCCATTAGTTGATGTTCCGCTATATGAAGAAAGTGTTAATTTTCCTTCTGCTCTATTTACCTTTATTGTTTCTGTTGTAGATACTGTTTTGTAGCCTTCTTTGCTTGCTACTACTGTTACTGTAAATTCTGATGTATCTTTAATCTTTGGCATTTCCGTAACATAGTTTTCTCCATCTAAAGAATACTCCAACTTTGCATCTCTTGGTTCTACACTTATATTAGATAAAGCATTGTGTTCTTGTCCATCATATGTTCCAACATATGGTGTTACTTTCAACGAAATTGTTCCATTTTGCACTGTTGCTAAGTGGATTACTTTGTTTTCTGCATAATCTCCATTTGCTGCACTTTTTACAACTATATTAGCCTTTCCAGCTGTTATACCGTGGTTTTACCGTTACAGTATTTCCATCTAAACTTACTGTGGCAATGTTTGGTGCATCTGAGTTTACTGTTAGCTCTCCTCCAGAAGCATTATTTGTTATCTCAAAACTGCCACTGTTTGGATACGTATATGTTCCATCATATGAAGATAATGTTAAATCTCCTGAAACTGCCACTCCTTCATAAGTTATTTCTACATCTCCGTTTTCCTTGTCTTTTAGCAAAAATTTATATTGGTCATTAATTATAATGTATGCATTCTTGTTATCTATCTTTTCTGTTGAACTCAAATCATAATTTTTCTTTCCTGTACTTATTTGCTCCAAATAATTTTCTAAATTTACAGTTTTGCTTTCAACTTGTATATCTGCTTTTTCAAGTTCCAATGCTTCTTTTATTCCAGCTATTGTTTGAATTTTCTGTGTGCTTTTCGCTTTGTCAAATAAATTGTTATTTCCAATTACTAAGCTTACACTTACTCCTGCTAATATTAATAAAACTACTATTGTTACTACTAGCGAAATTATTGTAATTCCTCTTACTTCTTTTGTTTTCATGTATTTTTCTTCCTCCTAATTTATTATTAAGTAGATTACTTAATGATAATAATTAAGAGGCTTTTTTTCATATGTCAAGCTAGTTT
>OLOA01004011.1_pt1 | contig 11507 bp, 9 predicted proteins | sample 1672201 | NCBI WGS metagenome assembly OLOA01 (sample SAMEA3136658, study PRJEB25190) | human gut metagenome
CGCACATCCTGTGGGATGTGCGGCCCCTCCTGACTCTGCTTCTGCGTTTCCTACGAAGCGCTGGGCGCCGTGCCCTTATGAAGCGCTGGGCGCTTGCGGCTCAGCCGGACCGGCGTCTCCGCCAGTGCTTCCCGCACCTGTCAGCTGTGCGAACTCCGAGTCGGTCACCTCGTCGTGCTTCGGCATCCCCTTGAAGGTGAACGCCTCCGTCGACTTCTCGGTGGCACCCTCAGCCACGTCGACCAGCACGATCGAACCGGCCTTGAGGTCGCCGTAGAGGATCTTCTCCGAGATCGGGTCCTCGATGTCGCGCTGGATCGCACGACGCAGGGGACGAGCACCGAGCACCGGGTCGAAGCCGCGCTTGCCCACCAGTTCACGAGCAGCGGGCGTCAGCTCGATACCCATGTCGCGGTCGCCAAGGCGATTCTCGATCTGGCCAACCATGAGGTCGACGATGTGCAGGATGTCGTCCTGCGACAGCTGGTGGAACACCACCACTTCGTCAACGCGGTTGAGGAACTCGGGGCGGAAGTGCTGCTTCAGCTCCTCGCTCACCTTCGACTTCATCTGCTCGTAGCTGTTCTCGGTGTCGCCGGTCTTCGAGAACCCGAGGTTGACGCCACGACTGATGTCGCGCGAACCAAGGTTCGTGGTCATGACGATCACGGTGTTCTTGAAGTCGACCACACGACCCTGGGCGTCGGTCAGGCGACCTTCATCCAGAATCTGCAGCAGCGAGTTGAAGATATCGGGGTGTGCCTTCTCGATCTCGTCGAACAGGATCACGCTGAACGGCTTGCGGCGCACCTTCTCGGTGAGCTGGCCACCCTCTTCGTAGCCGACGTATCCGGGCGGCGAGCCGAACATACGGCTGGCCGTGTGCTTCTCGGAGTACTCCGACATGTCCAGGGTGATCAGCGCATCCTCGTCGCCGAACAGGAACTCGGTGAGCGCCTTGGTGAGCTCGGTCTTGCCGACGCCGGACGGGCCGGCGAAGATGAACGAGCCACTGGGACGGTTCGGGTCCTTCAGGCCGGCACGAGTACGCCGGATCGAACGGGAGATGGCCTTGACGGCCTCGTCCTGCCCGATGTAGCGCTTGTGGATCTCGTCCTCCATGTTGAGCAGGCGCTGCGACTCCTCCTCGGTGAGGCGTGCCACCGGCACACCCGTCGAGCTGGACAGCACCTCGGCGATCTCCTCCTCGCCCACGACGGCGGGCGTATCGGACTCGCCTTCGCGCCAGGCAGTCTCCTTCTCGGCACGCGCGGCGGTGAGCTTGCGCTCGTCGTCACGCAGCTTGGCAGCGGCCTCGAAGTCCTGATGGTCGATCGCGGCCTCCTTCTCTGCACGGGTGGCGGCGATCTTGTCGTCGAACTCGCGCAGGTCCGGCGGCGCAGTCATGCGCGCGATGCGCATGCGTGCACCGGCCTCGTCGATCAGGTCGATGGCCTTGTCAGGCAGGAACCGATCCTGGATGTAGCGGTCGGCCAGGTTGGCGCCCGCGCTCAGGGCCTCGTCGGTGATGGTGACGCGGTGGTGGGCCTCGTAACGATCACGCAGCCCCTTGAGGATCTCGATCGTCAGCTGCACCGAGGGCTCATCCACCTGGATGGGCTGGAAACGACGCTCAAGGGCGGCGTCCTTCTCGATGTGCTTGCGATATTCATCCAGCGTGGTGGCACCGATGGTCTGCAGCTCGCCACGAGCAAGCATCGGCTTGAGGATGCTTGCCGCGTCGATGGCGCCCTCGGCGGCACCGGCACCCACCAGGGTGTGCAGCTCGTCGATGAACAGCATCACGTCGCCACGGGTCTTGATCTCCTTGAGCACCTTCTTGAAGCGCTCTTCGAAGTCGCCACGGTAACGGGAGCCGGCAACCAGCGCACCCAGGTCAAGGGTGTAGATCTGCTTGTCACGCAGGGTTTCGGGAACATCTCCGCGCACGATCGCCTGGGCCAGGCCCTCGACCACGGCAGTCTTGCCGACGCCGGGTTCGCCGATCAGCACGGGGTTGTTCTTCGTGCGACGGCTCAGCACCGTCATCACGCGCTCGACTTCCTTCTGACGACCGATCACGGGGTCGAGCTTGTTATCGCGGGCAGCCTGGGTGAGATTGCGTCCGAACTGGTCAAGCGCACCATTGTTCGTGCTGGTGCCGGGGCCCATTTCGGGAGCGCCAGCGGTAGCCGGCTGGCCACCGCCTTCTTCCTGGTAGCCCGAGAGCAACTGCAGCACGGTGGTGCGGACGCGATTGAGGTCAGCCCCAAGCTTGATGAGCACCTGGGCAGCCACGCCTTCACCCTCGCGGATGAGGCCCAGCAGAATGTGCTCGGTGCCGATATATGAATGGTTCATCTGCAACGCCTCGCGCAGCGAGTACTCAAGCACCTTCTTGGCGCGGGGCGTGAACGGAATGTGACCGGTGGGCGGGGTGGAGCCCTGGCCGATGATCTCGATGACCTGTTCGCGAACAGCCTCCAGCGAGATGCCCATCTGCTCCAGAGCCTTCGCCGCGACGCCTTCACCTTCGTGGATGAGGCCCAACAGGATGTGCTCGGTGCCGATGTAGTTGTGATTCAGCATCTTCGCTTCGTCCTGGGCCAGCACGATGACGCGGCGCGCGCGGTCGGTAAAGCGTTCAAACATTGGTCTCCTTCAGCGGGCCTGCCGGCCCTCCAAGAGTGCCGGACCCCTCAACCCGGTTGGGCTGAGTCTCCCGGACTCATGTTTCAATTCTACAAACCCTCAGGTAATCGGATCTGTTCCCGTCGTTCGCCGCTGGCTCAACCTGAGCGACGTACGCTCATGTTGCAAACCTACTGCCTGGATCCACGGTGGTGGACGACCTGCCCAGCGTGCCGGACGGCTCGTGGTGGACAACCCGGCGCCGTGGCGCGTCGTCAACAGCCCGACGCCCCCGGCGCTTCGTAGGCAACGCCGTTCTCAAGCAACACTGTGCCACGTGGCACAGTGGGGCGCTCCCTGTCCCGCAAACCGCTGTCCCGACACCACACACCAACCGTGGCAGCCGGTCCCCGGTGGGGATCGGCCCCCGCAGGATCGATCGGCGCCCCGGGGATGGGGCTGGTGGAATGACGGCTGGCGCCCGCTAACGACTGGACGACTTGCCACGTATCAACACCGCGGAGCCCCGGGATGTTCCCCGGCGTCCCCCTCGGCATTCCCGCCGACGCCCGCAGGCCTGCCACGAGTCGCGCGGGGGTCCGAGCAGCGGAGCCGGGGACAGCACAGCGGGGCCGACGCGGACATTGTCCACACCGACCCCGCTGCGCATGCTCCTGGACTGGGCCAGTGCGCGAACTCGGCCCGTTGCGCTCAGCCCTGCTGGCCTGCCGCCGCTCCCTGATGGGAGCGGACAGCGTGCGTCAGCGTCCCGGGTTCCCGAGCAGCTACGACCTTGTTACTTGGTGCGCTGTTATCTGGTGCGCTACTTGGTGGCCTCTTCGTACTCGGCGCGGATCGCATTGGGGATGCGGCCACGCAGCGGCACCTGGCGGCCGGTCGACTTGGCCCACTCGCGGATCTTCGCGGCGTCGGACGGGCCCTGCTTGCGGGCGGCGGCACCGCGACGACCGGTGACGCGGCGGCCGTGGCCAACCCAGACGGCGAGCTCGTCGCGCATCTTCTGTGCGTTCGCGTTGGACAGGTCGATCTCGTAATTCACGCCGTCGAGACCGAAATTGATCGTCTGGTCGGCGTCTCCGCCATCGACGTCATCGATGAGAACGACCTTCACGTTACGTGCCATGTCAAAACCCTTTCGTAGGCCCAGGATGAGCAGCACAACTAAAATCTGCTCCAAGATTTAATCACTGATAAGTAGTTTACAGAGCATCGCGTCGACATCAACCCCGGGGCACCCCAAACCGCTGACCACAGATGTGATATCGGTGCATGATCACGTTCACAGATGTGCAATGGATTGCACCAAATATGCGATACGGCCCCGGGACTGCTATGGAGGATGGGGGCAATCGCTGCCGCACACCCCTGCAATGGATGCTCCCGGCATTGGACGGACCCCCACAATGGGAGCACCCGGGCGCGGCGAACGGCCGGGGGGGTTGTGATCCGGCCCGCCTCGGGCAGCGGCGCCACCCGAAGTGTTCGCTATCGGCGCGATCTATCGCTGCGGCTATCTGATCCCGCCAGCTATCCGGCATCCCTGGGCTATCCGGCACCCCTGGGCTATCCGGCCCGCGCCGGTTATCCCGCTCCCGGCAATCCGATGCGGCCCGGAATCTGATCCCCACCCGGAAAAGACCCCTATTCGGGGACGCGGCGGCATCGCGGCAGCCCATCGACCGGGAAGGCCGCGCAGGCGAATCAGGGCTTCAGCAGGCCGGCGTCGAGCTTGTGCACGCCGCCGACGTCCATGCGGGCCACCAGGTCGGCGATCGGACCCTGCGGCAGCGTCGCCTTCGGGTCGATGTCGAGCCAGGGAACCAACACGAAGGCCCGTTCATGGGCGCGCGGATGCGGCAACTCCAGCCGCTGGGTGGCCGAGGTGCGCTTGCCCACCACGATGAGGTCGACGTCCAGGGTGCGCGGGCCGTGCGGATTGTCGGGATCGCGATGGCGCGCATAGGCCTGCTCGATCACATTGGCCCGGTCGAGCAGGTCGCGGGGTTCCATCGTCGACTCGGCCAGCACCACGGTGTTGTAGAAATCGGGCTGATTGGTATTGCCCACCGGCTTGGTGAGATACACCGGCGCCACGTCAACCATGATGAGCTGGGGGGTGGCGGCCAGCATGTCCACCGCGCCCTGCAGGATATCGAGGCTGTCGCCCTGATTGGAACCGAGGCTGAATACCACCCTGTTGAGCGGCTTCAGGTCGCCCAGGGTGTCGGAATCAATGAATGCGTTCATGGCGTCCTCCTGTTCACGGTGACCGTGACATCGTTGAAAGGCACGGGGATGGGTGCGTGCGGCTTGTGCACCGTGACATCCACCTCGCGCACGCGCGGCAGCTCCACCACCGCATCGGCAATGCGCGCAGCCAATGTCTCGATGAGATTGACGGCCTGTGAACGGATCAGGTCGCTCACCAACTCGGCGACCTCGGCATAATTCACCGCCTCGGACAGCTCGTCGGTGCCCGGCTCAGGGGCCACCAGCCGCAGATCGACGCTGAACGGCTGACCCTCCCGGCGCTCTGATTCAAGAACGCCGTGGTGTCCCATTGCGGTGATTCCACTCAGGGACACCACCACAAATCCCATTTCCGGCTCTACTGACATCGTTGCTCCTCAAGGTCGGATGACGACTCCTGCGCTATGCAGGGGGTGGCACGCTGTTCTGATTCCAAGCTATCCGATGCCACAATGCCCCGACCACGCGGGATCGCCTTCGCCGAGCGATGGTTCCCGACGCGGCAATCCGGCCGTCACAGCATCAGGTGCTCGGTGACCGCGATCGCGTCCGCCTGGCTGAGCACCTCATGGGTACGCACGCCCCACACCCCGCGCTGGGCGCACCAGGCCGAGACGGCGGCGGTCGCGGCGTCCCGGTCGCGGGCTTCGCGTCCGTTGAGCAGCACGCCGAGGAAGCGCTTGCGGCTGGCGCCCACCAGCACGCGGTGGCCGAGCGCCACGAAGACATCGAGGTGGCGCAGCAATTGCCAGTCCTGCTCGCCCATCTTGGCGAAGCCCAGGCCGGGATCGGCGATCAGGTGGTCGTGGCTGATGCCGGCCTGTTCCGCGAGCGCCAGCCGCGCGGCCAATTCGTCGCGCACCTCGGTGACCACGTCGTGGTAGCGGGCCCGTTGGTTCATCTCCTGCCCGAAGCCGCGCCAGTGCTGGCAGATGTAGTCGACGTCCAGGCCGGCCACGGTGGCGAACATGGCGTCGTCGGCAAGCCCCCCGGAGACGTCGTTGATGATGGCCGCGCCGGCCTCCACGGAGGCCCTGGCCACGCTGGCGCGCATCGTGTCGACGCTCAGCGGGATGTCACGCGTGCGGGGATCGGCGGCCAGGCCGCCCACCACGGGGATCACCCGCGACAATTCCTCGTCCTCGCTCACCCGGGTGGCGCCCGGACGGGTGGACTCGCCGCCGATGTCGAGCAGCTCAGCCCCCTGCCGCACCAGCTCGACGCCGTGGGCGATGGCGGCGTCGGCGTGCAGGTACAGGCCCCCGTCGCTGAAGGAGTCGGGGGTCACATTGACGATGCCCATCACCCGCGTGTGGCCGTCGCCGGGACGATCCGCCCGATCGGCCACCTGATGATCGTCCTGACTACCCCCGAGACTCATAGCTGCAGCCTAGTGAGGACCATGCCGGCGCGGGCTGCGGGCGGACTCGCCACCCATGGGCCGCCGGGCCCGGGGGTTCACTACAGACGGACCGGTGGGCCCTGACCTACCAGAGACGGGCCACCAAGCCCAGGGTCTGGTCACGGGACAGCCCGGCGTCGCGGGCACGGGCGATCAGGGTCCGCGCCGCCTCGGCCACCCGGGTGGGCTCCGCATGGGCCAGGGCGGCGATCGTGGTGCCATTGCGTCCGCCGGTGACCACGGTGCCCTCCGCCTCGAGCTGGCGATAGGCCTTGGCCACGGTGTTCACCGCCACGCCCAGCTCACCGGCCAGGGCGCGCACCGCGGGCAGTCGCGTGCCGGCCGGGAGCGATCCCTGCACGGCACCGCGGCGGAGCTGCTCGATGATCTGTTCGAACACCGGGGTCGGCGACGCGGCGTCGATGTGCACGAGCGGACCTGTCGGCCTGCCCCCACGACCGGACGCGTCCTGCGGGCCCGTCCGGCGCGGTGCGCCGTCGGGCCGCTCGGCATGGTCCGGCCCGTCCCCCGGCTCCCTCGCAGCGCTCGGCATGGGAAGCTGCTCAGCGGTTGCGCACGATGAGGCTCATGGCCTCGGAGCGGGTGGCCGGGTCACGCAGCACGCCACGCACGGCGCTGGTGACGGTGGTGCTGCCGGGCTTGCGCACCCCGCGCATCGTCATGCACTGGTGCTCGCACTCCAGCACCACGAGCACGCCGCGCGCGCCCAGCTGGTCGACCAGGGCATTGGCCACCTGCGTGGTGAGGCGCTCCTGCACCTGGGGACGCCGGGCGTACAGGTCAACCAGGCGCGCCAGCTTCGACAGGCCGGTCACGCGGCCGTCCTTGGCGGGGATGTAGCAGACATGGGCCCGTCCGTGGAAGGGCAGCAGGTGGTGTTCGCACATGGAGTGCACGTCAATATCGCGCACCAGCACCATCTCGTCATGGCTGATGTCGAAGGTGCGCGCCAGCACCTTGTCGGGTTCCTTGCCCAGGCCCGAGAAGATCTCGCCGTAGGCACGCGCGATGCGGGCCGGCGTCTCCACCAGGCCCTCGCGGTCGGGGTCCTCGCCGATGCCGATGAGCACCTCGCGCATGGCCGCCTCGATGCGCTTCCCGTCGAAGCCGGGGGGCAGTTCGAGGCCGGGCTGCTCGTAGGCCGAATTGTCGATGGCGTGGTCGGTGGCGTCAGTTTCGCGGGTCTCGTCGGACCGGCCGGCGCGCGTGGATTCGGACAAGGGATCTCCCTTTCTGGACGGCATTCCCATCCTAGGGGGACGTTGCGGCGCTATCGGCCCGGGCCGGCGGGGTTCGCCCATGCGAGGAATTCTGCGGCCGAGATCACCGGCTTGCCCAGGTCGAGTGCCTTGCGGGCCTTGCCCGAACGCGACGCGGTGTCGGCTGCCACCAGCACATCGCAGCGGGTCCTGGTGACCGAGGGCACCGCGACCAGTTCGTGCTCGGCGGCGAGCTGTTCCATGTCGCTGCGCGAGATGGTCGTCCCCCGGGCGTCGATCACCGAGCCGGTGAAGCAGACCCGTGCGCCGGGCACGAAGACCTGCTCGGCACTGTCGGCGGGACGGCGCATCGCGTCGGTGATGATGGTGACGCCCCACTGGCGCTCCAGCTGCTCGAGCTCGGCGAGCGCCCCATCGTCGACCACGGTGCGTGACGCCGCGGCACGCAGCCGGGCGGCCAGGAAGGCGGCCCGGTCGGCCTCGGAGGCCATGTCGGGGGCGTCCACGACGAAGGATCGTTGCGCGCCGTCGCGCACCAACAGGACGGCGGGCTGCTCGGCCCCGTCGCCGTGGCGGACGGGGCCACCATCGGCCGCGCCGGCCCGCGAGAAGGTCTCGATGTCCGCCCAGGGATCCGTGGTCGGGGCTGCCGTACGGGGCCCCGACCCCTCCGGGAACTCGCGTCCGGTGCCCCGACGGGCAAGCACCAGTTCACGCAGCCGGCGGGCGCGCTGCAGGGTGGGCAGCTCGTCCAGCTCGCGCGCCTCGTCGGGGCTGAGCAATGACTCGGCCTCGCCACCGATCGGCATCGGGGACACGATGCCGCCACGCTTCAGCTCGTAGTCGAGGTAATCGAGGGTCTGGTCGATGTCGACGCCGATGAGCCCATATCCGTCCAGGCAGCGCTCGATGGCCGGCCAGGCCTCCCCCAGCATCGGGGCGAAGCGCACATCGGAGGCGGACAGGGCGTTGTCACGGGCCGATTCGCCCATGTCGCGGTCGGGATTCACCAGCGTGACCAGCTCGCGACCGTCGTCGGTGACCACCGCCAGCTCGAGCGGACGCGGCCGCCACATGCGTCCCTCGTCGCCCACGAAGGTGACCGTCAGGAAGGCCAGGCCACGCCGGGGCACCGACGTGCGGGCCGACGCCAGGAAGCGCCGGATGCGCTGATCCGCCTTGAGGTCCTTCGGCAACACCGGGCGCGCGAGCACCAGGCCGGCCAGGCTCGTGCACCGCGAGAGCGCCACATAGAGCTGGCCCTCGGCGAAGGTGCCGCCGCTGAGGTCGACGATGGCATGGTCCAGCGTCTGGCCCTGGCTCTTGTGGATGGTGATCGCCCAGGCCAGGCGGAAGGGCAGCTGCGTGAAGCTGCCGACCACCTCATGGCGCAGTCGGCCACCCTCCACGACCGGCCGGGTGATGTCCCAGGCGTGGGGCCCGGCCTCCTCGTGGCGACCGTCGGGCAGCGCGATGGTGACCACCGGCTCGTCGTGGTCGTAGCGCACTGCGGCGATGCGTCCGATCGTGCCGTTGACCCACCGCGGCCGGCCATGGGAACCCTCGCCATGAGCGCCCTGGGCGTTGGTGAGCATCATCACCTGGGCACCCACTGCGAAGGTGACGACCTCGTCGGCAGGGGCGTCGAAGCCCGTGGCGTCTCCGGTGACGGTGGCCCGGTAGCTGTACTGCCTGCCGCCGAGACGCGCGAGCTGGCGGTTGTTGCGGGCCGCGGCGATGCGGTTGGTGGTGGCCAGGGTGAGCCAGAACTCGTCGATCGGCGGCTCGAACCCGGGGTCGGTGCGCTGGTTCAGCTCGGCGCGCGCAGCGGCCAGCAGCCTGCCGTCGCGCACGGCGTTGAGCAGGTGCACCAGCCGTGCGTCGCCGATCTGGCGGAACACGGTGGTGAGCTCCACGGTGGGGAAGTCGTCGCGGCGGTAGGCGTGCGCCGAGAAGAACCAGGGCGACTCGTAGGTGGTTGAGAAGTACTCCCGCTCGCCCTCGGTGACCACCGGTGGCAGCTGGTAGAGATCGCCCACCAGCACCAGTTGGACGCCGCCGAGGGGCTGCCCGGGGTGGGGTCCGAAGCGTTCCAGCGCCGCCACGAGGCAGTCGAACAGGTCGGCCCGCACCATCGAGACCTCGTCGATGATCAGGGTGTCCAGCGACTTGAGCGTGCGGGCGAAGCGGCCCGGGTAGTAGTCGCCCGAGGCCACCTGTTCCGGCGTGGTGGCGGTGTTGAACGAGAAGAGCCGATGGATCGTGTAGCCGTCGACGTTGAGCGCGGCGATGCCGGTGGGCGCCGCCACCACCACGGTGCGCTCGTTCGATTCCATGAACAACCGGATGAGGGTCGACTTGCCCGAGCCGGCCTTGCCGGTGAGGAAGAGGTTCTCGCCGCGCGCCAGGCGCGTCAGGGCGTCGCGGAACTCTGCAGTGAGGACGAGGCCGTCGTCACGCGCATGCTGCTCGTCGCCCACGTGCCCGTCGTCCACGCGTGGTGTTGTCATGGCGCCCCCTGGTGGTCATCCAATCATCCACGAGCCACCAGTGGGCCCGACAGGGACAGGAGGGGTCGGCGTCAGCGGTAGACGTGCGGCGCCAGCGTGGCGACGTCGCGCAGGTTGCGGTAGAGCCCGTTGTAGTCGAGGCCGTAGCCGACGACGAACTCATTGGGCAGGTCGAAGCCGACGTACTTCACGTCGACGGGGGCGTCCACCGCCTCCGGCTTGCGGAACATGGCGGCGATCTCGAGGCTGCGCGGGCCGCGGCTGGTCAGGTTCTGCACCAGGTAGCTCAGCGTCAGGCCGGTGTCGATGATGTCCTCGACGATGAGCACATCGCGGTCGTGGATGTCGGTGCTGAGGTCCTTGAGGATGCGCACCACACCGGAGCTCTGGGTGCCGGCGCCGTACGACGAGATCGCCATCCAATCGACGGTGACAAGGCTCTTCATGGCGCGGCTGAGGTCGGACATCACCATCATGGCGCCGTTGAGCACTCCGACGAGCAGGAGGTCCTGACCGGCGTGGTCGGCGTCGATCTGGGCGGCCAGCTCCTCCACCCGGGCGGCCAGCTTGTCGGCCGGGATGAGTACATGTTCGAGATCATTGCTGATGTCCGTGGCGTACACGGGGCACAGCCTATTGCACTGGGCTGTTGCGCCTGGCCGGGGCACTGGGCTGGAGCAGGGCCACCGCCCGCGGACAAGCGGGCGGGCCACAGCGGCCACCCGCCCTCAGCGGTCGAGGAACAGCACGCCAGCCCGGCGCACCACGCGATGGCCACCGGGCAGGTCGACGCCCTTCTGGCCCCGCCAGTGCGTCACCAGCGCCAATACCGCGGCAGTGCGTTCGAAGTCGAGGCCGACGATGCCCACGGTGGCCAGCCAGCGGCGCACCAGTCGGCCCTGCAGGGCCGCGGGCTGGTCGGCGAGCCGGGCGCAGTCCAGGCCGCCGTCACCCATGATCGTCGTCAGTGCCGAGGAGGTGAGGGCGTCCAGGTAGTCGGCGTCCTGCGTGGCGAGTGTGGCGGTGCGGGCGAGCGCCTCGATGACCCCCTCGCCCAGCTCGGCGGTGAGCACCGGCAGCACCCGATGGCGCAACCGTGAGCGGGTGAAGCGGTCGTCACGGTTCTGTGGATCGTGCCAGGGCGCCAGCCCCCACTCGACGCAGGCCCGTTCGGTGTCGGCCCGCCGCACGCCGAGCAGCGGGCGCCAGAACTGCGGGGCACTGCCGAAGTGCGCCGGCATGCCGGCCAACGACCTGATGCCCGAGCCGCGCACCAGGCCCAGCAACACCGTCTCGGCCTGATCATCCAGGGTGTGGCCCAGCAGCACAAGGTCGGGACGACGCCCGCCCGCGGCGTCCGGCGCGGCCAGCGCCTCGTAGCGGGCCCGACGCGCCGCCGCCTCGGGACCCTCGCCGCTGTGCGGCACCTGCACCGCCACCGTCCGGGCGGGA
>OLOA01004016.1_pt1 | contig 11498 bp, 10 predicted proteins | sample 1672201 | NCBI WGS metagenome assembly OLOA01 (sample SAMEA3136658, study PRJEB25190) | human gut metagenome
CGATGTTCTCGGGGTTGCCGGCGTAGGTCAGCTTGTCCAGGACGGTGACGTGGACACCCGGGTGGTTGTTCACGACATAGTGCACGAAGTTACTGCCGATGAAGCCGCAGCCGCCCGTGACGATGATGTTCTTAGGTTCAAAGGAGCCGAGCATATCAGCGTCCCACCTCCTCGGCGACGGCAAGCAAATACTTGCCATAAGCCGTCTTCTCCATCCTCCTGCCGAGGGACGCAAGCCGAGCTGCGTCGATAAAGCCACGACGGAAGGCAATCTCCTCGATACAAGCGATGTAGTAGCCCTGACGGCTCTGAACGGCCTCGACGTACTCGGCAGCCTTAAGCAGGCCTTCGGGCGTGCCCGTGTCCAGCCACGCCATGCCGCGCCCCATGAGTTCCACGGAAAGCAGCCCTCGATCTAGGTATGCGCCATTGACGCTGGTGATCTCGAGTTCCCCGCGCGCAGAGGGCTCGACAGCAGCGGCGATATCCGAGACCTATCCATCGTAAAAGTACAGGCCAGGTACGGCGTAGTTGCTCTTGGGGCGCTCGGGCTTCTCCTCGATGCCAACCACACGGCGCTCGGCATCGAACTCCACTACGCCAAAAGAGCGGGGGTCCTGTACGGGATAACCGAACACGACGGCCCCTCCCTCGTCCTCGACCCTCCGCTTGGCAGCCAAGATGATCTTGGTGAGGGCCTGTCCGTGGAACATGTTGTCGCCGAGAACCAGCGCGCAGGGCTCGCCCGCCAGGAAGTCGCGGCCGATGGTGAAGGCCTCGGCAAGACCACGAGGCTCTTCCTGCACTGCGTATTCCAGGCGCATTCCAAGGTCCGACCCGTCGCCAAGAAGCTCGCGAAAGGAGGGCACGTCTCGCGGGGTCGAGATGACCAGCACCTCGCGTATGCCGGCGAGCATGAGTACCGAAAGGGGATAGTAAATCAGCGGCTTATCGTATACGGGCAGCAGCTGCTTGCTGACGGCCCTGGTTATAGGATGCAGACGGGTCCCTGAACCGCCCGCGAGAATTATGCCTTTCATAAGGTCAACATCTCCTTAATAAAGTTCGCTGGATAGGAATCCTTCACGTTAACTCTCCCTACTCGACTTCGCCTTAACAGATAAGAAAGCGACTAAAACCAGGAGGACGGCGCATGTCACATACCGTAGAACGTTTGTTTGGTACAAAATGATACCGGCCATCGTTGCCGCAATGCATGTCAAAGAGAGTGCGCCAAGCTTGCCGTCCTCGTATACGGGCTCAGTTCTGCCGCGCTCCCGACAGGCCTTGGTGGCCCACGCCCGTTGGGATACGGCAAGAATGATGTAGCTTGCTAGCGTCGTGTAAGCAGCAGCCCCATAACCGAATAATGGAATGGCCACGAGGTTCAGGGCAACGTTTACAACGGCAGCCGCTATGGCAGCAAACATGATGTATTTAGTCTTCTTGTAGTAGACGAGGATATTGGAATACAAATTGGATATGGACGTCAGGAAGACTCCAGCAGCAATCGGGGGCATGAGCGTAATGGACGCCAGGTATTCATCAGTGGCGAGAACCTTAATGATCTCAGGACCTAGCCAGGAAATAAGAACCGAAACTAGGGCAAACACTGCGAGCAGCAGGTTTGAAGCCCTTCTGATGCCCCGATGGCCCTCCGTGTCGATATTCCTGAATAGATAGGGTATGAACGATGCATTAATGGCGGACCAAAGGAAAAGCGCGATGCTGCTCGCTGAGTACAATACGCCATACACGCCGGTCTCGGCATTGCCGACCATCGAGGAGATCATCACCCTGTCTGAAACACTCAAAACCTGGCTAGCGATGGAATATCCAATAAGGGGAAGACTCAGGTTGAGGGAGAATTTCCAGAAACGACGGTCATAGAATCTCTTGCCGCGGACCATAAGGAGAATCCACATCACAGCGCTCAAGCCGTAAACCACAAGATAGTTTGCTGACAATCTCGCTTCGGAAAGCTTGACGTTCAGCTCAGGTTGCGAACTGACCAGCAGCACAGCGCCAACGGATGCAACAGTAGCGAGTACGGCCGATCCAACGGAAAGCGCGAAAGATAATTTGTATTTATATTCAAACCTCTGGCGAAGATTCCAGAAATCCCATGCCGGCATTACCAACAGCCCGAACGCCATGAGAAAAATCAGCTGTGGAGACAGCCCAATAGCAGGAGAAACCCATGGCGACAAGAGCACAAGACCGCCGCCTATCACAAGAGCCATGATGGTTGTCAACGTCAGTACCGAAGACTCGTATGCATCTCGCTCTCCATCGAACTCCTTCATCGCAAGCGAATATCCACCGGACGTCAAGGCCAGTGTGGACACGATGCTGATCATCGAGTACCAAGACGTGTAGAGGTTAACCACCCCGATGTCAGCCGATGACATAATGCGTGTAAAAATGGGCATTGATATGATTGCAAGGCCGCGCGAGAAAACGCTAGAAAACGTGTAGACTGTCGCTGACTTGACCTCAACGCTCATACCTTTCAGTTTTTCCCTAAGCATTGATATCACCGCCCGTCCTTTTCGAAAACCTACCCGCCCAAGCTTCGACGGAGTAATGCCGCCTTATTTCATCGCCGTAAGGCATGTGCGGCCTGGCCATGAACTCCTGCACTTCGGACGGAGTGGTGCCGGCATCCAAAACAAGAACGTTGCCGTATTCAAAAAACGGAGCATCTGCAACATGGGCGTTCGTGGTGATGAGTTTCCTATCGTAGAAGATGGACTCCATGACTCGCATGGAATAGCCAAGCTGCCCCTGCTGGGCAATGTCTACGATTGCCCTACTCCCAAATACACGCTTGAGGTACTCCCGATATGGAATATAACCTTCTACATACGTGATATTGGCGTTTTTGACACCGTGGGGAGCGCTGCCGACAACAGTAAAGTCTAGCTTCAGGCCGGCGCTCGACAGCAAGTCGGCCGCGTTGGCGACTGTACCGCTCCGGTCCTTCGAATAACCCAGAAATACAACATCGCTCTTACGTTGCACGCGGGGGCACTTGCATCTTTCATCAAACATAATCGTATTGAATTTGAAACCGTTGCGCTCGCAAAACGCCTCATCATAGGAAAATAGTCCACAAGAGTACTTCTCTGCTTGCTTTTTCAACGAGAAGACTTCCGCAGGGAGGAGATTCATGTTCCATGAATATATATCTATGGGTAGCAACCGGCGGCGACTCCTTATATAGGAGACTAAAGTTTTGTCTTGAAGTACGGGAGAATCCAATAAGACAATGCGATCGATATCTCCAAGCCTGTTTTTCCAATCACCGTAATTAAGGCGCGCAATAGAAGGAAACAGCTTTTTTACTGCGTTGAAAGGCTTATGCGTTTTGCGGACGAATAGTTGGCAAAAATCAACTGTGTCGCTTTTAAATCCCGGAAAGAAGTAGAGGTTCGTATCTGCGACTATTACCAGAACTTTTTCCATGGCAGGTACTTCTCCTTTTCATTGCGAAGCGGCCATCCGTGTCCGATGGCGAGATAAGCAGGAATGATGAGTAACGACGTGTACAGAAAATGCGTCTGGGCCAGTGTCGTATTCACAAATAGAGCCACATACAAAAGCGCAACCGGAAGGCGTTGCCCCTTGAAGACAGGGTAGAAAACCATAAACAGGACAACAATCCAAGGAACGACGCCATATACAGCTCCATAGGAAACGAGCGCCGCGGCAACGAGCCCTTCACCACTTGAGGAGGCCGCGGAAAACAGAGCGTCGTAGCCGACGCCTAACGGATGCTCGGCAATCGACCGAACGCAGACTTCAATCATCTTTGATCTATAGACACCCGTACTGTCGCTGAGGTCAAGCCCCGTGCCCCCTGCACTCGAACCGAAAAGCTTGTCGAACACCTGAACGGACAGGATGCTGTTTGTTGGTGCCAGCCAATACTGAACGAGTAAAGCAACGACAGCTGCGCAAACAAGTGCGACCAGCCATTGCCTCGTCCTCGTGCCCTCATGGTCTTTGGAAAATAGTACGTAGAAAGCGACGCAAAGGAGAGCTCCGATGTAGCCAGTCGTGGATTGACAAGTGACGAGGGCAACCACGATTGCGGAAAGACAGAACCTGTAATGGCGCTCGCTTCTCAATTCGAGTTTTTCCCTCCAGAAAAGCAGGATAAACAAGGCGCTGTTAAGAACCACTTGGTATTTACCGGGCTCTGTATAGATGCCGCAGTTCCTAAACTGGTGAATATCAAACCAGCTGTAGAAGAACAAGCCGCTACCGTACTCATAGGTTTCCCACGGATACGTGCCTATAACATCGACAACAAAAGTCGGACCCAGCAGGGACTTGAGCACGGAAGGAAATACACAGCCAACGCCCCAGAGCAAAATGCTAAGCAGCGCCAGCGCAACGACAGTCAGAAGCCAACGTTTAAGAAACTGGCCAAAGTCGCAGCAAATCGCCATCTGCACAATCAGCACGCAGCCCATGAAACCCATGAGCGCCTCAAGTCCTACGCCGCCCGTCAAGCTTCGCGCAACGAGAGTATTCAACACAAGGACCAGGCTAAAGCAGACCCCATAGGACTCCCTATACTTCCTGGCAAGTAAGAAAGTTGCCGCAAACAGCGCGACAAGCATAAAGCTAAACCATGTCCCACCCTTTATGTAGACAAATGTACTGCCTGGCATTAGAAGAGAGAGGTAAATTAGCACATACTGCCATACAGCACCAAGAGAAAGGCCTGAACGGGTCTCTCCATTTACAGAAATTGAGTCGCTCATTGTATCGAACCCTCAGGGAACAAAGTTTCCTCCCATTTTTTGCCGATTGTCTCAAGTGAAAGTTCATCAGCCAGTTTTGCCGCTTCCGCAGACATGGAATCCCTTAAAACAGGGTCGAGAAGAAGTTCGACCACCCTTTGCGCCATGACCTCATGGTCATCGCGATCGACGAGATACCCGTTAACTCCGTCCTCGACAACAGCCTCGGCTCCTCCCCCTAAGCAGCGCGTGCAAACAGAAGGCACCCCCATGGCAAGCGCTTCGATGAGCGAGTTGGAAAGCCCTTCCCAATTAGATGCCATCACATATACAGAAGATGATGCGATTCTTTGAACGGCATCACCACAGAACCCGCAAAAGACGACGCAGTTTGTCAGACCTTCTGAATCTACAAGTAGCTCAAGGTCCTCTCTCAGCTCTCCATCCCCATATATTTCAAATGTAACGTCTGGAATTTGTTTGTGGATGATAGAGAACGCACGTATGAGCATGGGGTAGTTTTTTTGTTCCGTAAGGCGCCCCGATGCCGTCACGACTCGACGCGGACAGGCGCGGTTTCTTTCTGGAAGACCATTTGACAATGGATTGGGAATCAATACTCCCTTCCGTCGGACGCCAGAAGGAAAATAGGACATTTGGTCCTTCGTCTGAAACACAACCGTGCTACTCTTTTTGACATATAAAAAATTTCTGACGTACTGAAGTGCTTTTCTTCCATAAAAATCGGTCGTTGGAAGATTCCTTACGCTAACAACAACTTTATTCCGAAGTCCAACCGCAGCCGCAAGAAGACATACATTTTGGTCACATAAAAATGAAAGAAAGATGCGCGAATCGTCCTTCTTCATTTCATGCCGAATACCTCTAATTTGAGCAAAGAGCGAAGTTCCCGCTGAATCACAAATCGGATTCACCTTTACGCCTTCAGGAAGTTCGTATACACATTCATTCTTTTTTGTGAGCAAAAAACTAAACTCGTAACCTCTATGAATAAAATAGCGGGAAAGGGCCACGGCAACGCGTTCGGCTCCACCCCCGCCTAGCGTAGGCATAACCATTGCAATCGAATTCATGCGTTTCACGCTGCAACACCACACTTAACAAAAGCGCATTCTAAGTGAGTATCGGAGAGAGGCAGATCTTTATTTCCGGCAATGAAATAACAGGTAGGCATTACCACTTCAACAGAGGACATGACGAACGAGACTTTCTTTTTGCTCACGACAATCCCCCTTCCGATAGCCTGCCGTAATACGTTTGCCTACCATCAGTTTGTTTTGGAAATTCTTGCTTCCACGTGAGCTTAAAGAGACTCGTATCCAGAAGGAGCTCACTCCAAGCACTTTGATCGAAAGGCCTATCTAGTATCGAAATAAGGTCGTCGCAACGAGGATTATTTGGTTCGATGGACGCAAATGCGGCGGCGACCGAGGGGTCATGACGTTGAGCTAGGACGATGAGGTAATCGACCAGCAGATAATCAATCAACCGATCGCTATTGCGCCAATACTCGAGGAAGAAGTCTCTCGCAACGACGAACGGATGACGCTGACCCTCTTTGCAGGCAAGCGAATACCCCGCAAACATGCCGCATGCGACCGAAGCATGCAGATAGTCAGGCCTTTTAATGGACCAAATTGGCAGATCCATGTATTCATGTAGCGAGCCAGTGCAGAAGAAAGTGGCATCCAGCCACATGCCACCGTGCTCGGCAAGCAGAGAGAGCCTCAGAAGGTCGGATAGGTTCGTGCGCGACATGATGCCGGTGCGGACCTTCTCGAGCACCCACTCGGGGATATTGACATATTGGGAAAGATTCTCGTCCGTGATGACAATGACCTCGTGTCCGCCCGCATTGCGGCGGACGGAGTCGATGCACGCCTTGACGATCTCGGGCGCATTCTCCTCGCCCTGCCACCAGCACATCCAAATCTTCCCCTCGAGGGCGGGATCGGACGGCGGCAACGGTGCGTCATAGTCATATGACTCGAAGAAATCGCCGAAGCGGTTCTCGAGATATTTGAGAACGGTCTCATGCTTGCGCAGCAAGCGCTCCCTCACCGCAGGCGGCTCCTTATACCCGTTACGACTCATGACCTGGATATCGAGCTTCGCCCGAAACGTATTGATTGCCTCGGGCCACGAGGTGGCTCTGGCGATTCGGAATGTGGCGCCGATCTCCTCGCAGGAGCGATGCACAATCCTCTTGATGTTGTTATGGCCGTTAGCCATCGATTGACTCCTTATATAGGTTCACGAGATCGCTCATAAACTTCTCACGCGAGCAGTTTTCCATGACGTAGGAGCGGCAGTTGCGCTGCAGCATCGAATAAGCGGACCGATCCAAGAACGCGCTCGTACCGCGCGAGATGGCATCCGCCATCGACGGGACATCCCCGGGCTCGCAAATGAACCCCGTTTTCCCCTCATCGACCAACTCGGGGATTCCGCCGATATTCGTGCCGATGACAGGCGTGCCGGCAGCGAAAGCCTCGACGATCGAATACGGCATGTTCTCTCGCCATCTCGAACTCGAGATGGCGAGAGAAGCCCTCTCGACATACGCTTGCAGTGCCCCACCGGTCTGATAGCCGGCGAACTCAATGCGAGACGCGCAGCCCAACGAAGACGCGATCGCCTTGAACTCGTCGGCGTCGGGGCCGTCGCCGACGACAACCAAGCGCATGTCCTGCGGAAGGTTCGGCAAGGCGGCGTCGAAGGCCCTCAGTAGCGTGTCGACGCCCTTCTCGACAGAGAGCCGTCCGAAGAACAGGAGGTAGGGGTTCTCTCTGTCGGTCGCATCCGCCCCGGCATTCGCCGCGCGGTCGAGGATCGCGTCGTCGGCGAAGTTCTGCAGAAAGATGACCTTGTCCTCGGGCCAGCCGCCCTCGATGAGTTTGGAACGCATAAACCTAGAGGGCGCGATGACCTTGTCGATCCGCTGGTTGGACTTATGAGTCCTGTTGAAAGAGGCCTCCATCGCCGCCAGCGCGCTCTTCGCACGCGAGCCCTTCACGCAGCGGTTCTCGATGCAGTGCCGGTAGTGCCCGTCCTCGAGGCACGCGTCGCAGACGCGCCCATCACCGTCGAGCATGAGGTAGCCGGGACAGACGGTCACGTAGTCGTGTGCCGTATAGAAGACCGGGACCTTGTTCTCCCTCAGGTAGGGGGCATCGAGAATGGACAGCGTGATCTGCCTGTGCACGTTGTTGAGGTGAACGACATCGGGGCGAAACTCCTCGCAAAGAGCTTGGAAGTTGCGCTTCGCCTCTGGCGAATAGATCAGCGCCATGCCGTCGCGCGCCGCCTTGAGCGGGTTCTTGACGTTGTTGTACTCGCGCTGCGTCACGAAGTACTTGTCCCACTCGCAGGGCAAGTTGTCAGGGTGCCTCATGGAGAAATAGGCCACTTCGTGCCCCATGCGCTCCAGCTCGGATCCAACGGTGAGGTAATAGGTCTCCGCACCGCCCTTGCGATAGTGGAACTTGTTCACGAGAAGAATCCTCATCGGGCATCTCCCCTGTAAATCTCGAGGGTCCGCTCGACGACGGAATCCCAGTCATAGGTAGATAGGACGTGTGTCTTTGCGGCTTCGCCCAAGTCTCCGGCAAACTCGGGGGCATCAATAAGGCTCGCGAGGACGCGGAGCAGGTCGTCGGCATCGCCACGCTTGAACGTTCTGCCTGAGCCGGCAAGGACGTCGGCGCATTCGGGAATGTCTGAGGTGACACAGCAGCATCCGTAGCTCATGGCCTCGAGCAGCGAGAGGGGCATTCCTTCAACGTCCGATGGGAGCACGTAGGCATAGGCGTTCGAGTAAAGCTCGGCAAGCGGCCGACCCGTAACGAAGCCGGTAAAGATCACGCGACCGTCCGATGCCGCCTGCTGGCGTAAGGAAGCCTCAAAACCCGAAGTGTCCGATCCTCCGCCAGCGATGACCAGACGCATATTGGTGTTAAGCCGCGAGAATGCGTCGACAAGAAGGTCGGCGCGTTTCTCAGGAACGAGGCGGCCGAGGTACAGAATATAAGAGCCTTTCTTAAGGCCCCAACGGGTGGAGATTTCGCTGGCTGGAAGGGGCCTCTTTGCCTCAACGCCGTTTGGTATGACGACCGCCTCCGCGCCATAGGCGGACCTGAAATAGTCTTTGGCGGTTGAGGAGAGAACAATGAGGCCATCGGCTTTGGTTGCCGCGGCCTTCTCGCCCATCTTTATATACCCCCTTGCGAGCTTGCCCCATTTGGCGCGCTGCCAGTCGAGCCCGTGAATGGTTGCCACGGTGCGGATTCCCGCCAGCTTGGACAGGGAGAGCGGAACGCAGGGGCCCTCGGCGTGATAGTGGATAACGTCGGGCTTGTCCTTGATTGCCGCCCTGGTGGCAAAATAAGACGAAGAAAGGGCCGCAAAGCCCTTCTTGTCGATTGTCCTTACCGGCACGATGCGAACCCCGTCAACGAATCGCTCGGACGAGCCTGTGGACTCGCCAGTCATCACGTCTGCGCCGGAGCGGTCGTAGCAAGTCACCTCGTGACCGAGTGCCGCCATGCGGCGTGCGAGCTCGGTGACGACGACCTCGACGCCCCCCTCACGGGAGCCGTATCGCTTGTGGCCTATCATCGCAATCTTCAAAGCGCTTTAATTCCCTTGCGCCGTTAACACGACACCAACAGTTTGAATAATCAGTTTCAAATCACTCCAAACAGAACGTTTCTTGATGTAAAGCAGGTCCAAATCGACCCACTCGTCAAAGGTTATGGAGTCGCGGTTGCGACGGGTTTGCCAGTAGCAGGTCATGCCCGGCTTCACCAGCAACCTCTGGCGCTGGTAGTCATTATAGGTCGCGACCTCAGCCGGCAACGCGGGACGCGGGCCCACGATGCTCATATCCGAGCGCAGGACATTAATGAACTGGGGCAACTCGTCAAGCGACAGCTTGCGCAGCCACTTACCCACGCGGGTGATACGCGGGTCCTCGGCAATCTTGAACACCGGGCCGGTCTTCTCGTTGAGCTCCCTGAGCTCGGCGAGCTTTTCTTCGGCATCCACGCACATGCTGCGGAACTTCAGCATCCGGAAGGTTCTGCCGTCCTTGCCCACTCGCTCCTGACTGAAGAATACTGGGCCCTTCGGATCATCTACTTTGATGAGAATCGCGATAATACAGAACAGCCAGCAAAACACAACGAGCACCGCCGCACTGAAAACGATGTCGAACGCACGCTTAACAAAGCGGTACGCCACCCTGTCCTCAATGCCAGTAACCAGCACGCTCCCAAGCTCCTCCTTGAGGCGCCTGGCGCGCTCGGAGCTTTCGGCTGAGCCCCCGCCGCCATTGATGTCATACGCGAAGCCGCTGCGCACAGTTTTGCGCTCCAAAGCACTGTTGTTCCCCGTCGCTCGCCTGGCTTGGCCTGACGGTGAATCCCGGATGTCGGACCTCGCCTGCCCAGACTCGCGAACGGCCGTGAAATTACTGGCCACTATGCGCACACCGCTTTGAAAACGAGTTTTGCAAGAAATTGCTCTCCCATGCTGCCAACGCGTTTACAATTGAATCCAGAAATGCGGCGCATCCGCAGGCCGTTCGCAAAACAGCTCGCGACCTGCGAAAACACCTCTCCCTCTCGTGTAAAGACGCGCTGCTCCGAACCAACGCCGCCATATGTAACTTCTACTGCTTGCATTCCCAAATGAATCCCTCTTAGCTAAGATGACTCCCCAGTGTGGGGCCTCTGTTACCAGCTTTTCGTCGTCCAATTGCCGCCGGGGATTCTCCTTCCACCCCTATGCTTTCGCGGGGCTTTTGGAAATAATCTCCAGGCCAAGCCGTATCGTTTTCATCCTGCCAAGCATGCTCACTTCAAGTTCAGCCATCCTGCGATGCCTGTCTATCCGCTTGATTCCTGCCTCGTGACCCCTAAGCGGGCCGCGCAGCACAATCACTTTGCTGCCTTCCACAATGCCCTCGCTCATTTCAATCACGCGGCGATCGTTGCCCGTGAAGGCATTAAGCCAAGCCACCTCGTCATCGTTTAGGGGAATGAATACTTCGTTATTGCCAAGCAGCTTGGTAAAGGCCGGAACACGGCGCAGCTGCAGCGCGAGCTTCTCGACATCGCTCGTCTCTACGTACAGGTAGCCGGGAGTCACACGCTCCGTGCGCTTATGCCATTCGCCCTTCCAGCGACGCATCGTCTCAAAGCGCGGCACGAATATCTCGCCAATCACGCTTTCGTCGATAAAACGTCGAATGAGCTCTTCGACTTTGGCTTCTTGGCCGCTTCCGACTTGAATGGCGTATATGCGCATGGCACTTTCCTTGTCTCTAAGTAAGCAAGCTGCATCGCAATGCAGCGAAATCGCCTCACGACAACACCACTGTATTGCGCGCGACCGCCCCACGCACCACCCACACTCAGATTGGTTCCGGGGCATAGCTTCGCTACCGCGAATGCGGTCCAACAACGAACTATTCATTTCCCGAACAACGGCGCAACGCGCTCTGAGCGACGATTGCACGTTTGATAGGGTGTATACGTTACGGCACGTAATTGAGCGCAAAAAAGGCCAATGACTATTGGCCCATTTGTAACGCCATTCGGTGTAACCCCTTTGCAAAAAAAAAGGGGGGGGGCACACCGCCTTGTATATTTTTGCCTATTACCCACAGGGGGTGCGGACGAATAGTTGGACCGTTTGGTCCGGTCAGGAGTCCGTATGTAC
>OLOA01004019.1_pt1 | contig 11487 bp, 12 predicted proteins | sample 1672201 | NCBI WGS metagenome assembly OLOA01 (sample SAMEA3136658, study PRJEB25190) | human gut metagenome
CGGGGCTTGCCTTTGCTCTTTTTGCCGTACTCGATGGCTTCTTTAGGGCAATAGCAGATGCACGCCATGCAGTGGGTGCAGTTTTTGCCCCAGAGCGGCTTTCCGTTTTCCAGACGGATGTTGTTCAAGGGGCACAACTCCACGCACTTACCGCAGCCGATGCAGGCATCCGTTGCCCGGAAGGCATCGGCTTTTACAAAGAAGCGATAGAACACCGGGTTCACCGGGCCGCTCATAAAACGGTCGTAGAGGGTCTCACTCGGCGGAGGAAACTCCTGCCCGGCTCTGAGCTGGGTCAGCACCTTTTGAAGTGCAGGCTCTGCCTGCTCCACAATGCTCTTTGCCTGCTCTTTTTGGGGCGCATTGAACATGGCAATGTAGTTTTCCGGCATGATGATCTGGGCTGTGCCCATATACTGCAGCTGCTTTTGCGCCGCAAGCTGCCGGTTATAGCCTGCCGCATTGCCAATTTCGCTGCCGCAGTCCATCACAAACCAGATACGCTCTGCCCCGGTCAGCGCGGTCTTGCCCAGCCATTCCGACACCACCCGGGGGATGCGCCATGCGTAGGTAGGCGTCACCAGCACCACGTCACGCCCGGTCTGCACCGGGGCGGTATCCCCTGCCTTGATGCAGGCGTTCAGGTCGTAAAGCGGCATCTCCAACCCTTCGGCAATGCGCCGCGCCAGATACCGGCTGTTGCCGGTTCCCGTAAAATAAAGTACCATGGCTGCTCCTTCGTTTTTTCGTGTTTTTTAGATACCAGTCTGCCCGGCAAACTGGAAGCTGTAAATATCATTTTACATTTTTATATGAAATCACAATATGACTTGGTGCAAATAATACTGATGCAATAATCAATAGCACTGACCTACTCATAATCCCACTAAATAAGAACAACATTGAAGGAATAATAGAAAGTGCTAATGCTCTGAAAACGCTGTTTTTCTTAAAACATATAATCCAAATAGCACAATAAAGCATTACCAATATGGTATCTACAATCAGATATAGTGCAAATGCTTCGTCAGACCACCACCCGAACCAAGTTCCCGGAATATTGATTATCATGAATCCGAAACAACCCAATCTCCCTACTTGTTCTGTGACCTCAACATATTTATTGTTCCACTTATTATCAAATCCATCTTTGCACTTAATCGCAAATACAACATTGGGTATCATAATGACTGCAATAAAAATCAGCCCAAAAACATTAAACCATTCCATATTATCTACCATCACAAACTTCGATTTTCTCAATTCTCCAAACTTGAATTTATTTATCAAGTAATTCCATTCGGTCAATATCGGTAATTTTAATAACCTCGCAACTGACAAGAATGGAACTGTCATCATAAAATTCATCGTTAAATAATCCAGTGCGAACAGAGCCGTCTTTGAAGTGAATTCTCACGAACTTATCATACATATCTGCGTATTGCCTATGAAATGCTTCACTTACTTCATACATAAGGACACCTCCAAATTCCGATTTTCTCAATTCTCCAAACTTGAAGTAGTCTATTTTTTTATCTTTGCCGTATCTTCCAGATAAAATTCAAGATATCCACATTCAGAACATACAGAAGCATGAACTTTACCTAAATTATCTTTGAATATTCCAAGTTTTGTGATTTTTAATCCGTATGCTCCTCCCTCAACTTTTACATCATAATCTTCAAGCATTTCCACATCACAGCGAATACATTTTCTCATCTTTAAGTACCTCCCAAACTCCGAATTGTCGATTTCTTTACATTGATAAAGTTCAATTTTTCTTTCCACACCTAAAAAAAATAAAGTCTGGCTGATGAATAACTCCTCCAAACATATCTGTTCGCTTTTCTCTAATTGATTCTGGTACTTTTGATTCCTGACATTCCTCAATAATAAATCCAGCAGAAACAATATCATTTATTAATGTTGAAATCGTTCTATGATAAAGTTCATATTCATCTACTACCCAATGAATAACACGCTTACCCTCTATTCCGTAATTTCGTAGATTAGCATATAATCTTTCTCCAGTCTCTGTTCTGGTATATCTGTCAAAAGTCCCATCATATGCTGTACTTATTGGGTGTGACATCGAAAAAACACATTTGCCATTTTCATTCAAGTGACTATAAATCTGTTTCATAAGCCTTTCAAAATTTTCTACATAATCAAAAGCCAATGAACTTGTAATAACATCAAACTTTTCCTCTAAATCATCCAATTCTTCAAAAGCCAGTCTTCTGTATTCAATATTAGAGGCAGCATTATTTTTTCTTGCATATGCTAACATTTTTTCCGATATATCAATTCCAAGAACGGATAACGCCCCTTTCTTTGAATATTGAAGTGCATGTTGCCCCATACCACATCCAATATCTAATACTTTCTTTTTATATAGTTCAGGTATCATTCCTAATATTATTGGTGTCTCAATAATATCATTAAAATTGATTTCTTTGCTACGTATTTTCTCGAAGTTTTCGTAAAATAAATCATTATCATAAATATTTTGTTTTGACATTCTGCAACCAGCCTTTCATATAAAAAATTATTTTTTGTTTTCTTCTACTTCCATCTTCTTGTCTTTCGGGCAACAAGCATCCTTCTCTTTCAGCTCGGTCAATTCCGATTTATAGACTTCTCGTATATATATTTTACCACATACTTTTTCCAAAGGCTCTGACTTCTCAACCCGGAAGTTTTCTATTTTTTCTTCTCCTTTTTTAAAAAATAAACAGCAATAGCTCCAACTAATAGTGGAAAGATAACCCTCCCATAATTTACACCACCTATTCCTCTTGCACTAATACCTGAAATCAAATAACTAATACCATTCAATAACCCTGTAATTGCTAAAATCAAAATTACTATACATACTATCTTTTTCATACAATCACTCCTTTATCAAATTCCGATTTATTGAACTAGGTTAAGTATATCATACTCTCCTGCAAAAGTACACCCCGCGCCCCGGTCATACCCCGCCCCCTGCGCCGCATACCTTTATAAACCATAAAAGGGGGCGTACCTATGCAAGATTCACCGATTGTACTTACGACGGTGGCGGGGCTGTCCACGGGGGTGGGCGGGCTGCTGGCTGTGCTCTGTCCGCCGTCGGAGCGTCTGCTGGCGGCCAGCGCGGGCTTTGCGGGCGGGGTCATGCTCACGGCGTCGCTGGCCGACCTGATGCCGGAGGCGCTGGCGTTTTACGGGGGCTACCTGCCGCCGCTGGCCTGCGGCGGAGCGGTTGTGTCACTGCTGGCGCTCGGGATGCTGACCGCGGGTCTGCTGGGGCGGCTCCTGCCCGAGGAAGCTGCACTGGCCGCCCGCTTTGGCAAAAGCGGAGACCCGGCCCGCGCCGCTGCCATGCGCACGGCACTTGTCACGGGGCTGGCGCTGCTGCTGCATAATTTCCCGGAGGGCGTACTGACCTTCTTCGCGGGCACGGCGGATCCGTCGCTCGGTCTGCGCACCGCAGCGGCCATCGCCCTGCACAATATCCCGGAAGGACTTGCTGTGGCCGTGCCGTTTGCTTACGCAACGCGCCGCCGCACCGCGGGTGTGCTGGCCGCGCTCGTCTCCGGCCTGGCCGAGCCGCTCGGGGCGGTGCTGGCATGGTTGTTCCTGCGTCGGCTCTTCACGCCGGGCTTTCTGAACGGCACCGTTGTGCTGGCGGCGGGCGTCATGGTCTGGGTGGCACTGGCCCAGCTGCTGCCCGGTGCCCTGCACCCCGCCCACCGCACCGCGGGCATTTTGGGCGCCGCCGCGGGCTGCCTTCTCATGCTGTTAGGCATTGCGGCGCTGCCGTAAATGTGCTATACTATATCTGTATATTTGTGCAAGAAAGGAGCAAGCCACATGTTGAAAAAAATCGCGGCGCTGCTCCTTGTGCCTGTGCTGCTGGCGGGGTGCAGTGCGGCAGGGGATGTCGAGACCCTGCTGCGCGCGCCGCAGCTCTCCGGCGAGAGTGCGGCCCTGCAAAAGGCGCTGAACAACTACCTGGGCGGCAGCGCAACCTTAAAGTATCCCGCCAGCGGCGATTTCCTTTCGCCGTTTGCGTTCGGCGACTGGGACGGCGACGGCACAGACGAGGCCGCCGTCCTCTACACCACCGACACGACCAGCTCCAACGTCTGGCTGGCCGTGCTCGAGCCGACGGGGGAGAGCAGCTGGCGCGTCAGCCGCGTGGTGGAGGGCCTGACCAGCGAGGTGCAGAGCTTTTCCGCCGCGCACCTCAGAGACACGTCGAGCCAGCAGCTGCTGGCAGGGTATGTCTCGCCCCAGGGCGACCAATATCTGGTTGTCTATCAATATGACGGTGATACGTTATCTACGGTCATCAGCAAGAGCTATACCGACATGATCGTCGCGGACTTCACCGGCAAGGGCGACACGCAGGACCTGGTTCTGGCTCTGCCGCCGGACACTGAGCTGGGCGGCGTAACGCTGCAGCTGCTGACCGCCAACGACGGCGAGTTCCGTTCGACCCAGACGCTGAACCTGGGCGAGGGCGTCTACAGCAGCTGCGCGGCCCTGCACGCGGGCACCGGCAGCGACGACGGCATGTACCTGGTCATGGATGCCTGGACCGGCACAAGCAGTCTGGTGTCGGACATCATTCTGTATGACGAAGCAACGGGCTTTTTGCAGCCCTACCGCCCCAGCGGCATGAGCGACATTCAGCGCAGCACGCTGCGCTACCACCGCGAACTGCTGAGCCGCGATCTTGACGACAACGGCACGGTGGACATCCCTGTGGAGATCGACGACGGCGGCACGTTGCAAACGCCGATGGACAAGCGGCTGAGCTTTCTGCTCTGGAAGGATTACACCTCGATGGCGGGCGGCAACAGCAAGTTTGGCGTCTACGACAGCGAGTATAACATTTTTATGGAGCTGCCCGAGTCGATGCACGGCAACATCCTGATCCGCTCCAACCAGAGCGGCACGGGTTGGCTGATCTGCAACGCCGAGGGCACGACGGTCTACTGCGAGATGCGCGTCGTTGACCCCGCAGACAACGCGGCCACCGGCGTCGGCAACTATCTGCGCATTGCAAACATTGGCAGCCAGCAGCTGCAAGCCCGCGTTGTAACGTCGTATTATGGATTGAGCCTAGATTTCATCAGCCAGAACACGGTGCTGCTGGGATCAAATTGATACAGAAAGGGAAATCGGGTTTATGAAACGAGTTTTGGTAGTCGAAGACGAAGCCAGCATCCGCGAAATGGTAGCTCTGAACCTGAAAATGGCCGGCTGGGAGGTCGTCGAGGCCCCCAGTGCCGAGCGCGCGCTGGAACTGATGCACAGCGGGGAACGCTGCGACGCGGCACTTTTGGATATTATGCTGCCGGGCATGGACGGCTTGAGCCTCTGCGAGACGATCCGCCGCGGCGACAGCGACATCGGCATTATCATCGTGTCGGCCAAAGGGCAGGAGAGCGATAAGATCCGCGGCCTGTCCATCGGCGCAGACGATTACATTACGAAGCCGTTTTCGGTGTCGGAGCTGATCGCGCGTCTGGAGGCGCTAACCCGCCGCATCCACCGCGGCAGCGGTACCGCCGCCAGGCCCGCCGAAGAGCCGGAGCAGCTGGTCAGCGGCCCGTTTGTGCTGGACGAAAAGAGCCGTATTCTGTACAAGTCTGGCAAGCCCATCGACCTGACGCAGGTCGAGTTCCAAATCATGGAGCTGTTCTTCCGCAATCCGGGTACCGCGCTGGTGCGTGAAAAAATCCTGGAAGGTGTCTGGGGCAAAAATTATTTCGGCGATGTGAAGATCGTTGACGTGAACATCCGCCGTCTGCGCATGAAGATCGAGGACGAGCCCAGCAGCCCGCAGCATATCCTCACGGTTTGGGGGTATGGGTATAGGTGGAATGCGTAAACCGGGAACGGCAGTCCGTAGGGGCCGGGCATGCCCGGCCCTCCACCTTGCCATTATCGCCCATTTATCTTTTGCATCGTAGGGAGGGGTCTTGACCCCTCCGCGGGGCGTCGAGGACGCCGCCCCCTGCATCCTTCGCCGAAAACCTTCCACCAACTGTAGGGGAGGAATTCATCCCTCCCGCGCCGCTTCCGTCATCTCTCACCCCGCCCTCTCACCACCTACCAAAATCCCACAGGAAAGGAGCTCACCGCCATGCAATCCACCAGCATTATCCGCCGCTGGATACGCGGCAGCCTGCTGATCACGGTGCTGGTGCTCGTGCTGGCGGAGGGACTGTTCCTGTACTACAGCTACAACGACCTCTACGGCGGTGTCGAGCGCGCGGTGGAAAATCGTTTTTCCACCGTCGTGGGCCGCCTGCAGGCCACGGGCACGGCGGGGGACACCGCAACCACCGCCGAAAGCCGCGCCAATGTCCTGCGGCGCGTCGTCGAGCAGTTCGACGAAAAGGACAAGTTTGAATTTATGCTGCTGGACGCACAGGGCGTCATCCTGGCGACGAGCAGCGGCACCATGAACCGCGACCTGACAAACGGCACCGACTATGGCCGTGCGCTGACGTCCGCCAACGGGATCGGGTCGGCTATCTTCATGACACCCCAGGGCGAGAGGGTCATGGCCGTTACGATGCTTGTGCCCTACGCGGCGGGCAGCATCGCCGCATTGCGGATGGTCACAAGCCTGACTCTCATTGACGGCCAGTGGTGGCGCACCGTCGCTATCTGCGTTGGTCTCGGCGTGCTGGTGCTGGCCTTTACGGTGTGGAGCGGCTTGTTTTTTGTACGCTCCATCGTCCGTCCGCTCGGTGAAGTCGAGGCTACCGCCACCAAAATTGCGAAGGGTGACATGAAAGTCCGCCTGCCGGACACCCGCTACGACGACGAGATCGGGCGGCTGTGCAAGACGATCAACCAGATGGCCGAGGATCTTGCCGAGACCGAGCGGTTGAAAAATGAGTTCATCTCATCGGTCAGCCATGAGCTGCGCACGCCGCTGACCTCCATCCGGGGATGGGTCGAGACGATCAGCAATATCGACGACCCAACGAACGAAAACTACCGCCGCGGCCTCTCGATCATCGGCACCGAGACGGACCGCCTTTATACGATGGTCGAGGAGCTGCTCGACTTCTCCCGCCTGCAGAACGGCATCAAGATGAACTGCGAGGTGCTCGACTTCGTCGCCGAGGCCACCGACGCCGCGCTGTTCGTGGAGGCCCGCATCCGGCAGGAGGGGATGCAGCTCGTCTACTCCGAGCCGCCCGAGCCGTACCCGGTCTGGGCCGACCCCGCGCGGCTGCGACAGGTGTTTGTAAATCTGTTCGATAATGCGATCAAATATTCCGAACCGGGCGGCACGATCTTCTTGACGCTGAGCCGCACGCCGGTCACGGTCAGCGCGTCCATCCGCGACCAGGGCCGCGGCATCGCGCCCGACGACCTGGAAAAGGTCAAGCAGAAGTTTTTCAAGGCGAAAAACTCGGTGCGCGGCTCGGGCATCGGGCTGGCCGTCGTCGATGAGATCGTCGGCACGCTGGGCGGCAAATTTGACATCGCCTCCACCCTTGGCCAGGGTACAACCGTCACCGTCACCCTCCCCGTCTACCACCCCGGGCAGGAGCACCTGCATGACAAGATTTAAAAAGGCTTCCCCCGTGGGGGAAGCTGTCACCGAAGGTGACTGATGAGGGCAGAGTTTGCGTCAGAACTGCTTTGCGGTTTACTGCGCGGGCTTCCCCCTCATCCGGCGCTGCGGCGCCACCTTCCCCCACGGGGAAGGCAGAAAATTTGACAAGGAGAACCATATATGTCCAAAGAATTCCGCACCTCCGTCGGCGGCCAGGCCCTGATGGAGGGCATTATGATGCGCGGGCCGGAGAAGATCTGCTGCGCCGTGCGCAAGCCGGACGGCACCATCGACCTGACCTATGACACTGTCACCGTCCACTGGTACAACAGGGTCCCGCTGGTGCGCGGCGTCTGCAACATGGCCGAAAACCTGTACAAGGGCTACCGGTATTTAATGCACGCCGCCGATATAGCGATGGAGGGTGAAACCGAGCCCGCCGAGTCCAAGCTGGACAAATGGTTCGAGGAGCACGCCACCCCCGCCGTGCAGAACGTGCTCATGACCTGCGCCGCCTTCGTCGGCGTTGTGCTGGCTCTGTTCCTGTTTACGTTTTTGCCCACTTTTTTGACCGGCCTCGTCATGAAGCTTGTCCCGCTGGGGCGCTGGCCGCGCGTCATCCTCGAAGGTGCGCTGAAAATGGCCATCTTCCTCGGGTACATGTTTCTCTGCACGCGGTTCAAGGACCTGCACCGCGTCTTTGAGTACCACGGTGCCGAGCACAAAACCATCGCCTGTTATGAGGCAGGTCTGCCGCTGACCGTTGAGAACATCCGCAGGCAGAGCCGCTTCCATCCCCGCTGCGGCACCAGCTTTATGATCCTTGTCATCATTATCAGCATCTTTTTGTATGCGGTGCTGCCGTGGACCAGCACGGGAATGCGTATTGTGTACAAGCTCTGCATGTTCCCGCTTTTGGTCGGTATTTCGTATGAAATTCTGAAATGGGCGGGCCGTTCCGACAGTGTGCTGTCCAAGATCGTCTCACAGCCCGGCCTGTGGATGCAGCGCCTGACGACCTTTGAGCCCGACGACTCGATGATCGAGGTCGCCATTGCCGCTGTGACCCCGGTCCTGCCCGAAAAACAGGAGGAAGCCCGCTGGTGAATACTGCTTATCAAAGTCTTTGCGCCCGGCTCATGATGGCCGGTGTGCCCGATGCCCGCTTTGACGCGGTGCAGCTGTACAAATTTGTCACGGGCCGTGACCCGCGCCTGGACAACGGCCCCACCCCCGACGAGGCTTCGAGCCTGCGGGTCCTGGGTGAGCGCCGCGCCGCCCGTGAGCCGCTGCAATACCTGCTGGGCGAGTGGGATTTTATGGACTTTACGCTCAAGGTGGGCCGCGGCGTGCTCTGCCCCCGCGCCGACAGCGAGGTCGTCTGCGAGGCGGCCATCGAGCTGTTGAAGGACGCAGAAGCGCCCGTCGTCTACGACCTCTGTGCGGGCACGGGCTGCCTGGGCCTGGGCATTGCCAGGCATCTGCCCGGCGCGGCTGTGACCTGTGTGGAGAAAAGCGCCGACGCCTGGCCCTACCTGACCGCCAATGTGGCGGGGACCGGCGTGCAGGCCGTGCAGGACGACATCTTTACCTATTATAATAGGCTGCCCTCCGGCGGGGCCGATCTCATTATCTCGAACCCGCCCTACCTGACGGCGGAGGAGATGGCACACCTGATGCCGGAGACGGCCAGGGAGCCTGCCATGGCGCTGGACGGCGGCGCGGACGGCCTCGATTTTTACCGCCTGCTGACCGCGCACTACCGGGACGCGCTGCGCCCGGGCGGCTGGCTGGTGCTGGAGATCGGCTGTGCCCAGGCTGCCGACGTGCTGGCACTGGGGGCGGCTAACGGCTGGGTCAACGGCAGCTGCCGTAAAGACTACGGCAGCAATGACCGGGCTGTTTTGCTGCAAAACCTGAAAAAAGCTGCTGAAAATCCGATTTATGGGACACAAAACACACAACAAAATGTTGTAATTTACTCGTAAATCGTATATAATAAGTACAAACGCAAATCATAAGCATACTTGCAGATAAAAGGAGAACCGCAACATGGCAGCAAAAAAAGATACCGCACCCAAAACGGCAGCCCCCGCCGCCGATAAGAAGGCCGCGCTGGAAACCGCGCTGGCGCAGATTGAAAAGCAGTTCGGCAAGGGCGCCGTCATGAAGCTGGGAGCGAACGTCACGATGCAGGTCGACGCGATCCCCACCGGCAGCCTGGGCCTGGATCTGGCGCTCGGCATCGGCGGTGTGCCCCGCGGGCGTATCGTCGAGGTCTACGGCCCCGAATCCTCCGGTAAAACGACGCTGGCACTGCAAATTTTGGCAGAGGCCCAGAAGATGGGCGGCGAGGTCGCCTTCATCGACGTCGAGCACGCCCTCGACCCGACCTATGCCGCCGCGCTGGGCGTTGACATTGACAGTCTGCTGGTCAGCCAGCCCGACACCGGTGAGCAGGCCATGGAGATTTGTGAGGCTCTCGTCCGTTCCGGTGCCATCGACGCGGTTGTCGTCGACTCCGTTGCGGCCATGGTGCCCCGCGCTGAAATCGAGGGTGAGATGGGCGACAGCCACGTTGGCCTGCAGGCCCGTCTGATGAGCCAGGCCCTGCGCAAGCTGACCGGCGTCATCGGCAAGACGAACACCGTCTGCATCTTCATCAACCAGCTGCGCGAGAAGGTCGGCATCGTCTACGGCAACCCCGAGGTCACCACCGGCGGACGCGCGCTGAAGTACTATTCCAGCGTGCGGATCGACGTGCGCCGCATCGAGGGCCTGAAGGACTCCACCGGCGCGTTCATCGGCAACCGCACCCGCGCCAAAATCGTGAAAAACAAGGTCGCGCCCCCGTTCCGTGAGGCCGAGTTTGATATTATGTTCGGCGAGGGCATCTCGAAGATCGGTGAAATTCTTGACCTTGGCGTCAAGCTGGGTGTCGTCCAGAAGAGCGGCGCATGGTTCAACTACGGCGAGATGCGCCTGGGCCAGGGCCGCGACAACGCCAAGCAGTTCCTGAAAGACCACCCCGAGGTCTCCGACGAGATCGAGAAGATCGTCCGCGCGAACTCTGACCGCCTGCTGGCCGCCGGTAAGAAGGGAACCGTCAAGCCGCTGGACCCGAGTGAGGTCATCAAGCCCGCGGCAGCCGCTGAAGCCTCTGCCGCTCCCGCCGCCAAGACGACGGGCAGCGAGGTCGACCTCGATATTATGGTCGATGAATAAGCCATGCCGCGCCTAACGCAAATCAAGGAGAAAAAAAAAGGCCGTCTGGCGCTGTTTTTGGACGGCGAGTTTGCCTTCTCGCTGGATGAGGACACCTTCGCCGCTGCCGCCCTGCACCAGGATGACGAGCTGGAGGACTGGCAGATCGAGGAGCTGCGCAAGAAAAGCGAGACCCGCCGCGCGCTGGACAAGGCCATGGATTATTTATCCCTGCGCGACCACGCGGCAGGGGAGCTGTACCAGAAGCTCTGCCGGAAGTTCGACGCCCACAGCGCTGCCTACGCCGTGGCGCGGGCGGGGGAGCTGGGGCTTTTAAACGATGTCTCGTTTGCCCGCCGCCGCGCCGCGGAGCTGCTGCGCAAGCGCAAGTCCCGCCGCGAGATTTTGAACGATCTTTCGGCCAAAGGCATTGACCGCGACACCGCCGCCGATGTGGTGGAGGAGCTGTTTGCCGAGACAGACGACGGCGAAAGCCCCGAGCTGGAGACGGCCCGTGCGCTTGTGCAGCGGCAGTACGCCGCCAAGCTCGCCGCCGGTAAGCGCGACCAGGTCGCCGCCGCCCTCGCCCGTCGCGGATTTTCCCATGCGGTGATACGGGAAGTGCTGTCCGACGACGAATAAAATCCAGCTGCCCTGTAGGGGCCGGGCATGCCCGGCCCTCAGCCTGCCGATTGCATCCCCTTAAC
>OLOA01004021.1_pt1 | contig 11481 bp, 12 predicted proteins | sample 1672201 | NCBI WGS metagenome assembly OLOA01 (sample SAMEA3136658, study PRJEB25190) | human gut metagenome
GATAATCGGAGTACATCCAATCCATGAAGCGCCCGCCATAACCGCAGTATGGATACGGCTTTCCGACCTCGCGCATATACCGAACTGCATTCTGTTCGAGTTCAGCAACGCTTTTGCTGTTCATGACCGCTTTGCAGATTGCAAGCGTCATGATGGAGTCATCTGTCGCAAAGCATTTATGCCCGTGATAGTCGGCAAACAGTTCGAAGTCCTTCGCAAGGTAGTTATCGAACTCATACACGGATCCGGCAATATCTCCAATAATGCCGCCGATGACGCGGTCGGGATTAGGATTACTTACTTTCATCCTTCTCACCTTCCTCATCGTCGGATTCATTCTCATCAATGAAGTACGGGCAAGACTCGCCTTTGAACAGGATCGCGTCTGGTTTGCTCTTATACGCCTCACAGACGCCAAGCGTGGCGCCCTTGATACCCGTTTCCGGGCGATCCTTTTCTCTCAGAAAGCAGTTCTTGCAAGGGATTTTCTCGATATCCGGCATTGCGAATTTCAGTTCTTCATCATCCCATCTTGCCATCTTCTCATCTCCAATCCATTATTTTCTATACTTTACTATAACTGATTGACCGCAGAAGTCAATATGGAAAGAGGATATTTCTGAAGAAATATTTCAGAAATATCCATTTCCCTTGATATCAGTAGTCCTGGCCGGTGATGAGGAGTTCAAGTTCATACGACCCGTCTCTATTTGCTTTGGCATTCGTGCACTGGAAACTGCTGCCGCGTTGAATGATGGTTTCGAGTTCGTAGGAGAATGATGTTTGCTTTTTCTTCCCATCCCACGATCTCTGGTATCCTTGGCCGCATTCAGAGAATGGTTCTGCGTATAGCGCCTTGGTTCCAGCAGGTGCAAAAATCTTGAGTTGGACATTCTTTTGGGTAAACCCGGTGTTGCTGGTGGAGCCGCATGACATGAATCCATTGTCTTTTCCGGTCATTCCGATGAGGCTTTGGATGTTCTCACTGTTGATGCTGCCATTCGGAAGGCCAAACATGGCAGCGACGGCTTTCTCTCTGACGCCTCTCTGGAACCACGAATCCTGCTGCAGCCTACTTTGGGAAATTGCAGAAGTAATGTTTTCGATCTGCTCGACAGTGTTCTCGCCGTAGTCCGTTCCGCCTCGGAGTCGTCCATTTATGTCACGGTAGGCGTTGCTTGTGTATGCAACAAGCGCATCTTTCTGGTCCGCGCTGAGTTTCTGCCATACCTTGCCGGACTGATCTCGGTACAGATCGTCAGCTTCCTGTTCTGTGGCTGGATTTGCAGCATTCTCAAACTGCTGTGGAATAAATGCATTTCCATATTCCTCCTTCAGACTCTCTGCCTTGGCGATTGCGCCCTTCATGCCATCGCGTCCAGGTGTCAGGACGATTTCTGCTCCAAGTGCACCTACGATCTTCCGACGCTCCACACTCATCGTATCCGGCATCGTCAGAATCAGATGCAGTCCCTTTGCCGCACATACAAATGCAAGACCGATTCCGGTGTTACCTGATGTAGGCTCGATGATCACTGCGCCAGGCTTCAGAACGCCTCTCTCTTCAGCGTCTTCGATCATACTCAGGGCGATACGGTCTTTGGCACTTCCTGCCGGGTTAAAATACTCAAGCTTCACAAGCATTCTCGCTTCCAGCCCAAGCTCTTTTTCAAGATTTCCAACCTCAAGAAGAGGAGTATTTCCAACCAGTTCCGCTGCATTTTTATAGATTTTTGCCATGAGTTCGTCCTCCTTATTTCATACTAAGTATATATGAATTATATGTTATATACATAATATTCTATAAATCCACTGTTGTCAAGAGGGAAAATCAAATTACATAATCATTTCCCATCTCTTCATACCAGTCTTTAAGATCCTGCAATGTAACCTTATCCAGTACTCCCTCAATAGCTTCATCAAGCATCTTCCAGAGACGGAGTGTGACGCATTCCCCGGCTCTGCTGCACTGATTCGGTTCGTCCTCCAGACAGGCTACCGGCTTCATGCTGCCTTCTGTCAGTCTCAGAATAGTTCCCACCGTATATGTTTCCGGCTCTCTGGCAAGCATATAACCGCCCTGTGCCCCTCTCAGGCTCTTTACATATCCTGCCTTCTTTAATGATGAAATAATCTGTTCCAGATATTTTTCTGAAATATTTTCCCTTGCAGAAATATCTTTGATCTTGACCAGTTCTCCTGTATTATGAACTGCAAGATCAAGCATAAGTCTCAGAGCATATCTTCCTTTTGTAGAAATCTGCATTTTTCAAAACCTCCTGATTAAATTTCGTCGGATTATCATTGTTTTCTTCTATTATATAGTATTCCTAGTCATATAGTCAAGATATATTCAACTTTCCTATATGAATATACAAAAAATCACAGAACCATCCCCAGTCCTGTGATTCTCTCACTGTCTTATACAGTATTATTTCTCCAGTTCTTCTGCTGAAGTAAATACATTAATAGGTTCTTTCTCATTCATTATTAAAACAGCTTGATCAATGTTAACATAAACTTTTACCATATTTGTATTTTCATTAACCTTAGTTTTATATATGATATCATCACCATCATATCTAACACTTGCATCCTTATTTTCTTCAGTTTTCTTACCAAAACTACATCCTGTAAATAATACTAACATTATCATAATTAGTACTACAAAAAATTTCTTTTTCATTTTTGCACCTGCTCTCTATTCATGTCCATATAATAACACCTATTTATATAGTAATTCTCTGAAGTGTTTTAAACGATACTAGAAAAGATTATATTAGAAGTAAAATGAAAAATAAAAAAATATCAATTTTTTTTAGACGCAAAAATGCACATTTTAGACAAAGTTTGCTCAAAAAATATTATATCTTGATATCATTAGCTTACTGTTTGAAAAATAGTGTCGTAATTTGACGACTTAATTTTATTGCCCCCTGAGGCTCAAGCAGTTAAAATTGTAGGTGTAGTGGAAGGTGAGGTGTGATGTATGAGAGGCCAAGTAAAATGGTTTAATGCAGAAAAAGGCTTTGGATTTATTAAATATAATGATTTAGAAGATATTTTTGTGCATTATTCAGCTATTATTAAAGATGGTTATAAAACTTTAAATGAAGGTGACATCGTAGATTTTAAACTAATTGAAACATCTAAAGGTTTACAAGCTCAAGAAGTTACTGAAGTACAATTAACTACTATTTAGTAGTTTTTTTTCTTCCATAGTGATATAATCAATATAGAAAGGTGGAATGATAAATGAAAACAATTATACGTAGTAATAAAGTAGAAGTTACTGATTCCATTAAAGATTATATTAATAAAAAATTAGCAAAATTAGATCGCTATTTTGAAAATGCTGATGAACTAGAAGCAACAGTAAATATAAGATTAAAAGGTCAAGATGAATTAATAGAAATTACTGTACCAACAAAAAAATTCACTATTCGTGCTGAAGAAGCAAGTAAAGAAGTAAAAGCTGCAGCAGATTTAGTTGTTGATAAATTAGAAAGACAAATTCGTAAGAATAAAACAAGATTAAATAACAAATATAAAAATGTTGAAGTTCCAGACTTTGTATTTGATTATGAAATAGATGAAACAAAAGAAAATAAAGAAAAAATAGTTAAACGAAAAGATATTGAATCAAAACCAATGGATGAAGAAGAAGCAATTCTTCAAATGGAACTTATTAATCATGATTTCTTTGGCTTTAAAAATGTAGAAGAAGATTGTGTTTCTATTGTTTATAAGAGAAAAGATGGCCATTATGGTATTATAAATTTAAAATAAAGAGTGAAAACTCTTTTTTTTTATGATAAAATGTTTAATGGAGGAATGCATGATGGGATTATTTAGAAAATTAATTGACTCAGAATATAAAGAATTAAAAAGATTTGAAGGCATTGCTAATAAAGTTATGGAATTAGATGAAGAATATTCTAAACTTAGTGATGATAAATTAAAAAAGAATACTGAAAAATTCAAAAAACATTTAGAAAATGGTGGAGACTTAGAAGATATAGTTGTAGAAGCATTTGCAACTGTAAGAGAAGCAGCTTACCGTGTTATAGAACAAAAACCATACTTTGTTCAAATTATAGGTGGTTTAGCTATTCATTATGGTAATATAGCTGAAATGAAAACTGGTGAAGGTAAAACATTAACTGAAACTATGCCTGCCTACTTAAATGCTTTAACGGGTAAAGGCGTTCATATAATTACAGTTAATGAATTCTTAGCAAGCCGTGACTCACAGTGGATGGGTGAAATATTTAGATTTTTAGGTTTAACAGTTGGGTTGAATTTAAGAGAATTAACTCCAAAACAAAAAAAAGAAGTTTATGCTTGTGATATAGTATATTCAACAAATAATGAAATAGGTTTTGATTATCTTCGTGATAATATGGTTGTTCATAAAGAAGATAGAGTTCAAAGACCACTTAATTTCTGTATAGTAGATGAAGTGGATTCAATTTTAATAGATGAAGCGCGTACACCATTGATAATTTCTGGTGGAAAAATGGATTCAAAAAAATTATATGAGCAAGCAGATAAAGCTGTAAAATCTTTAAAAGAAGAAGATTATGTAGTTGATCTAAAAACAAAGAATGTATCTTTATCAGAGATTGGTAGTGAAAAATTAGAAAAACATTTCCATTTAAAAAACTTATATGATTTAGACAATGCTGCACTAGTTCATCATATTAATCAAGCTTTAAAAGCTAATTACGGATTCAAAAAAGATATTGATTATGTAGTTGAAGACGATACTGTTGTAATAGTAGATCAATTTACTGGACGTTTAATGCATGGACGTCAATATAGTGATGGATTACATCAAGCAATAGAAGCAAAAGAACACGTAACAATAAATGAGGAAACAAAAACTCTTGCAACTATTACATTCCAAAACTTATTTAGAATGTACAATAAGTTATCAGGTATGACTGGTACTGCAAAAACAGAAGAAGAAGAATTTAGAAATATATATAATATGTATGTTATCCAAATACCTACAAATAAACCAGTTATAAGAGAAGATTTAGCAGATTTAGTTTATTCTAATGAAAAAGGAAAATACAAAGCAATAGTTAAAACAATTAAACAAATTCATGAAACTGGTCAACCTATATTAGTAGGTACAATTTCAGTAGAAGCAAATGAACATTTAAGTGCCTTATTAAAAAAAGAAGGATTAAAGCATGAAGTTTTAAATGCTAAAAATCATGAAAGGGAAGCAGAAATTATTGCCAAAGCTGGAGAAAAAGGAGCAATTACAATTGCTACAAACATGGCTGGTCGTGGTACAGATATTAAATTAGGTGAAGGCGTTGTTGAACTTGGTGGTTTGTGTGTTATAGGTACAGAAAGACATGAATCACGTCGTATTGATAATCAGTTACGTGGACGTGCAGGTCGTCAAGGAGATCCAGGAATGAGTCAATTCTTTGTATCATTTGAAGATGATTTAATGCGTCGTTTTGGAACAGAAAAAATTAAAAATATGCTTCAATCATTAGGAATAACAGATGATCAATCAATAAGATCTAAAACTTTTACTAGATCAATTGAATCAGCACAAAAGAAAGTTGAAGGAAATAACTTTGATAATCGTAAGAGCTTACTTGATTATGATGATATCATGAATGAACAAAGAGATATTATTTATAGTAGAAGAAACGAAATCTTAGATAATGAAGATATTCATGCTAGAGTAATAGAAACATTTAAATTAAATATATCATCATTAGTAGAAAGTCATATTGAGCCAGAAGGATATTTAACTGATACTGATTTATCAGAAATAGTAGATTATTTTAATGTTAACTTAGCTAAAAATAATATTGAAGTATCAGCTATTGAAAACAAAACAACAGAAGAAGTTATTACATATTTAAGTGATTACATAATTAATGAATATGAAGATAAACTTAAAGAATTGCCAAAAGAAATAACTCAAGAGTTTGAAAGAGCAATATCTTTAAGAGTTATAGATGATGCATGGATAGATCATATTAGTGATATGGAACATTTACGTGAAGGTATAGGTTTACGTGGGTATGGTCAAACAAACCCTTTACAAGCATATGCTATGGAAGGATATGAATTGTTTGACAGAATGCTAGATAATATTGATGCAAAAATTGCAATTTATCTATTAAATGCTGAAATAACTCAAAATACAGAAAGAAAACAATCAGAAAAATTATTAGCAAATGATGGTAAAACTAAAGCAAAAGCACAGCCTAAAAAAGTCAAAAAAGTAGGACGTAATGAATTGTGCCCATGTGGAAGTGGTAAGAAATATAAGAATTGTTGCGGAAAATAGTTAAAAGCCTTGAAATAAAGGCTTTTTTATAAATAAAATTAGGTAATATTATTTAGATACATTACTAAATACGTTGCGAGAAAGTATCTAAAACGTATCTAGAAATAAAAATGGATAAGAAAGACATAGTATTTTCAATGCTTTTTATGGGTTTGTAACATTGCCATAGTGATAATGGTAAAAATGATATAATTATAATTAAAAGTAGATATGGAGAAGATTCCAAAGTGTATAATAAATGTTGTAAAATTAGGAGATAGTAATGGTAAGTATAATAATAGGTAATATAATTGCACTCATTGCTTCAATATTAATGGTATACTCTGGTATGCTAAAACAAAAGAAAAAAATATTATATTTTCAAACAGTACAAATAGGAATGTCAGTAATTAGTAATATCATTTTAGGCGGTATAACCGGAGCTATAATAAATGCACTAAGTATGATTAGAAATATACTATGTTATAAAAACAAATTAGGATTAAAAGAAAAAAAATCATAACAATTTTAGCAATAATTTTAACTTTTAAATTTAATAATTTGGGATATATTGGATTGTTACCGCTAATTAGTACAGTTTCATATATATGGTTAATGAATATAAAAGATGTAAGAAAATTTAAATTGTTAATTATTTTCACAATGCTTATGTGGCTTATATATGATGTAGTGATAAAATCATATACATCAGCAATATTTGATTTTATGAGTATCATTGCAAATATGTTAACATTATTGCAAATTAAATTAGTTAAAAATTAGATACGTTTTTAGATACTTTCTGATATAAAAGCCGAGTGTAACCAAATGTAGCAGAGTGCATTAAGGTGCAAAATTAAAGGATAAAATACTCTAAAGTGGAGCAAAATGGTACATAATAAAAATCCTTGCGGAAGTGGTAAAAAATATAAGCAATGTTGTGGTAAATAGCTTGTTTTGTAAGGACTTTTGAGTTTGACAATAGTCAAAAAAATGCAAAAAAGTGTGCATATAAAATCATGAAATCAACATTCGTGTTGATTTTTTTGTTCTCTAAAAGATTTGGATGAGAAAAAATTCATAGTACAAGTGACCACTGTCGAATTAATTAAAAATTTAATTCATTCAAAAGTAATAATATAATAAAATTTATGTTGATTAATGATATTAAATGATATAATAAAATATAGGGAGTGAAAAAATGGGTAAAATATCAAATGCTATTCAAATGTTGAATTATCTGAATACAGGTAATAAATATACTGTAAGGGAACTATCAGAAAAAATAGGTATTACTGAACGAATGGTTAGATATTATAAAGTAGAATTAGAACAGGCAGGGATTCCGATAGAAACCTTTATGGGGCCGAATGGGGGTTATTACATACTAAATATTAAAAACCAATATAATCATTTTAATAAATATGATCTTCAATTATTAGAAAATATTAATATGGTATTAGAAAAATTAGGATATGAAGATATTGTAAAATATAAAAAATTAATTAATAAAATTAAATTTGCAAGTGATGTAGAGGAGGAAAAGAGCAAATATTTTTTGGATAATGGTGTTAATGATAAATCTGAATTATATTTTACTTTAAATGATGCAATTTTAAATAAAACACCACTAAAAATATTATATAGGAATTTAAAACAAGAATGGCAAGAAAGAATAATCCATCCTTTACAAATATTTAGTTATGATAATAAATTTTATGTAACAGCATATTGTGAACTTAGAGATGATATTCGACATTTTGAAATTGATAGAATAAAGTTAAACAATAAATAATTAAGACATAATATTGCCTATATATATGATATAATATATTTACAAGAGGTGATAACAATGACTAATCAAAAAATATTTATTGATTTTGATGGAGTAATCTTTGATACAGAAAAGAGAGTTGTTAAAAGAAAAAATCAAAAACCTGATATGAGCTGGAATGAATTTTTTGAAAAATTAGATTGGTTCCAATTATTAGAGGAGTCCAAAGTAATAAATAATGCTATTGAATATATTTTGGAAGGGCAGGATAGATCAAAGCAGCTTTCTATTTTAACTAAAATCCATACTTTAGTTGAAATGGAAGCAAAAGTAAAAGCGTTAAGGAGTAGAAAAGTAGAGATACCAATATTATTTGTTCCACCTCATGTGAAAAAAAGTCAATTATATTTACCAAATAATGGAGAAATTTTAATTGATGATAGTATTAAAAATTTAATTGATTGGGAACAAAAAGGTGGAAAGAGTATTTACTTTAACGAAGATTTAGAATCTGTTAGCCAGTTTGAAACCGTAAAAACTTTGAGCAGAATTTTATAGGAGGTTTTTATGATAAGTGAAGAATTGTTAAATAATTATCAAAGAGCATTGCAACAAAAATATAATGCAGTATGCTTTGATATTGATGGAACATTAACAGAGGATAATTCAACAAAGATAGATTCTCGTGTTTTGCCAATGCTAGCAAATATATTAAAAAAACATATTCCAGTAGTTTTTATCACAGGTAGAGGAGAGACTGGATTAAATGATTTATTAAGTGATATTATTTATGATTTAAAAAATAAATACGATGTTACTGAAAAACAATTGTTAAAAATGTATGCACTCACTAATGATGGCGCAAGGATATTCATGACTAGTTATGGTAGTGAGAAACTTTTTAATATTAGTGAATATATATCATCTAAAGAAGATTTTATTAAATTAGAAGAATTAAATAAAAAAATTATTTCTTTATTAAATACATCTATTTTAAATGAACATTGTAAGGTTACTTATTCAATAGATTCTAAAACAAACGCTATAATAAATATAAGAATACTAATTTTGAATGATAGCATAGAATTTAATAATGAAATAATAAGAATTATTAATTCATTAATAAGAGATTCACAAAACCCAAATTTAAACTTAACAATAGGAATGCATAACGGTAAACAAGTTTTACAAATAGGTACTGCCACTAAAAATAAAGCTATACAAATTGCTGAGAGGATGATAGGTATTCCACAAAATTCAATGCTTCGAATTGGAGATTGTGGTGACCAATTTGGTAACGACTATTCTATGTTAAATTGCCCACAAGGATTTAGTGTTGAAAAAACAAGTGGCGATTTTGATAAATGTTTTCCAGTTATTGAAAAAGGAAAAATAATAACTGGTGTAAATGGCACTTTAAGTTTACTAAAAAAAGTAAAATTATTACCTACAATTTGCTTGGAACATGCTAAGCAAAACGAGTACGCAAGAGCATATGCTAAAGTAGAAAAGAAAATGACACAAGGTAAAAACAACAAAATTACATATTTTAATAATTTTATTAATAATAAATTTCAGACAGTAGATGGAATAGCTAGCTTATTTGATTCGTCAAGTGGAAGCATAAAAATTCCTATGTATGAGTGGATTACTATACCAGATAATAATCCACTAAAACAACTATGGTTTACATATAATGACTCTAGTTTGTGTTATTCAATGTGTGATAATGAAAATATATTATTAAGAGGTTCTGGTATATATTATTATTTTTTATCTCAAAGAATTCATGACGAAAATACACGAGAAGATATAACAACTAAAGAAATGATATATGAATGGTTAAATAATAATATGGAATTTTTTTCAAAGTCTTTAATAGCAATTAATAATACATTAGATATAAATGACTTAAATAATGTAAAAATGATATTAGGATTAATAGATAATGTTAGAAATTATTTGTTAATTCTATTAAATCAACAAATTGTTAATAATCAGATAGAAAAAAATGTAATGGTTAACTTGGAAACATTAGCTAAAGATTCATTAATGTACAAACTATATAATAGTTTAATAAGCACTGAAAATTTGATGAAAAATATTTCATTCGATGAAAACTATAAAATTAATAGTATTGAAATAGAAAATTTAATTAAAAATATAATTTTAATTACTAATGAGTTTAGATTGAATTTTATTAAACAACCTGAAAAAGAGAATTATTCTAAAGATTTTAGAGCATACAGAGAGATAGATAATTTTGCAGAAAACTTTATTACTTGTAGTTTAACACTACAAAATGATTCTAATGTTTTTAATAAAGGTATTTGTGGATTATGCTATGGTGGTTTAGAATTACCAATTATAATGAAATCAATAGGCGATAGAATAAGTGATGTTTCTATACTAAAATTTAACAAGAATGTAACTGGATATGCAAAAAAACAATCGCTAGAATTAAGATTTTTTGATATTTTTAAAACTGGTGGTATCGAACTTTTTAGAATTGATAAACAAAAAGAATATATTATATTAGATGACAATTTATTAACTGGTAAAACAATGCAACTAGCTATAACTACTTTTTATGATATAGGTATTGATGTTGATAAAATAGTTGCTGTAAGGTATCCAGGAGTTAATAGAATTAGCCAAATGTTCATGCCTAATCATGGAGCTGTAGATTATAGACATTTCTTTAATTTTATAGAAGGCTTATATTTTTCTAGTCCATATAGTTGGAGAGATCCGTATAGTGCAAATCCATATGAAGACTCTTTAGGAATTTTTGATTTAAATAGAAGAAAAATACTAGAATGTTTAGCAAAAAATGGCGACTATTCTAAAAAGAGTGAAGTATTATATGTAAAAAGGATGGTAAAAAATGAGAATAATTAGTATTGGAGATTTAGTTACAGATTTTTATTATAAAAATGGTAAATTGGTAGGAGTAAATGGAGGAATGACTTCTCATAATATAATTGCTAATATTGCTAAACTAGGTTTGGAAACATCTGTTTGTGGTGTATGTGGTGATGATATGGCAGGTACTATAGCAATTAATAGCTTAAAGGAAGTTGGAACAAACATTGATAATGTAAAAGTAATTGAAGATATAAATACTCGTTGCTTTCATGTATCATATCAAGAATTAAATGATAAATTAGAGTTTACTTCAAAAAAACGATGCCCTATTTGTAATATAAAAAAATGGTACGAAGAAAGTAAAATAGAACCAAATGATATTTTGAAACAAATTGATAAAGATGATGTTTTAATTTTTGATAATTTAAACAATAAAAATCAAATTATAATAGACAATTGTAATAATAGAAAAATGCTAGATTTGGGACAATATTTTGAATTAGAGGATTATAATGATAAAGAAATAATAGAA
>OLOA01004025.1_pt1 | contig 11474 bp, 10 predicted proteins | sample 1672201 | NCBI WGS metagenome assembly OLOA01 (sample SAMEA3136658, study PRJEB25190) | human gut metagenome
AAGGAAGCTGATCTTTTTTGTCCGAACAGCGTTCGGATTAATTTTACAATCTACCATTTGAGTAACGCAATTTTTACAAAAAATCAGATAGTACCAAGATTGACTGTTTTAAATAAAACAGTTTTATCGACTGCCATAAATCGCCTTCAGTCCCGCAATATCGCCTGCCGACAACTGACTAACACCTTGCGTAATTGGATACATAACGGATGCTTTTGACTGACTGTGATCGAGTCCCAACGCATGGCCGAGCTCGTGCATCGCGACTGCATCGTTGACCGATTGTAAAGGATAAGAAAGATTCAGGCTGGCGCGGGCGTGGTTGATGACGGTGACTTGGCTGCCATAGGTTTCGACAATAATTGTCGGGCCGCCAGCACCGAGTTCCGTTGAGCCAAAACTCTCTGCTGACATTTCTTTTTTATAACTGGAAAACGTGATCTGGTTATCGGATTTTTTACCTTGACCGGCAACCAGTTTGACGATGCCCGTTGCGTTATACGCTTTGACGGCTTTTAAAAAGACATCGTGTTCAGACTGTGGCAATTCGTCATCAAAATGGTAGTAATAGACACTTCGAAGTTGATGCCCTTGAACAATACTCAAGGCTGGTGTGGCATCGACCGCTTGACTCGGTGTGGCTGAAGGTACCTGACTCGCTTGACTTGGCGCGGTGCTGGCAATTGACGCACCATTTTTTGCGACAGATCGCGGACCGCCGTTTAGCCAAGTGCTGACGGTATCAGTTGTGGCGGTCCAGACATTGCTAATGCCTTGCTTGACGGTGTTGCGAGCAGCGATCGGCACCGGACTTTCAGTGCTATAGATCAAAAAGATCCCAGCCACAAGCATAATCAGCCAAAATAAACGGTTGCGATGTTTCATGAGTGGCCTCGTTTCCAAAATGAGTTTGCAAAAGCATACTGTTATTCTATGTTACCTTATCGCAGCTTGTCCTGCAGCTTTGGACTGAATTTTTAAGGATATCGCAAGAACTTGGTCGTGTGACGAAACGGTAGGTTAAGGTTATAAAAGACGGCTTTAGTTGCTTCGACAAATGGTTTTGTTCAAATTGGAAAGTACAATTCACGTTTACGGATCAATTCAAAAAGGTGACGCTGCAATAAAAAAGAAAATTATGAGAATACGCTTTGATTTGGGGTAATAAATACAAGCTTTGTTAATAACGAAGTATAATAAAATTTGTAATTTCATAAAAGAACGTGGAGGAGTAACGATGAGAGCAATGAGACGACAGCTTTGGTCAGTACTTACAGATAAGGAACACAAGGTCACCTTGGTTCACAGCAAACATCATGGTTGGTTGGCCATTGGTTTGACCGCTTTTGCATTGGGGACAGCAGGCATTAGTTTGGCGACTAGTGGTCAGGTTGTGCATGCAAGCGATCAACCTTCAACTTCGCAACAATCGAAGGCAAACAATGGACGAGTTTGGACGCTACGGCCAGTCAGTCAGATAGAGGCGCAAATTAAGGCTTCAAATAGTAAGGTTTATGACATTCAGTGGGGCGATACACTGTCAACAATCAGTGAAGCGCTGAACCACACAGGTTTTACAACTTCAGTTGATCGTCTGGCTGCCATCAACCGGATTGCCAACGTGAACTTGATTTACGCTGGTGCTAAGTTGTCGCTTCAAGGCAGTGGCGACAACGCAACAGTAACGACACAAAATGCTGCTGGCACGAATCAGACATTTAATCTGAATCCTGCTAAACCGGCGATTGCGACACCTGCACAACAAGCTGAAGTGAAATACACAACTATTGGTGGCTCAGGTTCTGGATCTGGGCAGCAAGGCATCTCCTCAGGAACGGGCATTGATCAGGCTGCCAAAGATAAAGACGCCGCCATTAAGGCAGATGCGGCAGCCAAGGCGAAAGCAGAAGCTGAAAAAGCAGCGGCCGAAAAAGCCAAAGTAGAAGCTGAAGCGAAATTGACGGCATTGCTCAATACTGAGAATGCTCAAACATTGACCGATCTTCAAGCCAAGCGGACAGCTGCCCAAGCTGCTGTTGACGCAGCCAAAACCAAGGTTGATGCGACCCAAGCAAAATTGCCAGCAGCCCAAACTGCAGTGGCCCAAGCGCAAGCCGCTTTTGACAACGCTAATGCAGCTGTGAATGCTAAGCAGGCTGCTGTTGATCAAGCATCTGCGCAGGTTAAAACACTTTCTGCTCAGATGACAGATTTACAGAATCAACTGAACACATTGACCGAGCAAACCAAAGATAACCCGGACTCACAAGCAACGATTACGACTGTTAAAGCTCAGCTAGCTGTTGCACAAGGCAAGCTGACTAGTTATGAAGGCCAATTAGCTGATGCAACAGCTGCCTTGGCAGAAGCCAAACAGGCTGCAAACCAAGCGGTTCAAAATCTCAACACGGCTAATCAGGCACCGATCAGCGTTGACAATGAAGCCAAGGCGGCCCAAAACGATTTTGCACAGGCACAAACGACCTTAAAGGCACTTCCGACATCGGTTGCCAGCCAAAATAGTCAAGCCGCGCAAGCAGTCAAAGCACAACTCGCTGATCTGAATACGAAGATCAACCAGCTTGATCAAAAGATTAAGACTTTAGATACCCAGATAGCTACATGGCAGGATCAGTTGACCACAGCCCAAACCAATGTGGAAGCAGCCAAGGCCAATATAACAACTGCTGAAACACAAGCATCCAAGGTTGATACGACAGACCATCAACAGACATTGACAGCAGTTCAGCAAACAGTTGCTGATGCAGAAAAGACAATTCCAACAATCCATGTTCCACAGGATACCGAAAAGCAGGTTACGATTAACAAAGATGAAAATGGTCAGGTCCTAACCGATCTTACTGGTTACAAGTTGCTCACGGCTGGTACCCCAGTTAAAACGGTTGAAACATTGGCTAATGGTGATACCATTACGACTTATACTACGACCAATATCTATCACAAGATCGCGCATCAAGTTGTCAATAAAACCGTGAACGTGGATGAAGCCGGCAATATTTTGACCAGCACAGACGGTTACACAAAGGTCTCCAGTTCGGATAAATCCGTTGACACCACTGATCCTAAGACCGGTGACATCACAACCACAGTCACGACAACGGTTGTCTGGAAGAAGACTGAGACGCCGACTCATGTGACTGTCAATAAGACTTTGAACGTGGATGAAGCCGGTAACGTTTTGACGAGTACGGACGGTTACACGCAGGTATCCAGTTCCAAGAAATCTGTTGATACCACCGATCCTACGACCGGCAATATAACCACGACCATTACGACAACCGTTGTTTGGAAGAAGAACGAGACCCCAGCGCCAACACACACGTACGACCTTAAGACAGTTAATGAAGACAAATCGGGTCATGTTTTAACAAATACAGACGGCTATTCAATTGTATCCAGCTCTAAAGAGTCGGTTGATGCAACGGATCCTAAGACCGGTAACATTACCACAACTGTTACCACAACCGTTGTTTGGGAAAAGACGCCGCAGCGTTTGATCAAGAACCAAACCGTGAACCTGGATGAATCAGGGAAGGTTTTGACCAACACGAATGGTTACAATCAGGACTCCAGTTCTGTCAAGACAACGGATGTCACGGACCCTGTAACTGGAGATGTGACGACCACCTTCACGACTACGATTATCTGGAAGAAGGATACGACAGGCGTCACTATAACTAATAAAACTGTTAATGTTGATGAAAATGACAAGGTGTTGACTTCAACGGATGGTTATTACTTTATTGGAAATACGACAGTAACGAACTTTGGCCTTGATGGTAACGGTAATGTTGTATCGAAGGTTGTGACAACCACAAACAAGTACCATAAGACGCAAGCCAAAACGGTTTACAAAGAAGTTGACGTGGATGAAGGCGGCTATACCTTGACTGATAAGACTGGTTACGTCAAGGTTTCGTCAACACCGACGTCTACAACAGCAATTGAAGGATACGGGGACACTGTCACGACAGTCACCACGACTAACATTTGGCGCAACGTTGAGGCTGCCGGAACCATCATCGGCGACATCAAGAGTGTCAACGATGCGACAACGAAACTCATAGAAAAACAGGTTCAGACAAATGATCAGAAGGTCTCCATTGAACAAGCTGAAGCATACACTGACGCCGATTTGACGCTAGCAGTTGCCAAGAAGTTCAATGTGCTGGTTAATGGCGAGCAAGCAAGAACTGGTCGTACTCAGACTGTGCTGACATCTGATCCAAAAGCCTACAAGATGGAAGCGCCGCGCGCGGTCGAAGTCATGTATAAATTCAGCCACACCCGTCCAGTCAATCCACCAGCAACTGGCTCGCAAAATGTCACCTATCAAAAGGGTGAAGTCTACATGAATCGCAGCACTGAAAATATCTCGACTTCTTCGCTCTGGAAAAAGGATGTTGACGGCAGTGCTGATAAACTCAGCACGCTGATTGCCAATGCGATGTTCCAACAGTACATTGTTGATGAACGCCCAGAAAACAATCACGGCGTAACAGGCGGTCACTACGAAAACATCATTAACTCTGGTTTCAAGAATATTGTTATCGGAGTTTATGTCGTTGATCAGGGTGACTACTACGCAGCGTCAACCGCCGTTGCTACAGGTACTGATGGGACTTACAACGGCAATTAATGTTTGCCTAAAATGATCTTCAACCACGCTGGTGCTGCGGAATCTCTTTCGCACGCGGGTTCGATTCCTGCGGTGGTTCTAAAGTATCAAACATCTGGATGAACAATCTTAGGATTCTTTCTCCAAAAAACAGGATTGGAATTTACTGGTGACTAACTCAGGGCAAGTCGTTGTCATCGACTTTGGTGAAGCTCGGCTTGGCCCGAAGTTGTTGGACTTTGCGGCGTTGTTTCAAGGTTTTATGCCGAAAAATAAACAGGATCTAACGGCATATTTGAATGAATTCTTGGCTTTATCTGGGATTCAAATTACTGACCGCCATCTTTTTCTGATGACGGTTCAGCTTTGGTTGGTGAAGGGGTTGTTGATTGTCATCAATGAGCAAGCTAGTCTTGCAGGCGTTTTTCAAAATGCAATCGAACTTGTTTCATCACTGGTATGATCAAATGAATGGTTAATTCACTCGCGCACAATTGATTTTTCCACCTGAAAGTGTCACACTAAAAGTAAGTAACAAGAAAGGTGACGATACAATGGCAACGATCAAATTATCGCAGGCTTTTGTTGATTTGATGAAGAAGAAGCATCTTGATCAGAAGACGTTGTTGCTGATTACAGATGATGGTGGCGGGCGGTATTCGTTGCAAGGCGGCGCCTGCAGTATCGGGACGAAGTTTACGTTGATTGTGCTTGATCAACCGGATTCGGACTATCAGGTGAAATTGGAAAATGATGCCGGTCTGGATCTATATACGTCTGACTATGACATGATTTTCTTTGCCAGCGGTTTAGCGATGGATTTTCAAAATGGGGCGATCAGCATTAAGGATGATGCTCACGCTTATTTGGATGGCAGTGTTCGAATTGCCAATGGTGCAGATGTGTTGGCAGCCTTCAAAAAGGGCATCATGGTTAGCGGCGCAACTTGTTAGCAAAATTGGTGCTGTGATGATTTAGCGCATTAGTGAAAATGAAATGGGTACACTTTTTGTGTTGCTGATGAGGCAAATTAATTGACGATGGTTTTGTCGTCTGCTAAGCTACAGCTAATAAAATTTGAAACAGAACGGAGGCATTTTCCAATGCGGATCAATGGACGCTTTACCCTATCAAATTTGAACGCAGGGACTGCGTTGGCAATCATTTTTTTGGTTGCGGTTCGCGGGGATGCTTCTGGTCGTTAATCATGTGTATGTTTTATTTGCGTTGATTAAAGGCGGCTGCGAAGCCGTCTTTTTGTGTGGCCGCGAGCAAGTGTGTTTTGAAGCTGTCGCGTAGGTGCATGATGTTGCCAAAAGCGCAGTCCCACCAGTTAGCGATTGGCCAGACCAATCGCTTGAAGGGGACTTAAAGCATGCAAACTATTTTACGAATCACTTCTATCCGATATCGCTGGTTGCTTGGCTTACTGACACTACGAGTGCTGATTGATGGTTTTAACGTTTTAATTTCGATGCTGATACAGCTTGGTTTGACCGTTGCACTTTCAGGACAGGTCAACTTGCTTGTGGCCATTTTTGCTGGGATGTTAGCGGCAGCGGTTGTCTACACTGGGATTTATTTTTTGTCAGGCGTTGTCACAGAACGTCTCAAACGACGAGTCAGTGGTGACATTGCGACTGCTTTGATGGCTAACTTTTTGCAAGACGACGCGACACAGGTCCCCGATAATGGAACTGCTACTAATCTGATCGTAACGGACACGCAGCATATCATGCAATTTTTGGATGCAGGGTTTTTGCCACTGGTCGATTTTGGGATCACGGTTTTTCTTGGCGTCATTTATGTCGTGACGCAGTCTTGGCAGTTGGCATTGATGTTTGTAGCATTCGGCGGTTTATTTGCCGGTGTTTCGCGGGGCTTGTTTCGTCAACAAAATCAAGCGCAAACGACTTTTATTCAAATTGATGACAAACACAAAGCGTTTTTCAATGATTTTTTGGCAAATGTCGCTGTGGTTCGCAATCTGAATGTGTTTGCTTACAGTCGTCAACGACACGCTGATTATTTTCAGCAAGCGGCGCCAAGCATGAGGCAAATGGCAAAGGCCTCTGGCGCGCTTGCCGGTATTTTCAATGGTGGCGTCTATTTGGCTGAGGTCTTAACGTTGATGGTGGGTTTTGCCATGTTAACCGTCACTGGCAGCTCAGTTGCCGGTCTGTTAGGTGCCTGGAATGCTGGCGTGGGTTCAATCCTATGGCCATTTTTGGGATTAGCGCCGACGATTGGTTTCTTGGCTCAGAAACGAACCTCTATTGATCGCGTATTGCCACGACTGACACAGCAGGTAATGCCGGTATTTTCGCCTATGAAGAGGGACTATCAGCCGGATACGATCACAATTCGCGGCACAAAGGTGAGTTTCCATTATCCGCAAACGAATCGGGAGATTTTGCAACATTTGGATTTTCAAATTCATAATCAAGGCATCACCTTTTTGATCGGCGCAAATGGTGCTGGGAAAACCACCTTACTGAAGCTGATTCTCAACGAATTGCAGCCAACGACTGGCAAAATCGAGATTCAGGGTGTGCCTGCTAAAATCAAGTCAGCATCGTTGTTTGCGTTTGTGCCGCAGCGGAGTGTGATGTTTACGGCATCCGTGACGGCTAATTTGCTATTGGCTTCTCAGGCTGATCCGACAAAGTTGCCAGCATTATTACAGCAACTGCAACTTGATCGGTATGCTGCCGATCTTGACCAGACGTTACAACCTAATCAATTGTCTCCGGGTGAACAGCGCCGATTAGGAATTATTCGCGGTATTGCCGCAGATCGTCCATTTATTGTTTTGGATGAACCATTGTCGGACATTGATGCGGTTAATCAACAGGCAGTCATGCAACTGCTGCGGCAGGAAGCTAAGAAGCGCGGGGTTGTGATCATTACGCACACGTTTGATTTTGTGACTGCGGCCGATCAGGTGTTGAAGGTGGGTGATCACCATGATAACTGATTTGAAAAAAGTTTGGCGGCTTGTTGACAGTCCACTTGTCTCGATTTTATGGTTGCTGGCCTTGGGGTGTGCTGGTCTTGAGTTATCACTGGCACAAGTGATTCAAAGTGTGATGCAACATGCTGCTTTTACAGTCAGCATGATCACGTTAGCTGCAGCTACAGCTTTGGTGATAGGGTTAGTTCGCTTTGTGATGGCAAAGCTGCAAACGCGCGGTCAGTATCAATTGATTCAAAGAATTCAAACGCAATTGATGGCAGCTTTGATGAATGGGCCGATTGCAACTGACAATCAAGCTAGCGGGCGGCGGGTCAACGGGTTCACCACGGATGCGCAGACTGCTGCGCCGTTGTTGATGCGGTCCATGACGGCTTTGGTGGTTGGTGGTTTTTCCTTTTTAGCTGCTGGAACATTTGGTCTATTCAGCTCTTGGCAACTAACGCTATTGATCATCGGTCTGTGTGCAACGGCACTTTTGATTCCGAAGATGATGTCCGGTCGCTTGCAAACAGCGCAAAATCAGCGACAGATTGAGAATAGTCAGATGCAGGAAAGCCTCTTGCAAATTTTGAACGGCCGCGAATTGTTAAAAAGCTATCAAAAAGAACAGTTTGGTATGCAACTATTTAACGGCGCCTATCAGAAGTTTTCTCAGGCACAGTATCAGATGGGGATGCAACAAGTCAAAACAGTTGTGATGGGATTTTCGTTGGGGCTCGTTTTTGACATTGCGATTTTAGGCATTGAGCTGCTATTTGTTGGCTTCAAGGTCATCACCATTGGTCAATTTGCTGCATTTTCCATGTTGACACCGAGTTTTACTTGGTTGTTTTACAGTATGCCAAGTCAGTATGCTGAATTGACGCGCAACTTGGTGTCTGCCAAACGGTTGTTGCCGTTGATCCAATCGCTGCATAAAGAGGAGTTGGCAGGTGGACAGTCGCGACAAAAACCAGCTAAATTTGTTCTTCGCAATGTCACTTACACTTATCCTGATGCTACGCAACCGACTTTGAACCAGCTACAGTTAAAGCTCGATGTGACTGCACACGCGAAAATGTTGATAACTGGTCCAAGTGGTGGCGGCAAATCGACTTTGCTTCGCCTCATGCTAGGTTTATTGATGCCACAAGCTGGAACGATTCAGTTTGAAGATGCAGACAAGCGCAATCTGGCGGCATCAGCAAACAGCATGAGCTTTGTCCCGCAGGTTGTTGCATTATTTGAGGACACATTGGCCAATAATGTCACGCTTGGCCGGCAAGTATCGGATCAGCAACTGACACTTGTCCTACACCAAGTTGGGCTAACCGATTTTGTTGCGCGTCTCCCGCAAGGACTGGCCACGCCTGTGCATGGTCAAGATGGTGTCAATGTGTCGGCTGGGGAATTGCAAAAGATCGGGATTGCCCGTGCTTTGCTGGCTCAGCGACCGATGTTGCTTTTGGATGAACCGTTCGCAAATCTTGATGCGGCCTCGGCACAGACACTTGGCCTCCTCCTGCGGCAGCTGCCGGTGGCGATGATTGTCATTTCACATCGGCATGATATTGGCCGTTTTTGGGATCATGCAGTCGTGTTGAAGGACGGCCAACTCCATGTGGCGGGCGAAATGTTACCGGGTGATTATTCTCGAAAGATTTAGTTGGCAGGAGTGATAGTCTCACGTATAGTTAAGGCGTCATACTTTTAAATGACACACGGGCTTTTGCAGTTGGCATTTGTCCGCAAACGATAAGGGGGAGACACATATGTTCAACTGGTTGATTTTAGGCCACATTATTTTTGGACTCGTTGCTTTTGCTGGTTCATTGTTGCTGGCGCTAGGTTTCCGCACCTCTTTCCATAGCTTGACAGCCGTTCAAAAATGGGGCATTGGTTTGTCGATCGGCGGCTTGTTCGCCACGATGGCCTTCGTGATGTTTACGGCCGCTAATTGGATGCCGGCAATTTTGTTCACACTTGCAGGGATCGCCTTGTTAGCCGTTTTGATGCGCAAATCAGCGCACGCATAGCCTCAAGTCAGATGGTATTTTTGGTTCAGTTTAGCTGGTTGCGGCAACACGCTGTGATCAGCTTTTTTGTTGCCGGTTAGGAGTAGACAAGCGCATTTCTGTGGAAGGAAAATCCCAGTGATCGTGGTCTCACCTCCAAGTGCCGATTTATTGACTTTAACAACATTACATGCTTTAATGGTTTAAATAATTAAACGAAAGGGTGAAGAAATGTCAAGCCTAAAACAGTTGCAAAAAGAACTATCTGATGTTGGTGATTTTCTTGTCGCGCTGGGCGATGAAAAGCGTCAAGCGATTATCATCGCTTTGTTAGCGGATCAACCTTGTCAGGGAAAACGCGTAAGTGAACTGACGACGGCGACTGCGTTATCGCGGCCTGCGGTTTCACATCACCTGAAAATCTTAAAGCAGGCGGGATTAGTGGCATACCGGCGCGAGGGAACGCGGAATTATTATTATTTATCCCATGATACAAGCTCAATTAATCAGCTGAAACAAGTTTTGGATGATGTGACATCCGTGATTCAGGAGGCAGCAAAATGACAAAAGTACTTGTTGTGTTAACGAATACAACACGTTATCAGCATACAGATGAACCAACCGGATTGTGGTTGGGAGAAGCAGCAGAATTTGTTGATGCGATGCAGCAAGCCAACATCGCGGTTGACTATGTGAGTCCGAAAGGCGGCTTTGTCCCCCTTGATCCACGAAGCATGAAATATACGAACCCAGCAATCATGAAAATATATGAAGATCACGATTTTCAAGAACGCGCTTTGACAGCATCATTACGGCCAGAGCAAGTCAATCCAGCTGAATATGACGCCATTTATTTCACTGGGGGCCATGGCGTTATGTGGGATTTTCCAGACAATCAGGCACTTCAAGCAATAGCGCTGGCAATTTATCAGCATCAAGGATACGTGACATCAGTTTGTCATGGCGTCGCTGGTTTGCTAAATATCAAAGACCAAGCTGGTCAGTATTTGATTGCTGGTAAGAAGATCACAGGTTTTACACATGCTGAAGAGATTTTAGCCGGTAAACAAAAAGTTGTTCCTTTTTTAAACAAAACGGTTGCAAATAAACACAATGCTCATTTTGTACAAAAAAGAGCATATAAGTCGTTTGCAGTTCAAGACGGTCAGCTAATTACCGGACAAAACCCATTTTCTGTCAAAGCACTGACTGATTTACTGGTACCGCAACTCAAACATTAGTTTTTTAATGCTGATTTTATGTTGCCTATAAGCACTGATACATCGAACTTTTGTTGCCAAATGATGACGATGATGCAATGCCAATGAGTCAATTTTTTAAATTTTCACATTGACGAACTATTTTTTTAAAAGTATGCTGTTGCTAATTTCTTCGTAAGGAGTCGCCGTGATGACAAAGTTTAACCAAGCCATGTCCATGTCAATGTGCTGCTGCTGTGAATCACACAGCAGTTCTATTTACATGGCTAGGGTTTGGTTTGGGTGACGGGATCACTTGACTTGAACGAAGGACAAAACTGGCGGTGTATCTAGAACTCTAGATGCATCGCCAGTTTTATTTTGTTTTGGGAGATGAATTTTTTATGCAGAAGAACCACTTGGTAACAGCACTTATCACCGGCTTGGCACTCGCCACCATTCTCGTCGCTTGCGGCAGTAAAAACACTTCGGCGTCGGGTTCAAGGCAGACTTTGAATTTGTCAGAAACAGATGATCCAACCACACTCGATGTGAATGATATGCGGAACTCGAACGAAAATGACATTTTGTCTGAGGTGCAAGAAGGGCTGACGACCATTGAATCGACGAATGGCAAGGATAAGGTGGTGCTGACCGGCGCCAAT
>OLOA01004030.1_pt1 | contig 11460 bp, 10 predicted proteins | sample 1672201 | NCBI WGS metagenome assembly OLOA01 (sample SAMEA3136658, study PRJEB25190) | human gut metagenome
TGGATGATAGTAAAATTAAGGTGATGATAGAAAGTGATGGGGTGATTCAAATGTTAGAGAAGCGTGTAGAAACCATATCGGATGATGGTTGGAAAAAAATAATAGAAGATTTTCAAAAACTGCATGAAAATGAAGAACGAATGGAATTACAACTTGAAATTGAAGAAGCAAATAAACGTGCAGAAGTAGCAAATAAACAAGTAGAAGAAGCTAATAAACGTGCAGAAGTAGCAAATAAACGTGCCGAAGAAGCAAATAAACGTGCAGATGTATCGGATGAGAAAATGGATCAGATGAATCAATTAATGAAACAGATGATTCAAGCGATGCTAACAAATGGGATGAGTTTAGAGCTTATTTCTAAGTCATTGTCGAAGAGTGAAGATGAAATTATGGAGTTGTTGAAATAGTCATATTCTAGAAATTTGAAAAAGTGAAGATGATAACTGAGTCGCCTATAATATGGCGGCTTTTTTGGTGTATAATTGAAAAAAGGAATTAGGTATATGGTTAGAAGAAGAATATTGGGTTTTGCGATTGGTAAAATGTTGCGTCAGGATGGTTGGGCTGAAAAGTATAATCCTAAGAATCAATTTCATGTGAATCAATATGATTATTCGAGTTGTAAAGAATATTTGGCTGCGCTTAAAGAGAAGTGGCAAGAATATGAGGATCCGGAATGTGAATTTGAGGATTATGTGAATGTATCAAATTATTCGAATTATGATGATTATGCCTATGATGTAGATGTATATAGAACAAGATTAGAGTGGCGTGATGAATGGGATTGTGATAGTGAATTTGAAGTGAATCCATGTGATTTTGAGTATGAGGAGTATTATGTTAAGGCTTTAAAGCGGGCTTGGAAAAAGGAATTGGATCCTTATGATGAGTTTGAATATATTGATTTAGAATGGATTGATAATGTAAATGAGTATAAGAATCGAATAGATGAGTGTAAAGAGTGGAAGGACGAGCATGATTCAAATGATGAATATAATATAGATCCAAGTCAATTTGATGATGAAGATGAGTATGTAGATGCATTACGACAATTATGGAAGCGTAAGTATGATTATTTTAATGAGTTTAGTTCTATTAATCCAAATATTTATTCAAATGAGGATGATTATTCAAACGCAATTGAAAATAAAAAGAATTGGATGAATAAATATGATAAGGATAATGCATATAAATTAGATCCTAGTGATTATGATTGTGAAGAAGAGTATTTGGATGCATTAAGATCTTGTTGGCAAGATAAGTATGATCCAAGCTTTAAAACAAATGTTGATGTATCGGATTATGATACTGAAGAAGATTACAGAAATGCACTAATACTCGATTGGCAAGAGATATATGATTCCAAGCATCAATTCAATGGTTTTAAGTTTAATAAATTCACTACAATTGATGATTATTTGGTTGAATTGAATGCTCGATTGGATTGGACCACACAATGTGACCCGGAAGGTATGTATTCTAAAATTGATGCATCGAATTATGACAATTTAATTCAGTATAAGCATCAAATCAATTTAAGAAAAGCTTGGAAAAACAAGTATGATCCAAATAATGAACATACAAATGTTGATCCTTGTGATTATAGTAGTGTAGAAGAGTATCATGAGGCATTAAAGCGTTGCCAATAATTTGGGAATGTTTTTTCATATTGTTCTAGACATTTCTAAAAAAACACTTGTGGTGTATGGACAAAGGTGTTATACTCTGAATAGATACAGTAATCAAGGAGGCTTTATGAGTAAAAATCTTGTAATTGTTCTGAATGATGAAGAATACAAAGAAATCCACAAATTAGCTGCTGAGAAAGGAATTAGTGCATCAAAATTTGCGTATGATAAACTTTTTCCAGAAGAAGATTCCTTTGAAAAGAAATGGAACAAGTTGGTAGAAAACTTAAATTCATATCCTGCAGGTGCTACTTTTGATATTAGTACAATTGTAGGGCTTGATACATGGAAGACGTATGACCGAGGTACTAAGCTTGCCCTAGCAAGAACGCTTAAAAGAAAAATCGATTCTGGAACATTGAAAAATGTAACTGTAGCAGGTAGATCATCTTCAAATGTAACTATTTATACTAAAAATTGAGCAAGACAATACTTGCTCAATCAATTCATAAGCTGGAGTACTGTATCTAAACATGCTTAGAAAGGTAGATGATAAGATATGACTTACGAAAAAGTATTAACATTCTTTAAAAAATTGCAAGATGAAAATCCGCCTATTATGGATAAGCTTGTCAAAAATGGTTTTAAACAAGTTTGCGATGGTTACATTCTGGAAGCTAGTCAACGTGGTATCGAAAATCCTTCTCAAAATTGGCACTTAATAACTTATTGTGAGGCTAAAATTAAAGAAGGAAAGTTGAACCATAACTATCGTTACACACCGTGTGGAGAGTTATTGGTATATATGGCTGAAGCTAGTAAGGCAGTAGATGCAGTAACGCTTGAAGGCTTGGTAGAAGAAATTATTACTAGTGATCAGATTCATAACCGAAGGTTTTGGAATAATCGTATTAAAGATGTGTGTTGGGATAAAATTAAATTAAAATTCAATCAAAAATAGTGATGCAGAGGTTATAACTTCTGCATTTTTATATTTGTTTAGATATATTTTTAATACTTTATTATATTCTTAATATTTGAGCATAAAATATTCACTTTTCTAAACATTTTTTATTTATAAGTGTAAGCGTTTCACGTATAATAGATACTAAGTGAGGACATTTTATGCAGATAAGTTATAATAAGCTATTTAAATTATTGATTGATAAGGGCATGAAAAAGACGGATTTGGCTAAAGAAGCTAAGTTAACACCGGCTACATTGGCAAAACTATCTAAACAGGAAACTGTGTCTATGGATACATTGATTCGTATTTGCGATTGTTTGGATTGTACATTTGATGATGTAGTGGAATTGATTAAGTAGGAGAGAGTTATGGTTACAGGTGAAATTAAAAATAAAATTGATGCGCTTTGGGATGTGTTTGCGGCAGGTGGATTAACAAATCCATTAGAGGTTATTGAGCAAATAACATATTTAATGTTTATTCGTGATTTGGATGTTGCAGACAATAAAAAAGCAAAGGATTCTAATATGCTAGGGATTCCGTATGCAAGTATATTTGCGGATGAAGTAAAAATTGGGGAACGTAGTATTGATGGAAATCAATTGAAATGGTCTACGTTCCATGACTATCCTGCAAATAAACAGTATGAAATTATGCAAGAATGGATTTTTCCGTTTATAAAGAATTTACATAGTGATAAGGATAGTGCATATTCTAAATATATGGATGATGCGATTTTTAAAATTCCAACTGCATTAGTATTATCTAAGGTCATTGATTCTTTAGATGAGATTTATAGCTTAATGGATAAAACCACAAGTATGGATATTCGTGGTGATGTATATGAATACTTATTGTCTAAGATTGCTTCAGCAGGACGTAATGGACAGTTCAGAACGCCTCGTCATATTATTCGTATGATGGTTGAATTAATGAATCCAACACCTCAAGAATTAATTTGTGATCCGGCATGTGGTACAAGTGGATTCTTAGTTGTTGCGAGTGATTATTTAATGGAAAAATATAGAAATGATATTTTGATGAATAAGCAGAATCGTGACCATTTTATGAATTGTATGTTCAATGGTTTTGACATGGACAGAACTATGCTTCGTATTGGAGCAATGAATATGATGACGCATGGTGTTGAATCTCCAAATATTGAATATCGTGATAGTTTATCAGATCAAAATACAGATAACAATAAGTACTCTATGATTTTAGCAAATCCGCCCTTTAAAGGGTCTTTAGATTATGACTCAGTATCAACAGACCTATTAAAGATTGCGAAAACTAAAAAAACTGAATTATTATTCTTAGCATTGTTTATTCGAATGTTAAAAGTCGGTGGAAGATGTGCATGTATTGTTCCGGACGGAGTTTTATTCGGATCAAGCAAGGCTCACAAAGCTATTCGACAAGCTATTGTTGACGATAATCGTCTCGAAGCAGTTATCTCAATGCCATCAGGTGTATTTAAACCATATGCTGGTGTGTCTACAGGTATTTTGATTTTCACAAAAACTGGTCATGGTGGAACTGACAAGGTTTGGTTCTATGACATGAAAGCTGATGGATTCTCGTTAGATGATAAACGTGCTCCAGTAAAAGAAAATGATATTCCAGATATTTTAGAAAGATTCAATAATTTAGATAAAGAAATAGACAGAAAACGTACAGAACAAAGCTTCTTGGTTAATAAACAAGAGATTATTGATAATGAATATGATTTATCTATTAACAAATATAAAGAAGTTGTCTATGAAAAGGTAGAATATCCACCAACAAGTGAGATTTTAGCTGATATTGAAGCTTTGAATAGAGAAATTGATAAGAATTTGGCAGAGTTAAAGGCTTTGTTGAACGATGGAAAGGAGGAAGAATCTGAATGATAAATTCGGATTTGTTGATTCGATGAAAATAAAAGATTTCATAGATTATGAGCAACCTAATGAGTATATTGTTGAATCTGATAGATATTATATCAAATATAGTACACCTGTTCTAACTGCAGGTCAGTCATTTATCTTAGGTTATACAAACGAAAGCAAAGATATTTATAAAAAAGGACCATGTATTATTTTTGATGATTTTACAACTTCAGTTCATTATGTAGATTTCCCTTTTAAGGTCAAGTCTTCAGCTATGAAGATATTAACTACAAAAAGTAACACAGATTTAAAATACTGCTATTACTTGTTGCTAAGCTTATCAAAAATGCCACCAAACCATAAACGTCAGTGGATATCGACAACATCAGAAAAGACTCACGAGCTTCCTTCAATGGATAAACAAATAGCTATAGTTAAAAAATTAGATTTAATATCTGATATCATAGCTATTTATATAAATCAAATTGAAAATCTTGATAACCTTGTTAAAGCCCGATTTATAGAGATGTTCGGTGATTTAAAAAGCAATGAAAAGAATTGGGACTTAAAAACTTTTGAAGAAATGTCTGTTTTAATTACAGATGGGGAACATAGTACGCCAAAAAGAACAAAAGAAGGAATATATTTATTATCCGCTCGAAATGTTTTAAATCATTCTTTGCAACTTAAAGATGTAGATTATATAAATTGTGATGAATATCTTAGAATTTCTAAAAGAGTTGTTCCGAAAAAGGGGGATATTCTAATTTCATGTTCAGGTACTATCGGTCGTTGTTGCAGTGTACCTGATAGTCTACAACTTCAAATGGTAAGAAGTGTTGCGTTGATTAGATTCAAGGAAGTAATAAATCCAATTTTTGCAGAATACATGATTACATCCGACTATTTGCAAGAACAGATTAATAGTTCTAAGACAATGTCTTCTCAAGCTAATTTATTTCAAGGAAAGATTAGAAAACTTAAAGGCTTTTTACCACCAACTGAACTTCAACAGCAATTTGCTGATTTTGTGCGACAAGTCGATAAATCAAGGGAAGCAGTTAAGGAGTCATTAGAAAAAACGCAGCAATTATATGATAGTTTAATGCAAGAATATTTTGGATAGGATAAATAAAATTTATGGTTGTAGAGATGTTGGTAATGGAGGTTATTAACATGAAAAATATAATCATACAAGAAATAGAACAGTCATTATTGAATTATTTAGATAATTCTCAATTGGATGCTTTACATACTGTATTATGTCGTTGCTTGGATAAGGTAGAAATAAAAGTGGTTGAAGATACGGGTATCCATATTAGTGAATTTACGAATATAGAACTTATAAATAAATTTATTGCTGCAAAAGAAATAGAAGGATGCAGTGAAAGAACTACAAAGTATTATTATGCTACTTTAATTAAAATGGATTCGATGATTACTAAGAATGTAACACATTTAACAACGGATGATTTGAGAATGTATTTGACTGAATATCAGAAAATCAATAATTGTTCCAAGGCAAGTATTGATAACATTAGAAGAAATTTAAGTAGTTTTTTCTCTTGGTTGGAAGAAGAAAATTATATTTTGAAAAGTCCAATGAAAAGAATTCATAAAATAAAGACGGATAAAGTTATTAAAGAAACATATTCCGATGAAACTTTAGAATTGTTAAGAGATAATTGTAACAATTTAAGGGATTTAGCAATTATCGATTTACTTTCATCAACCGGTATGCGTGTTGATGAACTAGTTAGATTAAATATAAATGATATTGATTTTGAAAATAGAGAGTGTGTTGTCTTTGGTAAAGGTAATAAAGAAAGACCGGTTTATTTTGATGCCAGAACAAAGATTCATTTAAGAAATTATATTAAATCTAGAAATGATGATAATGTAGCGTTATTTGTTTCATTAGATGCACCGCATGACAGATTGAATATTAGTGGAGTTGAGATAAGACTTCGTCAATTAGGTAGAAAACTTGGCATTAATAAAGTGCATCCACATAAATTTAGGCGAACAGTTGCTACTAAGGCTATTGATAAAGGAATGCCTATAGAACAAGTACAAAGTTTATTAGGACATTCTCAAATAGATACTACGATGCATTATGCAATGGTGAATCAAAATAATGTTAAAGAATCTCATAGAAAGTTTGTAGCTTAATTACGACATATGATAACTTTGAAAAGCTAAATTCGGATTTATATAAGCGATGGAATATGTGAATTTAGGTGATGTTGCTACGTATATAAATGGTTACGCTTTTAAACCGGAACAAAGAGGGAAAAAAGGATTACCAATTATTAGAATTCAGGATTTGAACGGAAACAGTCATGATTTAGGTTTTTTTGATGGGGAATATCCTGAGCAAGTCGAAATTAACACTGGAGATATTTTGATATCTTGGTCTGGTAGTTTAGGTGTATATAAATGGAATAAAGGCAAAGCGTTATTGAATCAACATATTTTCAGAGTACTATTTAATAAAATTGAAATCGATAAAGAATATTTTTGTTATGCTATTAGAAATTCACTTTCATCTATGTCACAACAAACTCATGGTGCGACAATGAAACATATAACAAAGAAAGATTTTGATAACATTTCAATTCCGTATCCAAATTTGGATGAACAAAAAAAGATTGCAAATAATTTAAACATAGTAAATAAATTGATTATGTTCTACGAAAAAGAGTTAATTTTATTTGAACAGATGGTTAAAGCCCGATTTATCGAGATGTTTGGAGATCCTGAAAACAATCCAAATGGCTGGATGGAAAGTCCACTATCAGAAAAATTGAACGTTTTAGGTGGTTTTGCTTTTAAAAGTGATAAATTTAGTGAAAAAAGTGGAATTCCTATATTACGTATAGGGAATATAAATTCTGGTTATTTCAAACCTGTGAATATGGTTTACTGGAAAGAAGATGAAAATCTCGACCGATATCTCATATATCCAGGCGATTTGGTGATGTCATTGACTGGTACAGTAGGTAAAGATGATTACGGAAATGTGTGTATTTTAGGTAATGATTTTGAAAAGTATTATTTAAATCAGCGAAATGCAAAACTTGAGATACAAGGTGGAATTAATAAATTTTATCTTTCTCAGCTTTTAAAATTTAAGCAAGTAAAAAAGAAGCTTACCGGTATAAGTAGAGGCGTTCGACAAGCAAATATTTCAAATAAAGACATATTGAATTTGGTTGTACCGATTCCTCCAATTGAACTTCAACAGCAGTTTGAAGACTTTCTACGACAAGTCGACAAATCAAGGTTTGATATTAAGAAGAGCATTATAGAACTAGAAAGAGAGGTAGTATATGACTAATTTCGATTATTTAAAGAAAGAAAAAGATTTTGATAGCTTTGTAGATATAGCTATTGTTGCAGAAAAGACGTATAAGATTGATGTTAGTACGTGTATTATCAACTGTAGACGTGCACTAGAGGCAGGTATTAAATGGATGTATTCAGTAGATGCAGATTTAGATGTTCCATATCAGGATAATTTGCATACACTAATGAATACACGAGCTTTTAAATCAATTATGGATGATGATATTTGGAAACGAATAGAGTTTATCCGTCGATATGGGAATGAAGCAGTTCATACTTCAACAACAAAAACGGCTAATATTGCCAAAATATGTTTACGTAATTTGTTCTATTTTACTGATTTTATTGCGTATTGTTATGGTAATAATTACGAAGAAAGAGAATTTGACGAATCATTACTAGAACAAGAGGAAGTGGCTCCTGTTAAAGTGGTTCCTGATGTTGATTTAGAGGCTTTGATTGCTGAAAACAAATCTTTAAAAGAGGAATTGAGTTCTCGTCGTGTTCAACAACAAGAGACTTATGTTTCAAAGCCATTAGATTTATCTGAATTTAAAACACGTAAATTATATATTGATGCCATGTTGATGGATGCTGGATGGGTTGAAGGTAAAGACTGGATTAATGAAGTTGAACTTGATGGTATGCCTAACAAGTCTGAAGTTGGGTATGCAGATTATGTTTTATATGATGATATGAACATTCCATTAGCGGTAATTGAGGCTAAGAGAAGTTGTAAAGATCCTGCGGTAGGAAGACAACAAGCAAAATTGTATGCGGATTTATTAGAGAAGAAATATAAAAGAAGACCTGTGATTTTCATTACGAATGGCTTTGAAACACGCATAATAGATAATGATTATCCTGAAAGAAGAGTATCGAGTATTTATTCAAAACGTGATTTAGAAAAGTATTTTAATTTGAGAAGAACAAAATCTCATTTGAATTATATTGCGATTAACAAGAATATAGCTGGACGTTATTACCAGGAAGCTGCAGTTCGTGCTGTATGTGAAGCCTTTGATAAAGGGAATAGAAGAAAAGCTTTATTAGTCATGGCTACTGGATCAGGTAAAACTAGAACGGTTATTAGTTAAGTTGATGTGCTATTAAATAATGGTTGGATTAAGAATATTTTATTCTTGGCAGATCGTAACTCATTAGTTACACAGGCTAAGCGTAGTTTTGTGAATTTATTACCTGATCTTTCGGCTACAAATTTAGTGGAAGATAAAGAAAATTATAATGCTCATGCAGTATTTTCGACTTACCAAACAATGATTGGTTGTATAGATACGATTAAGGATGAAGGCAAGAAATTATTTACTTGCGGGCATTTTGATTTGATTATTTGTGATGAAGCGCATAGATCTATTTATAACAAGTATAGAGATATATTTTCATATTTTGATGCACCTTTAGTTGGTTTAACTGCAACGCCTAAAGATGAAATTGATAAGAATACATATGAAGTTTTTGAATTAGAAAATGGAATTCCGACATATGGTTATGAATTAGCTCAGGCTGTAAAAGATGAATTTTTAGTTGATTATAAATCTATAGAATGTTCTACAGAATTTATGAAGAATGGAATTCATTGGGATGAATTGGATAATGATGAAAAAGAAGAGTATGAAGAAACATTTGTCGATGAAGAGGGGAATGTTCCAGAAGTTATTAGTGCTTCAGCCATAAATCAATATGTTTTTAATAAAGATACAGTGCGTAAGGTATTAGCAACTTTGTTTAAATATGGTATTCGTATTGATTATGGACAAAAAATTGGTAAAACAATTATCTTTGCGAAGAATCATAAGCATGCAGAATTTATTTTAGAAATTTTTAATAAGGATTATCCTGAATTAAAAGGTTATGCAGAAGTCATTGATAATAAAATTAACTATTCTCAGACGTTAATTGACCAGTTTTCTGATCCAAGAAAATTACCCCAAATTGCAATTTCAGTTGATATGTTAGACACTGGTATTGACGTGCCTGAATGTGTGAATTTGATTTTCTTTAAGAAAGTAATGAGTAAGGCTAAATTCTGGCAAATGATTGGTCGTGGAACAAGATTATGTCCTGGACTTTTAGATGGAAAAGATAAAGATAAGTTCTTGATTTTTGATTTCTGTGGTAATTTTGAATTTTTCAGAATGAAGACTGGAAGTGCAACACCGAATATGCTTGCAGTACAGGGAGCTGTTTTTGCATTGAAGTTTGAGATTGCTTATAAATTACAAGCTTTTAATTATCAAACGGATGAATTAAAAAAATGGCGTAAAGAACTTGTCGATTATATGGTTAGTAAAGTAAAAGAGCTGGATCGTAATCGCTTTGATGTTAGACAACATTTAAAATATGTGGATCTCTATTCGAATCCAGATCATTATCAAATGCTTACTTATGAAGATTGTTTGATGGTGCGTCAAGAATTAGCACCACTAATCTTACCGGATGAAGATGAGGTAAGTGCTGTGCGATTTGATGCGTTAATGTATGGTATTGAATTAGCTCATTTGGCTGAGAAACAGAGTAAGCGTAGAATTAAAGATTTATTAAAAAAGGTAACAGGTTTATCTAAAGTATCGAATATTCCTGCAATAGAAAAGGAAAGCGAAATTATTCATGCTATCTTAAATACGAATTATTTAGAATATAGTGGTATTGATGAATTTGAAAATATTCGTTTAAGATTAAGAGATTTAATTAAATATATTCCAAGACAAGGATTATCTTATGAAACTAATTTTGAAGATGATATTTTAGATGTTCAATTTAATGATTCAGAATTAGAGAATGATGATTTAAAGAATTATAAATCTAAAATTGAGTATTATATTCGCCAACATCAAAAAGATAATCCTGTGATTTTGAAAATCAAAGAAAACAAACCATTAAGTAGTACAGATTTAGTTTCTTTAGAAAATATCTTATGGAAAGAATTAGGTTCTAAGAAAGACTATTATTCAGAAGTAGGAGAAAAGCCTATCTGCGAATTTGTTCGAGAAATTGTTGGCTTGGATATGAATGCTGCCAAAGATGCTTTTTCTAAATATTTAGATGAAAGAAATCTTAATTCTGAACAGATCTATTTTGTAAATCAAATTATAGAATATATTGTAAGAAATGGTTTAATGAAAGATATGAGTGTTTTACAACAATCTCCATTTACAGATAAAGGTTCTGTTGCAGATTTGTTTGGAAATGACATTCAAACTTGGATGGAGATTAAGAGTGTTATAGATAATATTAATAATAATGCGAATTATAATTAGTGTTAATTAAATAACTTTATAGGAGGAGTAGCAATAAAAGTGCAATTAATTCCTTTTAGTTTAGAAGACAAAGATGCTCTATTAATTAACGAAAAAATAACTTCTGAGTATGATGTTGTTGATTGCTTAAAGAAATTTTTCTTAGATAATTTTTCATTATCATTGAGTATTACAAGGAAAGCAGAAAAATATACCAGATAGAATTTTGAATATACATATACAATTGAGTATAATTCACTAGATGAAAGTATCGTAACAAACAAAGCAAGCACTTTAGATTATAATAATTTTAACAAGGTGAAAGATTTTATGGGTAATCCGCAATTAGATAGGGTCGACTAAAAGTTGGCTTCAAAAATTGTAGG
>OLOA01004035.1_pt1 | contig 11450 bp, 9 predicted proteins | sample 1672201 | NCBI WGS metagenome assembly OLOA01 (sample SAMEA3136658, study PRJEB25190) | human gut metagenome
AGCTGTAAATTATACAGATGTGGAGACACCCTGGACACGTATCATTGAGCATAAATGGTTTGAGTTTGGCAAGGATGAGGAAGGCAATGATCTTCCGAAGACGGTGATCAGCCGTGAATACAGTTCTGAGTGGAAACCGGGCGATGAGCCGTATTATCCGGTTAATGATGAGAAGAACGGACAGCTTTATGCGCAGTACAAAGAGCTGGCAGAGAAGGAGCCGAAGGTGATCTTTGGCGGCCGTCTTGGTGAATACAAATATTACGACATGGATGCAGTTATCGCATCTGCACTGGATATGTGCGAGAAAGAGCTGGCATAAGACAGATCCAGTTTAACCGATAAACTGGACTAACAAAAGATAAAATCCTCTTATATTTCGGATCAGACAGGGAAATATAGGGGGATTTTGTCTATATAGAGATATATAGCATTTATAAAATAATGATATCAAATCTGAGACCTGTATGGATGGTATAGTTGTTTTTGAAATGATGTACTAAGTAAGTGGCGAGGAGAGGAATCAGAATGAAAAGGGTAAGGTATATTTTCGCAGCAGGGGTTGTGTCAGCGGTAATGGCAATGAGTATTCCTGTTTATGCGGACCGGTCAGGTAAGGTAGAGCTTCCGCAGGACAGTACCGATTATTATATGACAGTGGATTCCGGAGGAGTTGGAGTTGACATTTATCCGGAAACCAGTGATAAAAGTGAAAAATTGAATGATAAAACAGTAGAGGACGGAACGGTTTTACACATTGAAGGCGAGACAGAGAAGAATGGTGAAAGCTGGGGATATACAGAATATAATGGAACCCATGGCTACGTTCCTCTCGATGAGCTGAGACCATCAAAAGAAGATGAAATTGCAGCAGAAAAAAATACTACAGAGACAGAAAAGGATAGCACAGCAGTTGAGAAAGACAGTTTAGCAGCAGAAAAGGACAGCACGGCATCAGAAAAAGACAGCACAGTAAAACGGAAAGACAATACGACAAATACCACAGATGGAGAGAATACTGCAGAATCTGAAAAAAGTGGAGAGTCTCCAGGAACGGAGGATCAATCAGTCGTAAAAATGTCACCGGTTCCAACAGAAACTGAAGAATCAGTAAAGCCAAAGCCTGTAAATGGGACTGCAACAGCATCTTTCAAAGAGGAAGAACCCTGGTATCAGAATCCATTTTTGTGGATCGGATGCGCAGCAATACTTGCAGTGATCGGAATTTTAGTTTATCATTTTAACAAGATCAAGTAAGTACCTTGCGAGGCTGCGAATATCCGCTTGACCAAGATCAAGTAAGTTCTTTGCAGAGATGAAATAAGCAGCCAAGTAGTTGCGAATGTTCACTTAAGAAAATGGGGATAAAGTAACAATATAAGAAATACAAACGAAAGATAAGAGGAAATCCAGGTGAAGCATTTACATCTGATCAGAAAAAAATTACTGCCATTGTTTATAAGTGCAGTTGTGATGGCAAGCCAGATTCCGGTTGTTGCAGCAGATTTTAGTGATGCAGAGATAGAGGCCGGAGAAGACAGTACAATGCAGGAGAATACTGCAGAGGATTGGAATCAGCAGAGTGAGGAGTCAGGGGAAACAGATACTGATATATACGGAGAAGATATTAGCGGAGCTGTTTCAGAGAGCAGTGAGAGTATCCAGCAGGAGAGCAGTGAGGAAAACGAGGAAATTTCCCTGCAAGGTTCTGAAACAGATGATACAGCCACAGAAATAGAGCAGTTTTCACTGGAACAGACTGATCCATTCAGTGACGGAGAGACTGAATTTGACAGTGAAGACACCGGAATTGAATATATTAAAGGAAGACCGCTGACAGAAGAGGAAGAGAAGGAACAGCTGGCACCTTTTGACAGACTGACGTCCTATTCCACAGCCATTGAGATCGGAAATGATACGGGTGAGATTCCGATGGGAAGAGCAGCGGCGTATCCTTCTTACTATAATGCAGCAGAACAGGGATATGTAACTTCTGTAAAAAATCAGGATCCATATGGAATGTGCTGGGCATTTGGAATGGCATCTCTTATGGAGACATCTCTTCTTTCGCAGGGGCTTGGAACGTATGATCTGTCTGAAGAGCATCTTGCATATTTCTGGGCGAACAGAAGCAATGATCCTCTTGGAAATACTGCAGGGGATATTAATCGTCATTATGGAACGGATGATTATGGAAATGTTGATTATCACGAAGGGGGAAATGATCTCCTGGCATCTATGTTTCTGAGTACCTGGTCAGGGATGACGACAGAGGCAGATGTTCCCCTGGCAACAGATTCCACACATACACAGAAGACAGGGGCAATTCCTGCCAGGTCAAAGGAATTCCATTCATCAGCATACTTGAAGAATTCGTATTTTTCGGATTACTCAGTAAGTGCCATGAAGAAGCTTCTGACAGCGAATCACTCCGTTTCGATCATGTATAATGCACAGAACCGATATTATAATGCCAGCACGGCAGCGTATTCTTATCCTACCAGTACCAAGAGTGTAAACCATGTGGTAACAGTGGTTGGATGGGATGATAATTATTCTGCATCGAATTTTGCGGCTGCTTCCAGGGTAACTTCGGACGGTGCATGGATCGTCAAGAACAGCTGGGGTACAGACTGGGGAAAAGATGGCTATTTCTATATGTCCTATGAGGATAAGTCTGTATGTGAACTCGTTGCAGTTACAGTAGCAGCGAAACCGGAGTATGGCAATAATTACTTCTATGACGGAACTTCAGGACTTGCCTCAATCAAAATGTATTCCGGCGAGAAATTTGCCAGCATTTTTAAAGCCAGTGCAGGCAAGGGAAAGGCAGAAAGCCTGGGAGAAGTGGCCCTGGCTTCTATGACAGCCAATAGTTCTTTTACCGTGCAGGTTTATACTAACCTGAAAGATGCCAGTGATCCTATAAGTGGAACTCCTGCTTATGCACAGCCAATATCCTGTGTTCAGTCCATGGCAGGAATAGAAACTTTTAAGATCCCGGAAGTTCTGATCAGTCAGAACAGTTTGTATTCTGTGGTGATAACCAATGCCGGCAGCAAGACATTGAAGTATTACGTGGAAGCAAGTGTGGATTATACATGGTGTAAGTTTGAAGCTTCTGTTTCAGCCGGCCAGAGTTTTATTTATTATCCGGAAGATACAGGCTGGATGGATGCCAAAGAATATAGTCCATCTATAACACCTCGTATCAAAGCACATACCAGAACGCTGAACAGCGCAGCGAAGATGACTCTGTCAGCGTCATCCCTCAGTATGAATGCAGGTGATAAGAAGACACTCAAAGCATCAGCAACCAGAGCTGAGATGACATCTTCAGGAATTACATGGACAAGTTCTGATAAGAATATTGCCACAGTTAGTACGAAAGGCGTGATCACGGCAAAGAAGCCTGGAACAGTGACCATTTCCTGCTATGGAAATAACGCCAAAGGAATCAAAGCTTCCTGCAAAGTTACTGTAAAACTTAAGAAAACTGCAGGAGTAAAGATATCAGGAAAGTCTTACAATAAGATCAATATCGCCTGGTCAGCAGTATCTGGCTGCAACCGTTATGTAGTTTATCGTTCACAGAATGGCGGAAAAGAGAAAAAGCTTACCACTGTCAAAGCTAATGTAAAAACCTGGCAGGATACGGCTGTAAAGACAGGAAACACGTATACTTACCGGGTTCGTGCAGCATATGTGATCAGTGGAAAAACAACAGTGTACGGCGGATATTCAGATAAAGTATCTGCAAAAGCAGAGCCAGGTAAAGCAACTGCGAAAGCCTCTGCAAAAATCGGTCCATATAATATGGTTTCCTGGAATAAGGTCTCAGGGGCCGGCGGATACCGGATCTACCGCAAGGTAAAAGGACAGAACTGGAAATGTATAAAAGAAGTAAAGAGCACGGTATTAAGTTATAAAGATTCCAGTGTTCAGGGAATCACCACTTACGCTTATGCAGTTCGTGCATATCGTACTGTAGGTGGAAAGAAAATAGCTATATCCAGTCTTATCCATTGAAACAGAAGATCTCAAAAATATGCAAAACATCAAGCGGCCTTAAAATTTACTGGAGTACCCAGAAAAAAGCTTCCGGATATCAGATCTACCGGAAAACAAAGAACAGTTCCTGGAAAAAGATCAAAACAATTTCCAATGGAAAGACAGCATCATTTGAGGATAGGACAGCAAAGAAAGGCACAACTTACTATTATGCAGTGCGCGCCGGCGCCAAAACATCCACAGGCAAAACAGTATACGGCAGCTATACAGCAAAAACAGCGAAACGATAATATACAGAATAGAGAAATAGAAAACTCCCGTTTTCCTTCCTGAAAAGACGATCATCAGGCGGTGAAATCGGGAGTTTTTGGTTGAATATGTGTATAGATATCAGGCAGTTACGTAAGAAGATCAGTCGTTGTTGATAACAACACCTTTCTGAAGCATTATATTTGCATAAAGAGCTTTCTCACCTGTGGAGATGATGCAGTAAGCTGTCTTAGCTTCATCATAGAATGCGAAACGCTCGATATTTCCAATTGCTTTTTCGCCACGCTCATCATGTTTGGACACGATTTCTTTGTATGTATCCCAGATCGGTGTCTCAACATTATCGCCAGGCATTACTTCCATCAGGTTTACCGGATGCTCTACATAAGTATCAAGCGGGAACAGCTTCAGGATCGCATCAAGGATCTCCGGAACACCGTGTCCGTCGCAGCGGATGGTGATAGCGTTCTTTCCCATGGATTCTACAGGGAAGTTGCCGTCTGCGATTACAAGACGGTCACTGTGACCCATCTCGCATAATACCTTCAGTAATTCTGGTGATAAGATTTCTGGAATTCCTTTTAACATAGTTAATATCCTCCTAAGATAAATTGATCATTTACAGCATTGCAGAAATTATTGCATCAGGTCAGGCTTAAGATTCAGCTGCTCAGAGAATAATTTATGCAGTTGCCATATCTGCCGGTCATATCAGACGTTCCTGTCCGGCCACAGGTTTTTATATCTTTTATAGATTAATCTAACGGTATTTTATCTTCTTTTCAAGGCAATATTTTCCTTTAAATGATGAATATTTTATGGTTGACAGAAACGTTTCGGAGAGTTATGATGAACTCAAACAGAAACGTTTCGGTTTCTGGACCGACAATAGATATTATTTAGAAAATAAACACAATATTCCAAGGAGGAAAAAGATTATGCCACTGGTTACATCGAAAGAAATGCTGTTAAAAGCACAGAAAGGCGGATACGCAGTAGGAGCATTCAATGCAGAGAATATGGAGATGGTGAAAGCAATCATCCAGGCTGCAGAGGAACTGAAAGCGCCGGTTATGATCCAGACAACACCATCTACAGTGAAATATGGAACAGTAGAAACCTATGCAGCAATCGTTGCAGCAGAGGCTGAGAAAGCATCTGTTCCGGTATGTATGCATCTGGATCACGGCAGTAGCTTTGAACTTGCTATGCAGGCAATGCATGCAGGTTATACTTCTGTTATGATCGATGGTTCCAAGCTGGATTTTGAGGCTAATATTGCAGAGACAAAACGTGTGGCAGATGTTGCAAAAGCACTGGATATTCCATGCGAAGCTGAGCTTGGCAAGGTTGGTGGCAAAGAGGATGATCTGGAGGCTGAGGCAGACACAAATACAGATCCTCAGGAGGCAAAGGAGTTCGTTGAACGTACAGGAGTTACTTCTCTTGCTGTTGCTATCGGAACTGCACATGGCTTCTATGTAGGAACTCCCGTTCTTGATAAGGAACGTCTCAGTGAGATCCGCCAGGTTGTAGATATTCCGCTTGTACTTCACGGTGCATCTGGTTTAAGTGATGAGGATGTCAGGGACTGTGTAAAACGTGGTATCTGTAAAGTGAATTTTGCTACAGAGCTTCGTGCAGCATACTCCAGAGCAGTCAAAGAGCTTCTTGCAGAAAAACCAGACACCATTGATCCGAAAGCATATGGAAAAACTGCTATCGCAGCAGTGAAGGAACTGGTAATGGCAAGAATGAAAGTCTGCGGATGCGACGGCAAGGCAGAGAAATAAAATGGCGGCAACAATGAAAGATATAGCCAGACTGACAGGACTTGGACTGGCTACAATCTCTTCCTATTTTAACGGAGGAAACGTCAGAGAAAAAAACAGAGTAAAGATTGAAAAAGCTATTGAGGAACTCCATTATGAGGTCAATGAAGTTGCCAGAGGGCTTAAGACAAATGCGACAAAGACCATAGGAGTTGTAATCCCGGAGCTGAATAATATATTTTGTGCCGAGATCATAACAGGGATGGAAGATATTCTCAGAAGTCACGGTTATGCAACCATCGTCTGTGATTGTCGTACAGATAAGAAGCTGGAGCAGGAGGCAGTGGAGTTCCTGATCCGCCGCAGGGTGGATGGAATTATAAATATGCCAGTAGATGAAACAGGGGCACATCTGAAGAAATTCCAGAAAACAGGTAAGCCAATCGTGCTGATAGACCGTAAGATTCAGGGGATTCCCTGTGACAGTGTTCTGGTGGATAACAAAAAAGCTGCAGAGGATGCGATGCAGCTTTTTATAGAAAAAGGGCATAGAAAAATTGGAATCATAGGTGGCCCTGAGGGGATTTTTACAGCAGAGGAACGTCTGGATGGATATTACACAGCTCTTAAAAAAGCCGGAATTCCCATAAAAAATTCACTGGTATATCATGGTGACTATACGATCCAGGGAGGTGTCAGAGGCCTGGAAGAGCTTGTCCGGGAGAATCCGGATATGACAGCGGTTTTTGTGACCAACTATGAAATGACAATGGGTGCAATGATCGGAGTCAATGAGCTGGGAATACAGATTCCGGAGCAGCTTTCTATGATAGGGTTTGATAATCTTCAGTTTGCAAGGGCGTGCCGCCCCAAGCTGACGATTGTATCACAGCCCACCGACAGGATTGCCAAAGAGATTGCAAGGATTATTCTGGAGCATCTTGAAAAGAAAGAAGAAAGATCTGAGGAACCTTTTATGGAGAAACTTCAGACAGAGATTATGGAAGGAAAATCTGTAAGTATTCTGAACAGATAAAATAGAATCATGGGGGCAGCAAAATGATAAAATCATATTTATTGGGGATTGATATCGGAACAAGTGCCTGCAAGGTTGCGGTATTTGACAGGAATGGAAAAGTTCTTGCAGCAGCCAGTGGTGATTATCCGGTATATTATCCACATGAGGGATGGGCAGAGCAGAACCCTGAGGAATGGTGGGATGCAGTCTGCCGGGCAACAAAGGAAACCATACAGAAGGCAGATATCACTGCAGATGAGATTGCAGGAATCGGGATCGATGGTCAGAGCTGGTCTGCAATCCCAATTGACAGAGAGGGTAACGTGCTGGCCAATACACCAATCTGGATGGATACGAGAGCACAGTCTATTTGTGACAGACTGAATCAGGAGATTGGACAGGAGGAGATTTTTGAGGTAGCAGGAAATTCTCTTCAGCCCTCTTATTCTACTGCAAAGATCCTCTGGTACAAAGAAAATCTTCCGGAGGTATACGCAAAAATCTACAAAATCCTTCAGTCCAACAGCTACATTGCGTTTAAACTGACAGGTGCGGTTACCCAGGATGTGTCACAGGGATATGGATTGCATTGCTTTAATATGAAGAAGGGATGCTGGGATGAAAAGATGTGTAAACGTCTTGGAATCCCCATGGAATTTCTTCCGGAAATCTGTGATTGTGACTATGTGGTTGGAACAGTTACCGGGAAGGCAGCTGCAGAGTGTGGACTTGTGGAAGGGACTCCGGTAGTTGCCGGTGGACTTGATGCGGCCTGCGGAACTCTTGGTGCAGGTGTGATCCATTCCGGTGAAACACAGGAGCAGGGCGGACAGGCCGGAGGAATGAGCATTTGTACAGAGGAATATAAGGCTGATCCGAGACTGATCCTGAGCTATCACGTTGTCCCGGGTAAATGGCTTCTTCAGGGAGGAACCACCGGAGGTGGCGGTGTAATGCGCTGGTTTGAACGTGAATTTGCAGATTATGAACGGATGATGAAAGAACAGACAGGTGCCTCATCCCTGGACCAGCTTAATAAAATTGCAGAAAAAGTTGCACCGGGCTGCGAGGGAATGGTATTTCTTCCATATATGTCAGGAGAGCGTTCTCCTATCTGGAATCCATATGCAAAGGGTGTTTTCTATGGATTGGATTTTGCAAAAACAAAAGGACATATGGTCCGCGCCTGCATGGAAGGGGTGGCATTTTCCCTGCGGCACAATCTTGAAGTGGCCAGTGAAGCCGGGGCAGAGGCAGATGTATTGAGAGCTATGGGCGGTTCTGCCAACTCCCTGCTCTGGACACAGATCAAATCCGATATTACAGGAAAACCGATCATAGTGCCGGCATCTGATACGGCAACCACCCTTGGTGCCGCACTTCTGGCAGGAGTGGGAGTAGGTTTTTACAAAGATTATGAGGAAGCAGTTTCACTTACGGTCAAAGAGACCCGCCGCCATGAACCGGATCCGAAGAACAAAGCTGTTTATGATAAAACTTTTGAGACTTATATAGAAATTTATAAATCTCTGGCGCACATAATGACTGCAAAATAAAAAGCAGAATTCATGAAAGGAGAAATATATTATGAAAGCAGCAGTAGTAGTTGCAAATGAAGATGTACAGTATCAGGAAATGGAAGAACCTAAGGTGACCAAAGGAACTGTTAAGATACGTGTCAGATATTCTGGTATCTGTGGTTCAGACATTCCGCGTGTCCTGAATCACGGGGTTCATTTTTATCCAATCGTACTTGGACATGAGTTTTCCGGAGATGTAGTGGAAGTTGGGGAAGGCGTGACTAAGGTAAAAGTGGGAGACCGTGTTTCCGGCGCACCGCTTCTTCCATGTATGAAATGTGATGACTGTCAGCAGGGAAATTTCTCTCTCTGTAAGCACTACAGCTTCATAGGCTCCAGACAGCAGGGAAGTAACGCAGACTATGTGGTTGTGCCGGAGCAGAATGCCGTTCCTTTTGAAAGCAGTGTTCCATATGAGCAGGGAGCAATGTTTGAGCCTGCAACTGTTGCAATCCACGGTGTATTCCAGAATGATTACCACGGTGGCGAGTATGTTGCAATTCTTGGCGGTGGTACAGTTGGAATGTTTACTATGCAGTGGACCAAGATCTTTGGTTCCAAGAAAGTGGTAGTTTTTGATATTAGTGAGGAACGCCTTGAGCTGGCGAAACGCCTTGGTGCAGATGAAGTCATCAATACCAGAGAAGAAGGATATATGGAAAAGGCTATGGCGATCACAGGTGGCAAGGGTTACGGTTTTGTCTTTGAGACAGCCGGACAGGTTCCAACCATGCATATGGCATTTGAGCTGGCTGCAAACAAAGCACATGTCTGCTTTATCGGAACCCCTCATGAGAACCTGACATTTACACCGGCACAGTGGGAAAATATGAATCGTAAAGAATTCAAACTGACCGGCTCCTGGATGTCTTACAGTGCCCCTTATCCGGGACGTGAATGGGATCTGACTGCACATTATTTTGCAACAGGTCAGCTGAAATTTGATCCTGGATTTATCTACAAAAAAATTCCAATGAGTCAGGCACAGGAAGCATTCCAGTTATTTAAAACACCTGGACTTGTAAAAGGAAAGATTCTTTTGTCAAATGAGGAAGAATAAGATGATACTTACAGTGACATTAAATGCTGCAATCGATAAAAGATATGTAGTAGATGATTTTAAAATAGGAGAAGTAAACCGTGTACGACAATGTACATATGTTCCTGGTGGTAAAGGACTTAATGTTTCCAAGCCAGCTTCCATTTATGGGGCAGAGGTTGTGGCAACCGGGTTTGTAGGCGGGCATGCAGGAAACTATATTGAAGAGGCTTTGAAACCATTTGGTATTAAGGGAGATTTTTATCATGTGGATGCGGAGAGCAGATCTTGTATTAATATCTGGGATGAAGTTAACCATGTGCAGACAGAATTCCTTGAGCCGGGTTTTACTTTGACAGAAGAAGATTTTCAGGGATTTGAAGAGAAATTCAGAAAACTGGTAAAAGATGCTAATGTAGTTTCCATGTCAGGAAGTGTTCCCAAGGGGCTTGATGGAACTGCATATCAGAGACTGGTCAGAATCGTCAAAGAAGCCGGCAAACCGGTGATTCTTGACACCAGTGGGAAACTGCTGAAAATGGGAATTGAAGCTTGTCCGACACTGATTAAACCGAACATAGATGAAATTCGAATGCTGACAGGTAAACAGTGTGATAATATTCAGGATATTATTGAAGCTGCCAAAACAATTCATGAAAAAGGGGTTGAAATCGTAGCAGTTTCCCTTGGAGCAGACGGTTCTCTGGCAGTAGGAAAGGATGGTATCTTCCGTGCAGTTGTGCCGAAAATCGATGCAGTAAATACAGTAGGCTGCGGAGATTCCATGATCGCAGGTTTTGCACTTGGATTGAGTCAGGGACTTTCATTGGAAGAGACTTTAAGAAGTGCTAGTGCGATTTCCGCAGCATCAGCCATGCGTGAGGAGACTGGATTTTTCGTAATGGAAGATATGGAAAAACTACTTCCGTTAATCAGGATTAAAAAAATATAATAATAAAATCATTTTTTCTACTATAGATCCTCAAATTTTAATTCCAATAAATGTTGAAAGCAAACAAAAATTAACCATTTATTTTAATTATGATGATTTATATGCAAATGGTGGAGAATTGTTAGAAGATACTATAAATGATAGTGAATCAAAAGATAGGGAAATTAAAAGTTTAAAGGATGAATTGCAAATGGTTTACAATTCAAAATCTTGGAAAATGACAAAATGGTATCGTAGATTAAGAGATTTAATAAAGAATTGAGTTATTTTGTTGCAAATTTGAAATAGAAATATATTATGATATAATACGAATGATATGGAGGGCTTATGGATATTAATAATGCTATTGAAGTTAGAAATATGACAAAATATTTCAAAGTTGAGTATGACAAAGCTCATACTTTAAAAGAAAGATTATTATCTTTTGGAAAAAGCAATAGAGAAGTTCATACGGTATTGAAGAATATAAATTTAGATATTAAAAAAGGTGAAACTGTTTGTTTGATTGGAACAAATGGGAGTGGTAAATCAACTTTATTGAAGTTGATGACTAAGATTATTTATCCTAATGAAGGGACAATTGAAACACATGGTAAGTTGACTTCGTTACTTGAATTAGGTGCGGGATTTCATCAGGATTTTACAGGAAGAGAAAACATTTATTTTAATGCAGCAGTTTTTGGTTTAACAAAAGCTGAAATTGAAAAAAGAGTAGATGATATCATTGAATTTTCAGAACTAGGAGAATTTATTGATAATCCAGTTAGAACTTATTCTTCTGGGATGTATATGAGACTTGCTTTTTCAA
>OLOA01004043.1_pt1 | contig 11433 bp, 7 predicted proteins | sample 1672201 | NCBI WGS metagenome assembly OLOA01 (sample SAMEA3136658, study PRJEB25190) | human gut metagenome
TTGGTCATAAGATCCTGTCATTATACCTACCCCGCCATTATTTTCCAGTGTTTTCTGTACGGCCTGTGACATGGCCTGTGTCTGCCCCGTTACAGTCTCACCTAAGGAATATATTTTGTCTTCATAATTTTTCATTTTATAAAAATCCTCTCTCCGTCTTATGCCTTCTTCATCCTGCTTTTATCTGTATACAGAAAACCTGTCCCTGCTAGTTTTGTTACCCATTTTTGCATACAAAAAGGACACTTGCCAAAATCTGCCAGTGTCCCTACTATATTTCTTTAAAATCACACATCTATATAGTATAAAAGGTATCGGAATCTCTTCTGTTCAAACATCTTTTCCATATATTATGATGATATGGAAACAGTGGCAACCGGCTGACATGGTCAAGCTTTCTGACTTTAGTCCCTTCTGGCTTTGCGTCCCTGCCTTTCAACAGGTTTGCCTTTAAAATAATTTTCATTTTTTCCAAAAATAAAATACCATGTGGTTTTTCTTACATCAATAATATTTTGGTGGAAAATTTACATATATTTTAACCGAATCAAGTAACTCCCCTGTGGAGGTTGCGAAAAGCAATAAGCAGTGGGTGAGGACCTGCTTGTATCAGGAAGAGTTCCATAACAGCCAGCACTCTGCTCTGCCACATATTTTGCAGTAATTTCTTCTTTTTCATTCTGGTATCAGATTTTCAGCTTCTTAATCTCCTCATCCATAAATGCTGTTTTTGCTTCCTGCTCCTGTGCTTTATTCACATCCGGTGTGATAATCAGCTGACCATTTTCACATTTCACCTGCACATAATCCCCAAGATGAAATCCCAGTTCTTCCAGCCACTTTCCTTTTAATGTAATCGCCGGAACTGTCTCATATTTATAACCACTCTGTCCACAAACCTTCATGTTTCTTACATTTTTCTTTGCCATAGAATTGGCTCCTTTCAGACTTGACTAATAGATTTTTAGATAAAAAGAAAAAGCCGCTGACACGTTATCTTCTAACGCATCAACAGCTTCTGTCTTGCTTTGTTTCAGTGTATTATTCGGTTTTGCAAAGGTTTATTTGCTTTCAGCATTCTCCCTGATACGGTAATAATCATCCATATCAATGCCTATTTTTACCTTGGCATCTGGTTTTCGTTTGCCCAAAAGGCACACAGTCTCCACATGAACAGTCATCCCAAATTGATCAACCGGGCATACCTTTCTAAGCTCATATCCCCTCTTACACAGATACTTCAGATCCCTTGCCAACGTCGCACTGTCGCAACTTACATACACAATCCTCTCCGGATTCATCTCGACCATGGTCTCCAGCAGAGTTTCATCACAGCCTTTTCTTGGCGGGTCTACGACGATGACATCTGCATAAACGCCATTTTTCTTATACTCTCTTGGCAGCACTTCTTCTGCCTTGCCCACAAAGAACTCTGTATTCTCCAGGCCATTAAGTTTCGCATTTTCTTTCGCATTCTCTATAGCTGCAGGAACAATTTCCACACCGCGGACAAATTTTGCTTTCTGTGCCAGGAACAGGGAGATTGTTCCGATTCCACAGTAGAGATCCCATACTGTCTCTTCCCCATGAAGATCTGCGTATTCCAGTGCCTTTGCATAAAGCTTCTGGGTCTGCATAGGATTTACCTGATAGAAAGACAGAGGAGAAATCTGGTAGGAAATATCTCCGATCCTGTCTGTGATATATTCCTGACCCCAGAGCAGACGAATTTCCTCACCAAGGATTACATTACTGTGTTTCTTATTTACATTGATGGTGATGCTTGTCATTCCCGGAATCTCACACAGAGATTTTACAAGCTGTTCCTCTTTCGGAATCTTATTTCCGTTCAGAATCAGACAGACCATCACTTCTTTTGTGAAGTATCCGTAACGGATCAGGACATGGCGCACCAGCCCTTTGCCTGTTGCTTCATTATATGGTTCAATCCCGTATTTCTCCATATGTGCGATCACACGGTCCAGAACTTCTTTATTCTCAGCTACACCAAGTGCACAGTCACGGTTTTCGATAATATTGTGGGTTCTTCCTGCATAGAAACCTGTAACGATTTTTCCCTCTTTATTTCTGCCTACAGGAAACTGTGCCTTATTTCTGTAATGAAAAAGTTCATCCATGCCAATGATCGGCTCCATGGGGATATCTGTAAAGCCACCGATACGTTCCAGATGTCCCTTCACCTTATTTGTCTTAAATACAAGCTGCTGGTCATAGGAAAGTGCCTGAAGCTGGCATCCGCCACACTGACGGGCAAATTCGCACTTGGGCTCAACTCTGTACGGAGATGGCTTCAGCACCTCCATAAGACGTCCGTAACCATAATTTTTCTTTGCCTTGATAATTTTGGCTGTTACTGTATCTCCGATTACTGCGTCCTTGACAAAAACGGTGAAGCCATCGGCTTTTCCGATACCTTCACCGTCAATTCCGCAATCTTCTATCTCTAACGTAACAAGATCGTTCTTACGAAATTCCATAAAGATTACACCTCATCTGTTCTTCTTAAGTTGGATTCAAACAATTTATTATATCCAAGCCATTCTTTTTTGCTCTTGTTTGCTGCAAAAATCTCTGTGATGGTTTCCATTCTTGCATCTGTATTATCTGCAAGATTGAGGGCTACAGCCTCCACCAGTGCAGGTTTCTTCGGGGAACCGTATTCCAGTTCTCCATGGTGGGACAGGATACAATGGATCAGTTCATTCTTAAGCACCTCCGGAAATTCCGGTATCTGGCGTGCAAGATCATTGATCATCTGCGCTCCCATATAAATATGTCCCAGAAGCTGGCCTTCGTCTGTATAATCATTTAACGGAAATGCAGATAATTCTTTTGTCTTTCCGATATCATGAAGAAGTGATGCTGTGATCAGTAAATCCCTGTTGATGACCGGGTATGCCTTTGACATATAATCGCAGAGTCTGGTCACCCCAAGAGTATGCTCCATCAGACCGCCGATAAATCCGTGATGTACTGTCTTCGCAGCAGAATGTCCTTCAAATGCTTTCACAAAAGCTTCATCTTCCACAAATAATTTCTTCAGAAGTGTAGACAGATAATGATTCTCCACACTGTCAATAAATGCTCTCAGCTGGCTGTACATATCATCTGTGCTGTTCTCACTTACAGGAAGATAATCTGCAGGATCATACTCATCTTCAGCAGCCTTGCGCACACGCTTGATATTCAGCTGCATAGCCCCTGCAAAGCTGGTCACATCTCCCACAACATCTATATAATCCAGTGCATCAAAATCATCAATTCCAAGAGAATTCGGATCCCAGATCTTGCCATCCATGATTCCGGTTTTATCCTGGAGGATAATATTCTCATAGGGTTTTCCATTCTTCGTTACCGCAGACTGTTTCTGCTTGCACAGATAAATCCCATTAATTCTGTCTCCCTCATGTAACTCATTTAAAAAACGCATAAAGCCTGCCTCTCTATCCTTTATTTTTAGTATTATAACAATTCCACAAGAAAGAATCCCGCTTGTAGGATTCTCCGCCTGTCACTATCTCTCTCCAACTGTTACCTTATAATCTTTCTCCGCATACTCACCATCGGAATTTTTGCGAAGAACCGTTATGGTAAGATTTTCTCCCTGCTTTTTTGTCTGAAGATATGTATAGTAAGACTGCATACTCTCTGTGGGAGTTCCATCAATCTTACTTATGATATCTCCACACTGTATCCCTGCCTTCATCGCAGGAGATTCTTCTTGTGTACGCTCCACGTAAAGTCCCTGATCAATTCCCAGTTTTCTACATTGTGCCTGAGTTATCTCTGTTCCATAAATACCTGTATATCTGATTGTCTCTTTGTTAGCCAGATGTTCTACCAACGGAAGAATCTGCGAAATGGAAACTGCATGAATATTATCTCCGTCATTTTCATTCTTCTTCAGTATCATACCTGCCACATTTCCGTCAGAATCAAGCAGCACACCACTTCCATCTTCATTCCCCTGCACATCTGTAGCCAACACATTATACTCCGTATCCGCTACCGATAGTTTTTCAGAAACAGAAGTGATCATTCCATAAACCACCGCGTCACTGTCACCGGCAGGACTTCCGATAGCAATTACTATATCGCTCTGTCCCAGTTTCTTTGTGTCTGTCAGATCAGATACCACGATACCTTCTCTTGTACTGTCATTGAGAAGATTTTTTCTCACAGTTGCAACTGCAAATCCGGAATCTGCATCTCCCCTGCATATCTCTCCCTGCACTGTCGAACCATCTGCAAAAGTCACCTGCAGTTCCTGCAGATTTTCCAGTTCTTCCTCATAGGTCAGGATATAAAATTGCGTCTCTGTTTCAAGAAAGACAAGACCTTCCGTATCTTCCTGCTGAAAATAAGAATTATTCAGCAAATCCTCATCCTTTGAAATTCCTCTCACGTTTACAAGAGATTTTCGGGATTTTTGGGAAACCTTCAGCACTTCCCTATACATCTCCTGACGCATTGCCAGAAGACTCTTCTCCTCTTTTTCAGAAACTGAAGCGACAGATTCCCTCTCTGTTGCCTGTTCTTCAGATATCGTCTCCGCTACATCCGATCCTGTCAGTTCGATTTTCTGCTGTGTATTCTCTTCTCTGTCCGCCATAACCGGAAACACACTGGCAAAGGTTACGGCTGCGCAGCCTCCAAACAAAACGCCACATCCTGCTATCATAAGCAGCCTGCGCAACAGACTGCCATTCTCTTTTGGCTGTTTTTTTACCGTTTCTTTTATAAACTGATATTCCTGTGTGTCCATTTTGTTTTTTTTCATACCTGATTCTCCTGCCGCACTCCATTCAGGATAACTGCCCAGTGTCATACAAAACAGCAATCTGCCAAACAGTTACCATTCAGGTTCAATATCGCTTGTATTCAAACAAATTATATCGTAACAATCTATACATTATTTTAACAAAAAGATATGAATTTTTTATGAATATACTATAAGTAATTTCCCACAGTACAAAAAAGAAGCTCCTACTGAAACACTTATCGTATCAGCGAAACACTGCAGCTCAGGTTATTATGATGACACAAAAAAACGGCTTAAATGCACATATAATAGCATTCAAACCGTTTCTTATGCGGAAGATGGGACTTGAACCCACACGAGCGCAATGCTCACAAGATCCTTAGTCTTGCTCGTCTGCCAGTTCCGACACTTCCGCATATCGCATTTCTGTTATAAGTTTTACTTATTGTTGCGACAATTGGTACTATACCAAAAACTATATAAACTGTCAATAGCTTTTTTGAATTTTTTTTATTTTTTTGTAAAAACTATCATTTTTATGTATTTCTATCCTTTTTGCTTTCCATAGATTCCAAAATCATATATAATAGGAAAAGTATTTGTAACTGCTTATTTCACAGTAACACAGTTACAATTATTTTTTTAGAATTGCTATAATCCCGGAGTACATTTCCATAACAAAAAATGCTATAATATCAGGGACAGCAAATTATAAAGATATCTATCAGGAGATTTAAACAGACAATGAATCAGAAAGCATATAAAGCACTTGAATATTATAAAATCATCAATATGCTGACAGACAAGGCTTCCTCTTCCATGGGAAAAGAAATCTGCCGGAAGCTGGAGCCATCCACAGATATTGATGAAATCCGACATATGCAGACTCAGACCAGAGATGCACTTACCCGTCTTTTCCAGAAAGGAAATATTTCCTTTGGCAGCGTCAAAGATGTGCGTGGTTCTCTGAAACGTCTGGAAATCGGAAGTTCTCTGGGGATTGGTGAACTTCTTGCCATCTGCAGCCTTCTTGAGAACACCAATCGTGTCAAAGCTTATTCCAGAAGTGAGCGCGGTGATTCTCTCCCGGACTCTCTGGACGGGATGTTCGAGGCACTGGAACCTCTGACTCCTCTTACAACAGAGATCCGCAGATGCATCCTCTCAGAAGATGAGATCAGTGATGATGCAAGCAGCAACCTCCGCCAGATCCGAAGAAACATGAAGATTACCGGAGACAGGATCCATACACAGCTCTCCTCTCTCGTAAACGGAAGTGCCCGCAATTATCTGCAGGATTCCGTTATTACCATGAGAAACGGACGCTACTGCATTCCAGTCAAGGCAGAATACAAAGGACAGGTTCCGGGTATGGTACACGATCAGTCCTCCACAGGTTCTACTTTATTTATCGAACCTATGGCAATCGTAAAACTAAATAATGACATCCGCGAGCTGGAACTGGAAGAACAAAAAGAGATTGAAGTGATCCTTTCCACCCTGAGCCAGCAAACTGCAGAACAGACCGACTCTATCCGCGCAGATCTTAATATCATGGTACAGCTTGACGTCATTTTTGCCAGAGCATCCCTTGCCATGGATATGAATGCAACAGAACCAATCTTCAATGATGAAGGACGCATCCGTCTGAAACAGGCACGCCACCCTCTCATTGATAAGAAGAAAGCTGTTCCCATTGATATCCGTCTCGGCGATGATTTCGACTTGCTTGTTATCACCGGTCCGAACACCGGTGGTAAAACTGTATCTTTAAAGACTGTCGGACTTCTCACTCTCATGGGCCAGTCCGGTCTTCATATTCCCACACTGGACCGCTCAGAGCTTGCACTGTTTGAAGAAGTTTATGCTGATATCGGTGATGAACAGAGTATTGAACAGTCATTAAGTACATTCTCCTCACATATGACCAACGTGGTTTCTTTCCTGAAAAAAGCCAACCGTCACTCTCTTGTCCTTTTCGATGAGCTTGGTGCAGGTACAGATCCGACAGAGGGTGCTGCCCTTGCCATTGCGATCCTTTCCCATCTTCATGAACAGGGAATCCGCACTATGGCAACCACCCATTACAGTGAGCTGAAGGTATATGCGCTCTCCACCTCAGGTGTAGAAAATGCCTGCTGCGAATTTGACGTGGAAACGCTCCGCCCGACCTACCGCCTGCTAATCGGTGTTCCCGGGAAAAGTAATGCATTCGCCATTTCTTCCAAGCTTGGACTTCCGGACTATATCATCGATAAGGCCAAAGAACAGATCAGTGAACAGGATGAATCTTTCGAAGATGTTCTCAGTTCCCTGGAAAGCAGCCGTATAACTATTGAAAATGAACGCCGCGAGATTGAACAGTATAAACAGGAAATTGCCTCTCTGAAATCCGAAATGGAATCCAAGCAGGAGAAGTTGAACGAGCAGCGAGACCGCATCATCCGTCAGGCCAATGAAGAAGCTCATGCAGTTCTCCGCGAAGCCAAGGAATATGCAGACCAGACTATGAAGATGTTCCACAAATTCCAGAAAGACCATGTGGATCTCTCTGCTGTGGAAAAAGAACGCCAGAATCTGCGCAAACATATGAATAAAGCAGAGAAAGGCATGACTCAGAAAACTGCTGCAAAGAAACCGAAGAAGGAACTCACAGCCAAAGATATCTCCCTCGGAGATGCAGTTAAGGTTCTCAGCATGAATCTGAAAGGCACTGTCAGCAGCCGTCCGGACAACAAAGGTTTCCTCTTCGTTCAGATGGGTATCATCCGTTCCAAGGTTCACATCTCTGATCTGGAACTGATCGATGAAGCAGAGATCACCACACCAACCATGCAGCGTACAGGTGCAGGTAAAATCCGCATGTCAAAAGCAGCCCATGTATCCACAGAGATCAACCTGCTTGGCAAAACGGTAGATGAAGCAGTTGCAGAGCTTGACAAATATCTGGATGATGCTTATATCGCTCATCTGAAATCTGTCCGTATTGTTCATGGTAAAGGAACCGGTGCTCTGAGAAAAGGTGTACACAATTATCTGAAGCGCCAGAAGCATGTGGAATCCTTCCGCCTTGGAGAATTCGGCGAAGGAGATGCAGGTGTTACTATTGTAGAATTTAAGAAATAGGAGGGACTGGCATGGTTTCCAAACAGAAAATCCTTATTGTTGATGATGATAATAATATCGCAGAGCTTATTGCCCTGTATCTTACCAAAGAATGTTTTGAAACAAAAATCGTAAATGACGGAGAGGAAGCCTTAAAGGAATTTGTTTCCTTTCGCCCGGATCTGATCATTCTGGATCTGATGCTTCCGGGAATTGACGGTTATCAGGTATGTCGTGAAATCCGACATACCTCTGATGTTCCCATCATTATGCTTTCCGCAAAAGGCGAAACCTTTGACAAGGTTCTGGGGCTTGAACTGGGTGCAGATGACTATATGATCAAACCCTTTGATTCCAAGGAACTGGTTGCACGTGTACGTGCAGTCCTGCGCCGTTTCCAGGTTAAGCAGCCATCGCCTTCTTCCAGTGAAAAATGTGTCACTTACCCGGATCTGACCGTTAATCTGACAAACTATGCAGTCACATACATGGGACGTCAGGTTGATATGCCGCCAAAGGAACTGGAACTTCTCTATTTCCTTGCAGCATCACCAAACCAGGTATTTACCCGCGAACAGCTTCTGGATCACATCTGGGGTTATGAATACATCGGTGATACCCGTACTGTAGACGTTCATATCAAACGTCTTCGTGAAAAGATCAAAGACAATCCTCACTGGTCCATTGCCACCGTATGGGGAATCGGATACAAATTTGAGGTAAAAAATCCATGAAACAGCATCATCTTTCCACAAAATTCCTGAGATTTTATATTCTCATCGGGATTTTGGGATTTTTCCTCATAACCCTCGGCGGTTCTTATATGGTAGAAAAGCATCTGGAACACTCTTTAAGTGCCGCACTCTATACAGAAGCGCACAATATTGCATCTAACGAAGCAGTTAAAAGCAATATCTCTTCCAGTACAGTAGATACTCTTCAGGAACACTTATGTGCAATTTCCGATTTTCAGGATGCTGTATTGTGGATCATCAACAGTAACGGCGAAATCATTGTAAGTACACAGAAAAATATTGACGTCCGGGAGCCAATCCCACTGGAAGAATTCGATGCTTCCAAATGGGGAAGCAACTATTATCAGATTGGAAAGTTTTATGGTTTCTTTAAAACAGATCATTTGAGTGTTATTGCCCCGATCACCTCTGATATGGAAACCAAAGGTTACGTGGCAATCCATTATTCGATGACAAACCTTTATCAGAGCCGGAGCAGTATTCTTTTTATCATGCAGGTAATCTTTCTCCTGTGCTATGCAGCCACCAGTCTTCTGCTCTGGGCTTACAGCCACTACATACGTAAGCCCCTGGCCAGGATCATGAAAGGTGCCAGTGAATATGCAGGAGGTAATCTTGCATATAAAATAGACGTTACTTCTGATGATGAAATGGGATATCTTGCCAAAACTCTGAATTATATGTCCGATGAACTGAACAAAAACGGAGAATATCAGCGTAAATTCATTGCAAATGTCTCTCATGATTTCCGTTCTCCTCTTACCTCCATCAAGGGATATGTCAATGCCATACTGGACGGTACCATCCCATATGAAATGCAGGAACGGTATCTGAAAATCATCGCTTTTGAATCTGAACGTCTTGAAAAACTCACCCGCAGTCTTCTGACTCTGAATGAACTGGATATGAAAAAACGGATGATGCACATCCAGCGTTTTGATATCAATGATACCATCAAAAACACAGCAGCTACATTTGAAGGCATCTGCACCAGCCACCAGATCCGCCTGGAGCTGCTTCTCTCCGGACATGAACTTTATGTCAGAGCTGATATGGAACAGATTCAGCAGGTCCTTTACAACCTTCTTGATAATGCCATTAAATTCAGCAATGATAATTCTTCTGTTCAGATTGAAACAACTGTAAAAAGTGGTAAGGTCTTTGTTTCTGTAAAAGATTACGGAACCGGCATTCCCAAAGAAAGTCTGGGCAAAATCTGGGATCGTTTCTACAAGATTGATGCTTCCCGCGGAAAAGACCGTAAAGGCACCGGACTCGGACTCTCTATAGTCAAAGAGATCATCAATGCACATAACCAGAATATTGATGTGATCAGTACAGAAGGTGTGGGAACCGAATTTATCTTTACTCTGGAGAAAACGAAATAAATTTCTTTCACTTGAAAAATATTGTCTTAAATATACCTGTAACAACCCTCTTACCTGGAGCGTGTCTGAGAGGACTGCTATAAAAAATACCGTAACAAAAGTATATAGCATTTACTTTTATTACGGTATTTTTTTATTCTATGGCAATCCTCGTAAATAATGCATTTAAGACATTTCACCCACCTTAACTAAACGGTGTTCTCAGCATTCTGTCTTCATTTACGAGATAGATTCCTCTCGGTGTGATCCTGATTTCAGGAATCACAGGAAGTGCCATAAATGACAGGGTGATAAACGGATCAAATCCTTCTTTCACTCCCATCTCATGGGCCTTCGGAATCATTTTTGCAAGTGCTTCGTTTACACTCTCGTAGCCGGCATCGCTCATCAGGCCCATGACAGGAAGTGGTAAGGTTCCATAAATCTCTCCATTGCATACCAGAGTATAACCCCCTTGCGTCCGCATCATTTCTTTTACAGCAATAGCCATATCGCGATCATTATCTCCTACTACAATAATATTGTGGGAATCATGAGAAACACTAGAAGCAATGGCTCCGCCGCGGATTCCATAGCCTTTTATAATGCCCACTCCCATCTTGCCCGTATTCTTATGACGCTCGATCACTGCAATCTTCTGATATTCCCCGTCCGGAGCAAAATATTTCTCACCATCCGATTCTATCCATGGAACCTCTTCCAGAACATCCCTTGTCACAATCTGTTTTTCAAGCATCTGAATCACTCTTGCCTTTGTTCCCGGATGTTTCAGTTTCAGACGTTCCTCACTGAACCCAGATACATGAACTGTATTTTTCAGATATGGAGGACATGGTTTCAATTCTGCTTTCTCATCTTTAATGATTTTCTTACCACAATGATATACATCTACAACATTCAGATCTGTCACATTATCCAGAATTACAAAGTCTGCCTGCCTTCCGGGAGCGATCATACCAAGTCTGTATAAACCATAGCATCTTGCAGGCTGGATCGTCGCCATCTGCAGTGCTTTCTCAACCGGGAGTCCAAGCTGTACAGCCCGCTTCACATTATAATTGATATGCCCCTCTTTACGGATTTCTTCGATATGCTTATCATCCGTACAGAAGCAGAAACTGGAAGTATCTGTATGGTGTTCCACAATCCCCTTCACAATAGCATCCAGATTTCTCGCTGCACTTCCCTCACGTATCAGTACCTGCATTCCATTTCTTGCCTCAGCCATTGCATACTCATAATCCACACACTCATGATCTGTATCAATTCCACCAAGTACATATGCAGCCAGATCCCCAGGTGCCAGAAACGGTGCATGACCATCCTTCACTCTGTCCTGAAACAGCAGGAGCTTTTCATGCATTGCAACACTTCCGTTAATCACAGAAGGCGCATCCATCAC
>OLOA01004044.1_pt1 | contig 11432 bp, 9 predicted proteins | sample 1672201 | NCBI WGS metagenome assembly OLOA01 (sample SAMEA3136658, study PRJEB25190) | human gut metagenome
TTTGTGAGCGCGGCTACATTACCCCTGTTCTCTTCAAGCACCTCGCCGTCTACACCACGCGCGGCTCCATCGCGCACCCCACGGACTACATCGACTGGTTCCTGATTCCACCCGCAAACGAAGCTGCGGAGGGTTAGAAGAAGGAGGCATCTTTATGACCGTCGCGGAAGCCATGCAGAAGATGATTCTGCTGTCAGACGCCAATTTCCACGACATCAACCACTTTCTGAAGGTTCACGCCTATGCGCTGACCATCGGCGCATGCGAAGGTCTTTCGCAGGCGCAGCGCTACACGCTCGAGCTTGCAGCCATCGTTCATGATATCGCCTGCCCTCTGTGCCGCGAAAAATACGGCAGCACCAACGGCAAATACCAGGAGCAGGAGGGCGCGCCGCTGACCCGGGCATTTTTTGAAGGGACCGATGTCCCATCCGATACGGTCGAGCGCGTCGTCTGGCTGGTGGCGCACCACCACACGCTTCGCCCGATTGACGGCATCGACCACCAGATTCTGGTCGAAGCGGATTATCTGGTCAACGCCGAGGAAAGCGGCTTGGCGGAAGCGAATATCCGCCATATGGGCGAGACGATTTTCAAAACTGGAACTGGAAAGCAACTACTGCAAAGCCTCTATCTTTCCCATTAACGCGCAAAATCCCCGACCTGTTTATTATACAGGTCGGGGATTTGTTCACATCTCTCTGCGTCCTTCCAGCGCGCGCAGCAGCGTCACTTCGTCGGCGTATTCAAGGTCGCTGCCGACGGGGACGCCGTGGGCAATGCGGGTGCACTTGATGCCCATGGGCTTAATGAGCCGTGCAATGTAGGTTGCGGTTGCTTCGCCCTCGATGTCGGGGTTCGTCGCCAAAATCACTTCGCTGACCGGCTCGGTCTGCAGGCGCGTCATCAGTTCCTTGATGTGTATATCATCCGGCCCGATGCCGTCCATCGGCGACAGCGTGCCGTGCAGGACGTGGTACAGCCCGTGGTAATCGTGCATTCGCTCCATCGCGGCCACGTCGCGTGGGTCGCGCACGACGCAGATTTGCCCGTTATGGCGGCTTTCATCCGCACACACGGCGCACTTTTCAGCGGAGGAAAAATTGCCGCACACGTCGCAGTAGCGAATTGCCTTGCGTCCCTGCCACAGCGCTGCTGCCAGCGCGTGAACGTCCTCCAGCGGCATCCCGACGATATGGTACGCCAGCCGCGCCGCCGTCTTGTGACCGATGCCGGGCAGCCGAGACAGCTCCGACACCATCCGCTCAATCGGTTCGATTTGTCCGGGCATTAGAACAGACCGCCCATGCCGCCCATGCCGGGCGCCATCTTGTTCATCGTCTCTTCGCGGTTTGCTTCACCCTTGCGCAGCGCTTCGTTCACTGCCGCCATCACAAGGTCCTGCAGCATTTCCACGTCATCGGGGTCAACGACCTTGGGGTCAATCGTCAGGGACAGCAGCTCGCGCTTGCCGTTCACCTTTACGCTTACCACGCCGCCGCCGGATTGCGCTTCGTACTCCTGCGCATCCAGCTTTTCCTGCGCGTCCGTCATCGCCTGCTGCATTTTCTGCGCCTGACGCATGAGCTGCTGCATGTTCGCGCCGCCGCCGAAGCCAAAGTTCTGTCGTGCCATAAAAATCGTCCTCCTAATTATTCGTTTTCTGTCAGTTTCTCCGGGGAAATCCGCCGGATGGTCAGGTTGCCCGAAGCCGTCGTCACGCGGACAGACGGTGCGCCATCGACGATGGATACGCCGTCCGTCAGCAGCCGCCCGGACACCGAGCGAAGAATGGCGTCACACTGCGCGCCGGGAATTTCCAGACTGATGCCGCCTGCGACCGAGCCGCCCTTGAAGGTGGAGAACATCTCCGCAAAAGAGAGCATTGCGCCCCGGCTGACCGAGGACAGCGAGATGTTCAGAAACGCAAGGCGCTCCAGACAGAGCATCCCCGTCGTCGTGAACAGGCTGCAATCCTGACCGGACAAGTCGCTGCCGGCAATGTCGCCGCTGCCGTTCTTGACCTTCAGGCTCAGGCTGCTCAAGTCGGAGAGCATCACGAAGCCGGAGAGAGACTCCACGGACAGGTCACTGACCTGCAAACCGCGGACATGCACGCTGCCGGACGTCGTGCGAATCTCGACCCGCCCCTTCCACGTGCGCGGAATGCGGATGGTCACTTGCAGCCAGCGGGCGCTGAGCGGCAAGGGGGAGAGTGCGGCGGCGGACTGCTCCAGCGTCAGCGTATCGCCGTTCTGGGCGAGCGAAACCGCCTTCATATCGTGGTCGTCGCCGGATGCCATGACTTGGATTTCCTGTGTGTCATCGGCATAGAGTTCCAGCAGGGCGCCGGTGAGGTGAATCACCAGCTGCGTAATGGTCAGCGAGGAAAAAGAGTTGCGCGAATTCATACGCGTTCACCTCCGTCATTCGTCCTCATCATATCACGTTTTGGTGTTCCTTGCAAGCCAAAATCTATGCTGGGAGCAAAGTTGGCTTGCAAGGGGGGCATGGTTGACTTCATTTCCATAGTGGTAACTTCCATGCTTCCAGAGGGCATAAAAACAGACGAAGTCTGCGATCGCCCTCTGGACTCCTTCGGCGTTCGCCTCCGGATGCTACTTGATTTTTATTGGAAGTTTTTTAGTTTGTGCGCAGGGACGCTTCGCTGCCTGCGGCGAAGTTGCCGGACTTGTTTTTCCTCTTTGAGTAGGTTTAACGGAGCAACAGTTGGGGCGTTGCCCCAAGCCCCATAAGGGGCGCCGCCCCTTAACCCCGCAAGGGGCATTGCCCCTTGACCCTTTTTTTCGGCGCCATGCGGGTGCTGTTATTCCAACAGCTCCGCCCCCGTTACCACGTCGTCCATCACCGCGATAACCAGCGGCATTCCGCGATCCTGCTTGCCTTGCAGGCGCACGTTGTCCCTTTCCACCAGCGTCGCGGGGGATTTCGCCTGCTGCACGCGAATCAGGTGATCGTCCTTCTCCAACCGCACCACGCCCGCAAGCTGTTTGCCGTTGCTGCCATTCTTGTTGAAATAGAACGACTTCACGCCCTTGCCGTTGCGGTTCTGCTTCTCAAAATCAACGGAGAGCAGGCGTTTGGCGTAGCCGCGGTCGGTCAGCAGCACGATTTGGTCGCTGTCTTGCAGCTGCCCGCACCAGATGACCTCGTCGCCGTCCTCCACCTGCATACAGCGCACCCCGGCGGCGACGCGCCCCTGCACCGGCACGCTGTCGAGCGAGAAGCGGATGCACAGGCCGCTGCGGGTGAACAACAGCAAGTCGTCACGGCTGGCGGCGGGGAGAACTGTCAGCAGACGATCGCCGTCCTTCACGTTCACGGCGGCGAATTTCTTGCTGCGCACGTCGTAATCCGCGGCGGCGGTGCGTTTCACCATGCCCTGCCGGGTGATGAAGAGAATGTCCGGCAGGTGCCCGACGTCCGCCATGCGGATGCACGTCATCCACAGCGCCTTCTCGTCGTCCTCCAGCCCAGCCAGCACGCCTGAAAGCAGCTGCCCGCGCTCCTTGGGCTTGACTTCGTTCAGCGACGCAACGGGCAGGGGATAGCAGTTGCCGTGGTCGGTGAAGATGAGCAGCGTCTCGTCTGTTTTGGCCATGAACAGGAAGTCGGCGAACTCCTTGTCGTCCTCCGCGCGGGTCGGGAGCGGCGTTTTCTTGTAGAGCGCGGGATTCATGCGCTTCAACTGCCCCGCGCCCGTGAACGCCACGATAACCTCTTCCGGCGCGGCGGCTTCCTCCTCGACTTCCAGCGGGGATTCGTCCGCTTTTTCGATGGTCGTGCGGCGCTCGTCGGCGAATTCCTCGGCAATCTCCTGCAATTCCTTGCGGATGACTGCCAAGAGCTTTTTCTCGCTGTGCAGGATGCCCTCCAAGCGGTCGATGAGCTTCAGGATGTCCTCGTACTCCTTGCGCAGGGCGATGATTTCCAGATTCGTCAAGCGCTGCAGGCGCATGTCCAAGATTGCCTGTGCCTGCGCGTCGGAAAGCTTGAAGCGCTCCATCAGGCGGGTTTTCGCTTCTTTCGGGTTCTTTGAGGAGCGAATCAGCGCGATGACCTCGTCAAGGTTGTCCACCGCAATCATCAGACCCTGCAAAATGTGCGCGCGGGCTTTCGCCTGCTTCAGGTCGTACTCCGTGCGGCGGGTGATGACGTTCTTCTGATGGCGGATGAAGTGCCCCAGCATCGTTTTCAGCCCCATCTGCACGGGCTTGCCCTCGGCGATGGCGACCATGTTCACGCCGAAGGTGACCTGCAAGTCCGAATACTTGTAGAGCACTTTCAGCACCTTGTCCGGGTCGGCGTCCTTCTTCAGCTCGATGACGGCGCGCATTCCCTCGCGGTCGGATTCGTCGCGGATGTCGTAGATGTTTTGCAGCTGCCCCTTCTTTTCTTCCGACAGCTTCAAAATTTTCTCCAGCATCGCGGCTTTGTTGACCATGTAGGGGATTTCCGTGATGACAAGCAGCTTGCGCCCGTTCACGCCGTCCTCCACATGCACGCGCGCGCGCAGGGATAGCTTCGAGCGTCCGGTCTCATAGCCTCTGCGGATTTCCTCGTTTTTCACCAGCACGCCGCCGGTGGGAAAGTCCGGGCCGGGGATGATTTTCATCAGCTCATCCAGCGGAATGTCCGGATTCTCCATCACAGCAATTGCCGCGCGGATGCTTTCGCCCAGATTGTGCGGGGGAATGTTCGTCGCCAGCCCTACCGCGATGCCGCTCGCGCCGTTGACGAGCAGATTCGGGAAGCGCGCGGGCAGCATGTCCGGCTCTTTGAGCGTGTCGTCGAAATTCAGGCGGAACGGCACGGTGTCCTTCTCAATGTCGCGCAGCATTTCCAGCGCGAGGGGCGTCATGCGCGCCTCGGTGTAACGCATGGCGGCAGCGCTGTCGCCGTCAATGGAGCCGAAATTGCCGTGCCCATCGACCATCGGCCCGCGCATGGAGAAGTCCTGCGCCATGCGCACGAGCGCGTCGTACACGGAGGAATCGCCGTGCGGGTGATATTTGCCCAGGCAGTCGCCGACGATGCGGGCGCACTTGCGGTGCGGCTTGTCGGGCGTCGTGCCCAGTTCCATCATGGTATAGAGAATGCGGCGCTGCACGGGTTTTAAGCCATCCTCGACGCGCGGCAGGGCGCGTTCCAGAATGACATGCTCCGCGTAGGGAATCATGGACTGGTGCATCACGTCCTCGACGGTCGTTTGCAGGATGCGCGACGGGTCGTCCTTGGGAATCGGGCGGTTATCGCTTGTTTTCTTTGCCATAACTTACTTTCCTTCCCCTCGCTGACCTTCCGGCAGCTCGAAATTATCCGGCTTGTTGAAGTCGGCGTTCTCGATGATGTAGTCGCGGCGCGGCTCCACCTTGTCGCCCATCAGGATGGTAATGCGGCGGTCAGCCAGCGCTGCGTCCTCAATCGTCACCTGCATCAGTTTGCGCTGGGAAGGATCCATCGTCGTCGCCCAGAGCTGTTCGGGATTCATTTCGCCCAAGCCTTTGTAGCGCTGGAGCGTGTAGCCTTTGCCCGCTTCCTTGATGCACTTCGCCAGCTCCTTGTCGTCGTAGGCATAAAGGACTTTGCTGCCCTTCTGCACCTTGTACAGCGGCGGCATCCCGATATACACATGCCCCCCAGTGACAAGCTCCTTCATGTAACGGAAGAAGAAAGTGAGCAGAATGGCGCGGATGTGCGCGCCGTCCTGATCGGCATCGGAGAGGATGATGACTTTGTTGTATTTGAGGTTGGCGAGGTTGAAATTCTCGTCGATGGATGTGCCGAGCGCGGTAATCAGCGAGCGGAACTCCTCGTTGCTCAGCACCTGATCCAGCCGCTTCTTTTCGGCATTGAGGGGCTTGCCGCGCAGGGGGAGAATCGCCTGATAGCGGCTGTCGCGCCCCTGCTTGGCGCTGCCGCCTGCGGAATCGCCCTCGACGATGAACAGCTCATTGTCCTCCGCCTTTTTGCCGCGGCAGGCGCTGAGTTTGCCGACCAGCGGCGCGGCGTCAAGCTGATTCGCTTTGCGGGCGTTGTCGCGGGTCTTGCGCGCGGCTTCCCGCACCTGCGCGGCGCGAATCGCCTTCTGCACAATCTGCTGCGCAATCTCCTGATTCTTGAGGTTCTCCAGCCAGTCCGTCAGCTGCTGGGTGATGATGCCCTCCACCGCGGGGCGAACTTCGCTGTTGCCAAGACGCCCCTTCGTCTGCCCCTCGAACTGCGGATTCTTGACCATCGTCGTCAGCACGCAGCTCAAGCCTTCGCGGAAGTCTTCGCCCGTCAGGTTGCTGTCCTTTTCCTTCAGGAAGCCGTTGCGGCGGGCGTAGTCGTTGAACATCTTCGTGAATGCCGCCTTGAAGCCCGTTTCGTGCGTGCCGCCTTCACCCGTGGGGATGTTGTTGACATAGGAAAAAAGGCTCTCGGTATAGCCGTCGGTGTACTGAATGGCGACGCGGCAGATGACGGAATCCTTCTGCCCTTCGAGGTAAATCGGCTGATCGTGCAGGACGGTTTTGCCGTCGTTCAAATACCGCACATAGTCGATGATGCCGCCCTCGTAGTGGAAGGTCGTTTCGCGGCGGGCGGGGTCGCTCACACGCTCGTCGAGAAAGACGATTTTCAAGCCCCGGTTCAGGTACGCCAACTCCTGCAGGCGGCGGAACACCGTGTCGTAGTTGAAGCGCACGTCCTCGAAAATCGCGTCATCGGGAAGAAAACGCACGAGTGTGCCCTTCTTGCGTGTGTTGCCGACTTTTGCCAAGGGCGCGTCCGGCTTGCCCGCGATGACCTTGCCTTTCTTCTCATCGAACTGACTTGTGAAGCGCATGGCATAATGGCTGAAATCGCGGTAGATGTCCACGGTCAGCCACTTGCTCAGCGCGTTGACGACCGACGCGCCCACGCCGTGCAGACCGCCGGAATAGCTGTAATTCTCGTTGTTGAACTTGCCGCCCGCGTGCAGCACGGTGAAAATGACCTCCGCGCCGCTGACGTGCATGGTCGGGTGCTCATCCACGGGCATACCGCGCCCGTTGTCGTACACCGACGCGGAGCCGTCCGTGTGCAGCGTCACGCGCACCTCATCCGCAAAGCCGTTCGACGCCTCGTCAATCGCGTTATCCACAATCTCCCAGAGCAAGTGATGCAGACCGCGCGTCGAGGTGGTGCCGATATACATGCCCGGACGCATCCGAACCGCTTCCAGCCCTTCCAGCACCTGAATATTGCCCGCATCATAGTGATTTGCTTGATTTGCCATGAAAAAACTCCTCTTTATAATGAAGGAAGTATATCAAAATCGCAACGGTGACAAAGCACCAATTTTCATTATATCACAATTCCGCCGATTCATCAAGGCGAACAGCAAAATGACGCTCGGACAGTTCGGCAGAGGGAAATCGGCACAAAAAGGCGCTGTACGCTCAACAAAAACGTAACATTTTATCAAATATCGGAAACATGTTCATGGGAAAACAAAAAAAGATATTGCAAACGGGAAGATAATCGCCAAATCAAACAGGGAAAAATCCGCGAAAACGCCGCAGAATTTACAATTCACAGGGAAAAAGCCTCTTGACAATGAAACAATTTTGTAATAAAATCAGGCTGTACGGAAAGGAGTGATTTCCCCATGATGAATTCCGGTCTGCGGCGGCTTCTGTCCGGCGCGGTGGCGCTGATGCTGCTGGGCTGTTCCTCCGCCTTGGCGGATACGGCGACGGTCACTGCGCGCAAACTCATTCTGCGCGAAAAAGCATCCTCGACCAGCGATGCCCTGCAAACCCTGCCCAAAGGCACGAAGCTGGAGGTTCTCGGCAAAAGCGGCAGCTGGTATAAAGTGACTTACGGGAAATACACCGGCTATGTCTATAAAACGTATGTCAGCGTGACCAAGACGGCCAGCAGTTCCAGTTCTTCCAGCAGCGCGACGCGGCTGGAAAAGGGGAGCACGGGCAGCGACGTCAAGGATTTGCAGACAAAGCTGAAAAAACTCGGCTATTATGATGCTTATGTCGATGGCGATTATGGCGACACGACCGTCGCGGCGGTTAAGGCGTTCCAGAAGAAGTATAACTTGACGGCGGACGGCATTGCAGGCAAAGAGACGCTCAAAAAGCTCGACAGCGCGTACAAGAACGCGGACAGCGCCAAGGACGTTGATTCGCTCCGCATGGGCGACAGCGGCAGCGCCGTCAAGGACTTGCAGACGAAGCTGAAGAAGCTGGGCTATTACAGCGGCACGGTGGACAGCACGTTTGGTTCGGGCACATACACGGCGGTTCGCGCGTTCCAGAAGAAGTATAACCTGACGGCGGACGGCGTGGCGGGCAGCGAAACGCTCAAAAAGCTCGACAGCGCCTACAAGAACGCGGACAGCGACAAGGACGACGGCTCGCTCCGCAAGGGCGTAACCGGCAGCGCGGTCAAGGACTTGCAGACGAAGCTGAAAAAGCTCGGCTTCTACAACGCGTCCATTGACGGCGATTATGGCGATACGACGGTTGCGGCGGTCAAGGCGTTCCAGAAGAAGTATAACCTGACGGCGGATGGCGTAGCGGGCAGCGAAACGCTCAAAAAGCTCGACAGCGCGTACAAGAACGCGGACAGCAATACCAGCACCGATGACGATTCGCTCCGCAAGGGCGCAACCGGCACGGCAGTCAAGACGCTGCAGACCAACCTGAAGAAGCTGGGCTTCTACACGGCGTATGTCGATGGTTCGTTCGGCGCGACGACCGAGAGCGCCGTCAAGGCATTCCAGAAAAAATACGGTCTGACGGCGGACGGCGTGGCAGGCAGCGCGACGCTCAAGAAGATTGAATCCGCCGTGGCGAGCGCCAGCAGCGGCAAGATTACCACCGAACGCCTCGACTGGTTCAATGGTGGCAAGTACGTCATCCCGAACGGCGCTGTATTCCAGATTAAGGACGTCAGCACGGGGCTGATTTTCTCCGTGCGCCGGCAGAGCGGCGGCAACCACATGGACGCCGAGCCGCTGACGGCGGAAGATACCGCGATTCTCAAGAAAATCAACGGCGGCACGTTCAGCTGGCGCCGCCGCGCAGTGCTGGTGAAGTACAACGGGCATGTGTATGCCGCGTCGATTTACTCCGAACCCCACGGCACAAACACAATTCTGGACAACAACTTCGATGGGCAGTTCTGCCTGCACTTCTACGGCAGCAAGACCCACGGTACAGACCGCGTGGATGCAGATCACCAGAAGTGCGTGGAACAGGCCATGAAGGCGACTTGGTAAAAATCCCAGCCAAAGGGCAAAGCAATGGGCACTGCTGCAGCGCGGCAGTGCCTTTTTGCGCACATCCGAAATCGTCCGCCGATGCCCTATTGACAAATCGCCCAAAATCCATACAATAAAATTGCGGCTGAAATCATTCATTTTTCATTCATTCCGATGGACAGCCGAGGACAAGAGAGAGAGGAAAGTACCATGTTCGGATTTCGACCCGACGGACGGCGCGTGTCGTCCATTGACCCCATCGTAGGCATTACGCCGTACCTGATGCCCATGCGCTGCGACGCGCAGGTTTTCCTGCAGCACCGCGTGGACTATGAGCTGCTGACGCGCTACATTGCGGCGCAGGCGGCGAAGGGCGAGAAAATCACGTTCATGCAGATTATTATCGCCGCGTTTGTCCGCACTGTGTCCCAGCACCCGGAAATCAACCGCTTCATCCTCAATAAGCAGTTCTTCGCGCGGAACATGTGCGCCGTGTCCTTCACGATGCTCAAAAACCCGCAGAACGCCGAAATGGGCGAGACGGCGGTGAAGGTGAAGTACGACCTGACTGACACCATCTACGATGTGCGCGACCGCATGGAAAAGGTCATCAACGCTAACCGCGGCGAGGACAAGAAGAACTTCGCGGATAAGCTGGCGAAAGCGGTGCTGGTCGTGCCGGGTCTGGCGACGGGCATCGTCGCGCTGGTTCGCCTGCTTGATCGCTACGGGCTATGCCCCGGCGCACTGCTGGACGAGCTGCCCTTCCATACCAGCATGTATATCACCAACAACGCTTCCATCGGCCTGCATCACGTCAACCACCACATCTACAACTTCGGTTCGGTTACGCTGTTCTTCGGCATGGGTACCGTGGAGAAGGTTGCCGTGGTAGAGAAGGGCGAGGCGCGCATGAAGCGCTTCCTGCCCATTGGCATTACGGCGGATGAACGCGTCTGCTCCGGCGCGCACTACGCGGCGTTCTTCGGCACGATGTCGTATCTGCTCAATCATCCGGAAGAACTGGAGAAGCCGCCGGAATCCGTCCGCTTTGACGAAAAGTGCGAATACCACGTCCCGAAAGTTGGCGAGCAGCCGGCGAAGAAGCAGAAAAAGCAGCAGAAAGCCACGGTTCAGGCGTAAATCAGCAGGAAAAAACGCATGATATGTCGAAATCCTCCGTTGCAGCGCATTCCTTGAAACGGGAGTGCAGAAGAACGGAGGATTTTTTTCATGCAGAATGTAGGTATTGTCGGTTTGGGGCTGATTGGCGGCTCACTCGCGAAAACCATCAAGCTCCACACGCCGTACACGGTTTATGGCACGGACAAGAATGCGGACACGATGCGCCGCGCGTTCCTGATGGAAGCGATTGATGGCGAGCTGACGGCGGAGACGCTGCCGCAGTGCGATGTTGTGCTGATCTGCCTGTACCCGCAGGGAATTATCGACTATGTGACCGCGCACGCGGCGGACTTTAAGCCCGACAGCCTTGTGATTGACTGCGGTGGCGTGAAGCAGGTGATTTGCGACGCACTGTTTCCCGTATCGCAGCGGTATGCGTGGCATTTCATCGGCGGACACCCGATGGCGGGGCGCGAGTACAGCGGCTTCAAGTATGCCCGCGACGATCTGTTCGACCATGCGTCGATGATTCTGTGCGGTCACGGCGACGACGACCCGGCGGTTTTGCAGCGCGCCCGCGACTTTTTCATGGAACTGGGCTTCCTGCGTGTGCAGTTCACGATGCCGAAGACGCATGACGAGATGATTGCGTATACGTCGCAGCTGGCGCATGTCGTGTCGAGCGCGTATGTGAAGTGCCCGCTGGCGGATAAGCACCGCGGGTTCTCGGCAGGGAGCTTCGCGGATATGACCCGCGTGGCACGGCTGAATGAGGATATGTGGACGGAGCTGTTCTTTGATAATCGAGAGGCGCTTCTGCCGGTGGTGGAGGACTTGGTGCAGCGGGTGACGGAGTATCGGGACGCGCTGCGGGATGAAAATCGGGAGGAAATGAGAAAATTATTGCGTGAGGGACGCGAGACGAAGGAACGCCTGACGGATTAACACGCGGGTAAAGTATGGAAGAGCGCTCAACCCAATCGCGCGAAGGGGTCAAGGGGGGACTTCGTCCCTTTTCGTCTGCCCCTTGCGGAGTCCAGAG
>OLOA01004050.1_pt1 | contig 11421 bp, 9 predicted proteins | sample 1672201 | NCBI WGS metagenome assembly OLOA01 (sample SAMEA3136658, study PRJEB25190) | human gut metagenome
GGCGGGGGGAGTCGCTCTGTTCTGGGGGTGCGTGCTGGTCACGTGCACAACGGATCACGGCGGTTCTTCGGGCATCCCACCGCGGGCACTTCTGCTTACTAGGATCGGAATCAGAAGGGCATATCCCTCACAGGCCTACCCCCGACGGACATGCGTCAATGCATACCCCGACGGACATGCGTCCCATGCGGACACGTGCTCGCCGGGGAATGGATGCCCCACAGGGGTGAATGCCCCAGGGATAGTGCCCAACAGGGATACATGGCGTCGACCCCACGCCGGGGTCGGCGCAACCAATGGAGGTCACCATGAATCAGGATCAGAAGGACCGGATGGCCACCGGCCGGGGATTCGTCGCGGCACTGGACCAGTCGGGCGGCTCCACCCCGAAGGCGTTGCGTGCCTATGGCATCCCCGATGATGCCTACGACAATGACGACGAGATGTTCAAGCTGGTGCACCAGATGCGCACGCGCATCATCACCAGCCCCTCGTTCACCGAGGAGCACATCCTCGCCGCGATCCTCTTCGAGCGCACCATGGACAACACCGTGGATGACGTGCCGACCGCGCAGTTCCTGTGGGAGCGCAAGCGCATCGTGCCGTTCCTCAAGGTTGACAAGGGCCTTGGCGAGGAAGCTCATGGCGTCAAGCTCATGAAGCCGATTCCCGACTTGGACAAGCTGCTTGACCGTGCCGTGGCCAAGGGCATCTTCGGCACCAAGATGCGCTCGGTGATCGCCCATCACGACGCGCAGGGAATCAAGGCGATTGTCGACCAGCAGTTCGAGCTTGGCGCGCAGATCCTGGCAAAGGGCCTGGTGCCGATCCTCGAGCCGGAGGCCGACATCACCGCCACCGATCGCGAGGCCAGCGAGCAGGTGCTGCATGACCAGCTGGCCAGCCACCTGGACGGCCTGGCCGAGGGCCAGCAGGTGATGTTCAAGGTCTCGATCCCGGTGAAGGACGATCTGTACGCCGACCTGATCGCCGACCCGCGGGTGCTGCGCGTCGTCGCGCTGTCGGGCGGATTCAGTCGCGACGAGGCCTGCGAGCGCCTCGCCCGCAACCATGGCCTGATCGCCAGCTTCTCGCGTGCCCTGTCGGAGGGCCTGTCGGTGGACGACAGCCCAGAGGACTTCGACGGCAAGCTCGAGGCGTCGATCAACAAGATCGCTGCGGCCTCGCTCACCTGATCGCCGCGCGACAGTCGGGGGGCGGGTCTTCGGGTCCACCCCCGGCTGTCCAGCCCCTGCGCTGTCCGACGCGGCTGGGGCACACTGCACGGTTTAGTGCATGTAATTCAACGACATGGGGACAACTGTTCCACAAGGGATGATGAAGAGGGAAAGAACATTATGGACACGAGGACAAAGCGGGTGTGTGGTCTCATGATTGCCTTCATGGCTTTCATGTTCTGGTCGATCGTCGCCGACCTGGTTGATATGAAGGCATCGTGGTCGGGGCCGCTCATCCTTGCACTGGTGGCAGCATTGTTACTTGTCTGTGCAGGATTGGTATTGCTTGTCCGGTATGCCTCTGGTTCGGAAAGTGCAGGGTCGTGGATCAAGGGCTTCTGCATCGTGGTGCTGTTCCTCATCTGGGGCAGCGGAGGGCTGCTCCGAGGAGGCATGACCGCTTGGTCGCAGATCCCACTGCTGGGGCTCTTCGCATGCGTCGTGGCGATTCTCTCCAGTCTCAAGCGCCCCTCTCCGAACAGGACAGCGACACCCGTGGACACGCCCCAGGGCCTTTCGCCGATGGGCAACTAGCGGTCGTTGGTCACGGTGTTTCCCGGGTGGGATGCGTGGGGGCGTTGAGAGTCCGGCGCGTGCTGCTCAGTTGCCCAGCTGGCTAGGGGCCCAGTTCCGGGGGTGAGGCCTTCGGCAGTCGGGAAATCGTGCAGATGCGGCTGGGAATGCGTCCAAAGTGACCGCTGGATGGTCCTCGCGCGTGGACGGGGTGGACGTTCGCCGGCCGAGAACTTAGGGTTGCCTTATGAACAAGCAGACCAGCTGGCAGCGTCTGGTGATCATCGCCGCCGCATGCATCGTCGTCTTCGGCATCGGCTGGTTCGCAACCGACGTGCAATCGGCCATCGTGCTGGCGATCGGCACCGGCGCGGCGCTCGGTGCGGTGTCGCACTTCTGGCCCAAGAAGAAGGTCGTCGTCACCGCTGACGGACGCACCGTGAAGACCTGCGACGACGGCGGCGCCTGCTGCTGCCACTGACCCGGCGGCCCGCACGACGGCCACCTATATCGGTGGCGAAAGCAGAAGCATCCTGACCCCTGCGCGACGATAACGTTCCGCGCAACGGCGTCGTTCCCGCAAGGGACTACTTCGGATTGTCTTTACTCGTAGACCATTGTCAGCAGGTTTGTTGGCGCAATAGGTTTTTGGGAGTATTTTCCCATCCAGTGCCTCAAGATTGCTAGGTCTTCTATGAAAGACGCGTGAGGCTTCCTCGAAAACTCCTGTGGGCTACTACTGGTTTCTTCCTCTTCATCGAAATAGGGGCATGGTTGTCCGGGCCCTCCGGTTGAGTCACCGGTGGTTTGCCATCATTATTTCACCGGGCAGAGCGTGCTCCGGCATGACAGAACGGCGGTGGCCCGCGGTCTTGTTGTGTCGTATCAATATGTGGTTACAACGCGAGATGAGAGCTTCAGGGCGCCCGTCAGCTGGTCTTGGAGCGCCCCTCAGCGCTGTTTGCGGGGGATTCAGTCAGTGACTGGCGGGCCGGGTGTCATCGCCGTCGGCGGCCCGCCGAAGCTCCTCACGGCGGGCCTCCCACCGAAGGATCCACGCGATCTGGCCCTCACGATCCCGGGCCGCCACCGCGTTGCGTTCATGGTTAACGGAAAAATGCTCATCCCGGAACTGCTGCGCAGCCACCTGGTCGCCGGCCGCCTCAGCGCGCCGCCAGGACGCCACAAGAGCTCCGCCGACCATGGTCCCGGCCTCGTAGAACACGTCGTAGAGCACCGTGTCGCTCAGCCCGGCGTAGTCGTCGCGCGTCGACATGGTCACCGCCTCCTGCGACCGCGACCGACATAGACCGGAACCGGCGCACCGCACCGGGGACAGGAATGGGCCGAGCCAAGCGCCGTCATGCGCTCAGTTTATTTCGTCCGGACGATGCACACAGCCGCGAGCCGTGTCATGCAAACGGCGTGTCCCATGTCTTCAGGTTTCTGGTCGCTGTTCGTGAGCGACACGAGGAGCTCTGAGCACAGCGGCCTGCCTCGGCAGGTCCGGTGGTGTGTCTGCGAGGACACGGGAATCATGGCGTGTACATCGACGGTGGTGATTGTGGAGGGCGATCAGTGGCGCGTGGGTGCCACAGCGATCGGAGTAGACGCACCAAACAGACCAGAGGCATGCCCGGACCGGAACTGTGGGAGGTCACTGCCTGGATCGCCGCCGGTGTCCCCGGGCACACACACGCCGCCCGACCCACGGCGTGCCCGGCGGCGCGGGCGCCGACCGCTCAGACGCCCGGGAGCTGGTCCTCGCCATCGAGGTGTGAATTGCCCCGGCCCTCGACCACCGACCATCCGCGGCGGTCGATTTCTAAGAAGGGACCCCCATTCGAGGGAGCAACTTTTCGCGCACCCCTGGTCAGCAGGAAATCCCCTGCGGCGGCACAATGATGGTGTCCGGCACGAGGTGCCGGGCGGAACCGTCGCGTGGTGATCGCCGCGCCCGTCCCGACAGGGGGTCCGATGCGTCGCCTCGCAAGCGCTGATCAGCCCGGATCCATCATCGGGTGCGATGATCCCCGCTGGCGCGCTGCCGACTGTTGTCATGCGCACTGTGGCCACGGGCACGGGCGGCATGAACACAGCCGTGACGGGCACCGTTGTGGCGGACCCGCAACCCGATGAACGGAGAGTCGACAGGCCGAACCGACCGCACACGGTGGCCCACGATGGTGGTGCTCATCGTCGTGGCCGGCGTGGTGGCGGGAGTGATCGGTGGACTCACCGCCGAGGCGAACCGACTCATCGAGACCCTGACATTCGGCTTCGACTTCACGAAATCACCCAACGGACCGGCCGGCGCCCCATGGTGGCGTCGCCTGCTGGTGGCCCTGCTCGGCGGAGTGGCCTGCGGGCTCATCTGGATGCGCATCCGGCCACGTCCGGGCGGAAACCTCGTGGGGGTCAAGGGCGCCTCCACCGACCCCACCGGCACCAAGCGCCTGCCGCCGCTGGCCACGGTGCTCGACGCCTTCGCCCAGATGCTCATCGTCGGCACCGGCATCTCACAGGGACGCGAGCCGGCACCCCGCCAGTACGCGGCCGTCGCCGCCCAGGCCCTGGCCCGGCGCTTCCGCGTGGACGTGGCCACCCGCGGCCTGTTGATCGCCGCCACCGCAGGAGCCGGCCTGGCCTCGGTGTACAACGTGCCGCTTGCTGGCGCCCTGTACGCACTCGAGGAGGTGGTGCGGCCCAACCTGCGCACCCGTCGTGGCTGGTGGCAGGTGGCGGTTGCCGTCATCATCTCCGCACTGTCGACCGCGGTGTCGTGGCTGTTCAACCATCGGGCGCGCACCTATGTGATGCCGCAGGTGCGCGTCGATGTGCACGCCTACGCCTGGGCGGCGCTGATCGCTGTCGTGGCGCTGGTGGTGGGCTTCGCCTTCCAGCGGGCGCTGGCCTGGATCAAGGCCCACGAGCCCGACACCCGGCGGCTGTGGTGGACGGTGCCGATCGGGGCCGTGGCGGTGGCGGCCATCGGCCTGTGGAATCCCCAGATCCCCGGCAACGGCCAGGTGCTCGTGCAGACCGTGCTGACGGGTGGTCTGCTGCCCGGCGCCCTGCTGATCGCCTGCGTCGCCAAGTTCGGCGCCACCCTGCTGAGCTTCGGCGCCGGGTCGAACGGTGGCGTGCTGACGCCGTCGCTGGCGGTGGGCGCGTCCCTCACGATGGCGCTGATGGGCTGGTGCCATGTGGACGCCGCGGTGGGCGTGACGGTGGCGGTGGCGGGCGCCGCCTGCGTGCTGACGCTCACCCAACACTCCCCCATGTTCTCGGCGATGTTCGCCCTGGAACTCACCGGCTCGGGCCTGTTCACGAGCAGCGCGGTGGCCTGGGGCGTGGGACTCACCTGGGCGCTGTACCTGTTGCTTCCGCGTCTGGCGCGGCGTCTGCGTCGGCGCGGCCCGAGCTCGGCAGATGCCTGATTGCCGGCTGAATATGCACTTCGGCAACCAGTGATCCGGGAGTCGGCGCCCCGAGGCGCGGGCATGCCAGTAATGTCACTTGCATGCTGACTCCCTTGGACACGAACTTCCTCGACGGCATTTCCGTCGGTGTCTTCCTCCTCATCCTGGCGATCCCGGCAATCCTGTGGGTTATCACGCTGGTGAGCATCGTCACCTCAAGGAACTGGACGCCCGGCATGAAGGCGCTGTGGGCGCTGGCGGCGTTGCCGTCGGGCCTGATCGGCATGATCTGCTGGTTTGTGTGGGGACGCCCCGAGGGCAACAAGCTCGCCATTGAGTACTACGGCGGCCAGCTGCCCACTGCGGTGGCGCCCTACGGGCAGCAGATTCCGGGCACCTACGCCACCCAGCCGCAACAGGCCCAGGCCCCCGCGGCCCCTGCGCCGGCACCCGCTCCCGCGCAGCCGCCGGCCGACGCGGCGCCCTATGGCACCGGCGCCTTCGGTGACGGCCAGGCCGCGCCCGGTGCCGCCAAGTATGCGACCACCCAGGGCCAGCGCTTCGACGCCGGCACCGCCTATGGCGCAACGCAGGGATTCGCGCCGGGTCAGGACAGTGCGGGTCAGGACGGCGCTGGTCAGGCGTCCGCGCAGGACGCCACCGGCCACAGTGCGGCTGCGCAGGGCGCGGCCGATCAGCCGACCGAGCCGATCGTTCCGACATCGCAGGGCGGAGCTGCTCCCCAGACCGATGCTGCTCCCCGGGCCGACGAGGCATCCGATGACGGCGACACCCGCCCCGACATCCCCCAGGTGCCCGACAACGGACCGGAAGCGTCCGGCAAGACCAACTAGTTCCGGCAGTCGCTGTCCGGGCCCGAAACTCCGTTGGGTGGGCAGTGGTGCGGCGTCATTGCCGCACAAGTGCCCAGTTACACAAGTGCCCAGTTGGTGGTGGAAGTGCCGGCCCCGGCACCACGGCCCCGGCCAAGGATGGGCGCCCGGCGTCCGCCTCACGTGATCGGACGCAAAGATTGGGGCGGATAAAGCACCGTAGACAGTGCTTTATCCGCCCCAATCTTCTGGATCTGCGCTGACCCGGGCCCAGAAGGGGCGCAGCGCCGACGTCCGCCGCAATGATCAGGGACGCCCCGAGTGCCGGGTGAACAGCCGCACCATCAGGCGCAGGATGAGCACGAGCCCGACACAACCGATGGCCGCGCCGGCCAGGTCGTATCCGGTCAGGGCAGACGTGATGGCCGGGCCACCGGGGATCACGATGAACACCACCGCGAGTGCCACGGCCACGGCCGCGAACAGCGACGACATCGCGTCGTCAAGGCGGGAACGCAGCCACTCCCGGTCGGAGTCATCCGACAACATCCGGGTGTTCAGCGTGTACTGGCCCCGCGCCAGCATGTCGGTGATCTGTTCGGTGCGTGCAGGGAGGCGACGCGCCAGCAACGCCGAGGTCATCGCGGTGGAGGCAGTGATCATGGCCAGCTGCTTGGGCGCAGCCAACTTGGCGACGATCGACGGCATGGCGTCTTCGGCGCCGGCCAACAGGCCGTAGCCGGGCGTCAGCGCGGTGAGGGTGCCCTCCAGTGAGGTGAGCGTGCGGAATGCGCCCGCCACATCACCGGGAATGGTGATGCGGTAGTCGCGCATCACGGTGAAGAACTCGTTGAAGGTGGCGGTCGATTCGTCGCCGGTGTGCGCCAGCAGCGTCAGCGCGCGGCCGAGATCGCGCTGCAGCGCCATGCGATCCACGGTGTCGTCCACGTCAAAGGCGGCCGTCACGGCGGTGGTGGCGGCAGAGTTGTCGTCGGCCACGAAGGCCACCAGCAGGGCGGCAACCAACTGGCGGGTCTCAGCATCGATGACGCCCACCGAGCCGAAGTCCAGCAGGCCGATGCGTCCATCGTCGAGCAACAGGATGTTGCCGGGATGCAAGTCGGCATGGAAGATGCCGTGCACCAGGATTCCCTGCAGCGCGGCGGCCATCAGGGTGCGCGCCAGCTCGCGGCGGGTGTCGTCGTCGAGCGTGTCCACCTTCGAGGCCAACGACGAGCCGTTCACCGGACTCATCACGAGCACTTTCTCGCGCGTCAATTCCTGGTTCACCACTGGCGTGGTGTTCGCCGGGTTGTCGGCCAGGGTGGCCGCGATCGCCTTCGTATTGCGCGCCTCGCGCCGATAGTCGAGCTCTTCCTTGAGGGCCGCGGTCATGCCGCGTCCCAGGGCGTCGACGCCCATCGCGCGTGCCCACGCGAAGCGCTGCTCGGCAAGCCGGGTGAAGCGCAGCAGGATGTCGGAGTCAACCACCACCTGCTCGGCCGCGCCGGGACGTTGCACCTTGATCACCACCGCCGTGCCGTCCTTCAGGGTGGCGCGGTGCACCTGGGCAATTGACGCTGCGGCGAAGGGAGTGTCGTCGAAGCTGCCGAGCACCTCCTCGGGATCGCGGCCCCATTGGCTGCGCAGCATGGTGCGGATGTTCTTTTCGGGCGCAGGTGCCGCGGTGTCCCACAACGAGGTGAGGGCGGTCATCACGGCGCCAGGCAGCACATCGGGACGGGTTGACAGCACCTGGCCGAGCTTGATGAAGGTGACGCCCGAGCGGTTGAGCATCTTCACCAGGGCCTCCCCGAAACCGGGCGAATCGGGACCCTTGCGCAGCGCCTTCCACAACCCGGAGCTCATCGCGATCCAACCGAGCTGCAGGTAGCGGCGGTGACGTCTCAACGCCATTCGGATGTCGCGCACCGACTGGATCGGCGACGGCAATGATCCGCTGGGCAGCACCAGTTCGAGCGCCACCAGCGCAGTGAGGGCGGCAGCGAATACCCACACGAAACACAGCACCATTACCAGGAGGAAGACGAACCAGTTCACCTGCAGGGTGTCGTCGGGCCCCACGACGCGGGTCTGCTCCACGACCCAGGTGCCGGCCGGCAGTGTCAGCAGGAACACCAGCAGCGACGCCACGAAACGGCGCCCGAAGCTCACTCCGGCGATGATGCGCTTTGCCACCTGCGCCATCGCCACCGCCAGCAGCGCCAGGACGAGCAGTTCCAGGAGGGGTGCGGGCATGGTGGACACCTTGCCATCAAAGCAGCGCTGGGATGCACAGGCGGCCAGCGGGTCGGATTGGCGCAGGCGGTTCCACTGCCTGCGCTTCGGTAACCCCTACTCCGACGGAGGTGGCCCGGCGCGCCCGTGGCCGTGTGCACACGATTCTCGGGAGTCTGCGACACCACGCGTTGGGGCACGGCCCCGTGGAGGGATGCGGATGAGGCCTTACGGGAGAGGCGGACCGTGATGATCCGCCTCTCCCTTGGTTGATCAGCGCCGATCGACCTTTCAGGTCATCGCCCCAGAACCATCGTCCCGGCGCGAAAGTCGAGCCAAACCTTCATGCCGGGGGTTCAGGGATCGTCGAGGATGTGTCCGCGGGCGATTGCGTGCACAGGTTGGTGATCCTGGGAACACCCTAGCGAGGGGCATTTCTCGTGGAGAAGCACCCCCTGCTTATGGGTTCCGGCAAGGTAGCCCAGATGCGCAAAGAACCTCCGCAGCAAGTGGCACCGCCCCACAACGGGTGACGGTGCTCGCCGGCCCCGGCTGTCGCGTTGCCCGCCCGGCCGATGTGGTCGCTCCACGGACTTGCGCCGCAGCGCGGGGGCCGCGTCTTTTCTAGGATGGGTGCATGCCCACTGAATCTGCACCCATCGGAGCGCCACAGCCCGGAATCCTGGCCTTCGGCACCACCCATCACGCCTATCTCGAGTTCGACCTCACCGTGGACGCCTCAACTGAGGTGCTCAGGGGAGTCGTCGGCGCGCTCGATGAGAGCCTGGTGACCGGCGCCGGCAGCATGGCCGTGGTCGGCTTCCGACCCGAGATGTGGGCCAAGCTGGTGCCCGAGCACGTGCTGCCCGGCCTGGCGGGCTTCAACCGCCCGCTGCGCGGTCTCGATGACTTCACGATGCCCGCCACTCAGCATGATGTGGCGATCTGGGTGCAGGGCGGCGCGCAGGACGCGGTGTTCGACCTGAGCCGCACGCTCATCAACGCCGTGTCGACGTGGGCCACGCTGGCCGACGAAACCGAGGGTTGGGTCTATCACCACCACCGCGACCTCACCGGCTTCGTCGACGGCACCGAGAACCCGCACCTGTCGCAGCTGCCGGGCGTCGTGCAGGTGCCCGACGGCCCCGCCGCAGGTGGCAGTGTGCTGCTGCTGCAGCGCTGGCCCCATGACGTGCAGGCCTGGGAGTCCCTTCCGGTGGCCGACCAGGAAAGGGTCATCGGACGCACCAAGGAGACCGACGCCGAATTTGACCCGAAGCCCCCGAGCTCGCACATTGCCCGCACCGATCAGGATGACCTGGGTGACATCCTGCGTCGCAACACCGCCTTCGGTACCGCCAGCGCCCACGGCACGATGTTCGTCGGCATCGGTGCCGGCTCGGACGTGATGCAGAAGATGCTCGACCAGATGGCCGGCGTCGACGGCCTGCGCGACGCGCTCACCTTCTACAGCCATCCTGAGACCGGCGGCTACTACTACCTGCCCTCGGTGGAGCAGCTGGACCCCTACCGTCCAGATTTATCCGAGGAGTGAAACTGCGGCGATTCTTCGGCCCCACCACCTGATCGCGACAGGCTGTCGGCAAGAATGGGGGCAATGGCAACGAGCCATCGAAGCACCGAGTCGCAAGGAGACCCATGCCTATCGATCCGAAAGCCAGCCCCACCCAGGAGAACGGTGCCCCGGCGGCGAGCGAGGAGCACTCGCTCACTGTCGGTGCGGACGGCCCCATTGCACTGCATGATGTGCATCTGGTTGAGACTCTGGCCCATTTCAACCGTGAACGCGTGCCCGAGCGCAGCCCCCATGCAAAGGGCTCCGGCGCCTTCGGCACCTTCACCGTCACCGGCGACGTCACCGCCTATACGAAGGCCGACTTCCTGCAGCCGGGCCGCAGCACCCCGATGCTGGCCCGGTTCAGCGCCGTGGCCGGCGAGCAGGGATCGCCCGACACCTGGCGCGATGTGCGCGGCTTCGCGTTGAAGTTCTACACCCAGCAGGGAAACTTCGACATGGTCGGCAACAACACGCCGGTGTTCTTCATGCGCGATCCGATGAAGTTCCCGCATTTCATTCGGTCGCAGAAGCGGCTTCCTGATTCTGGCCTGCGCAGCCCCAATATGCAGTGGGACTTCTGGACGCTGTCGCCCGAATCTGCCCACCAGGTGGCATATCTGATGGGGCCGCGTGGCCTTCCGGCCACCTGGCGTGAAATGAACGGCTATTCGTCGCATACCTATTCATGGATCAATGCTGGCGGCGAATTGTTCTGGGTGAAGTACCACTTCATCAGCGCGCAGGGCGTGCGGAACATGACGGCTGCGGAGGCTGCTGAGATCGCCGGCGATAATGCCGACTTCCATCGTCAGGACCTGTTCGACGCCATCGCCGACGGTGATTTCCCCAGCTGGGACGTCAAGGTGCAGGTGATGCCCTACGACGATGCCCGCGAGTACCGGTTCAATCCGTTCGACCTCACGAAGGTGTGGCCGCACGGCGACTACCCGCTGATCGATGTGGGTCGGTTCACGCTCGACCGCAATCCCGACAACTTCTTCGCCGAGATCGAGCAGGCCGCCTTCTCACCGTCGAACTACGTGCCGGGCACCGGCATCTCGCCCGACAAGATGCTCATGGGCCGCGTGTTCGCCTACAACGATGCGGCGCGCAACCGCATCGGGGCGAACTTCGAGCAGCTGCCGGTGAACCGCCCGGTCATCCCGACCAACGCGTACACCTTCGACGGCCACATGCGCTTCGAGCACTCGGGGGCAGCGCCGGTCTATGCGCCCAACTCGGCGGGACGTCCGTGGGCCGAGGGTGGCGGCCGCGCCGAGGACTCGTGGGAGTCCGATGGTGACCTGGTGCGCGCCGCAGCCACGCTGCATTCGCAGGACGACGACTTCGGCCAGGCCCATGCGCTGGTGCGTGACGTGTTCAGCGAAGAGGACCGGGCCCAATTGGTGAATACGATCGTCGACCAAATCGTGAATACCGACGTGGTGGAGCCAGTGCGCAGCCGCATCGTCGAATATTGGACGAAGATCGATGCCGAAGTGGGTGCCGATATCGCCGGACGCATCTGAGCACGCCCATCGGGACATGTGCCCGATGACCTGAGCTGATGTGACGCAGCAGTCCCGCCCACCGATCAC
>OLOA01004053.1_pt1 | contig 11413 bp, 9 predicted proteins | sample 1672201 | NCBI WGS metagenome assembly OLOA01 (sample SAMEA3136658, study PRJEB25190) | human gut metagenome
TATCCTCAACCTCGATACGGGAACGCTCTTCCTCATCCAAAGGAGCTCGCAGGTCGTCGACCTCAATCTGGAACTGTTCTGAAATTTCAAAAATCTCGGTTGCCGTAGGATTCGTCAAAGCGATCCAGCAGCCATCCTGCGGTTCCTGAATCTCATGAATCGCCCCATCTGATGTCCGAAACATTCTAACCACGATTCCACTCCCCTTCCACTCTTATTTGTCTAAAACCCGTAGGTCTCAAATACAAACTTCATTATAAGTTGTACATTGTTCTTTGTCAATTCCAAGAGTTTTGGATTTACACAAAATTAACAGAAGCGCCGAAAACCTTGTCTATCCCGTTGTTTTTCATAGGTTAACGTGTTAAAATATAGATATCTGTATGGTTTTTACCATGTCGGACAGTATATTTCAGGAAGGAATCATATATTTATGAATAAATCAAGTTTTGGGAATCATTTTACCGTTACCACCTGGGGAGAATCCCATGGAAAGGCTGTTGGTGTATGCGTTGACGGATGTCCTGCAGGCATAAAGGTAGACGAAGAATATATTCAAAGTCAGTTAGACAGAAGAAAGCCTGGTACAAGTGAATTTGTAACTAAGCGTAATGAAAAGGATAAAGTACATATTCTTTCAGGTGTATTTGAAGGAGTTTCTACAGGTTCACCTATCCTTATGATGATCAATAACGAAGATCAGCATTCAAAGGATTACAATAACATTAAAGACATTTACAGACCGGGACACGCAGATTTCTCATTTGATTCAAAGTACGGTGTTGGAATCAGAGATTACAGAGGTGGCGGAAGATCTTCAGGAAGAGAGACAATAGGAAGAGTTGCAGCGGGTGCACTTGCGGGTCTTATTCTTGATCAGCTCGGTGTCAGCGTAAATGCATATACAAAGCAGATTGGAAATATTGAAATTGATTACGATAAATTCGATTTGGATTTCGCAAAGAATTCAGCACTCTGCATGCCTGATAAAGATGCAAGTGAAAAGGCAGCGGATTATGTAAGAGAGTTAATGGTTGAAAAGGATTCATCAGGCGGAACTATTGAATGTGTAGTTGATGGCCTTAAGGCAGGATTCGGTGAGCCTGTATTTGATAAGCTTGATGCAAATCTTGCAAAGGCAATATTTTCAATTGGTGCTGTTAAGGGATTTGAAATCGGTGACGGTTTCAAGGCTGCAGAATCAAGAGGTTCAGAAAATAATGATGAGTTCATTTCTGAGAATGGAAATGTAACAAAGAGTACAAACCACTCAGGTGGTATTCTTGGTGGAATTTCAGACGGAAGCCAGATTGTATTCAGAGCGGCATTTAAACCTACACCATCTATTGCAAGAGAGCAGAAGACAGTGGATAATTCAGGAAATGAAACAGAAATTGAAATTCACGGAAGACATGATCCTTTAATCGTTCCAAGAGCTGTTGTAGTTGCAGAGTCTATGGCAAAGCTTGTAATCGTTGATGAAATTATGGATGGTATGAGAAGCAGAGTCAGCTTTATAAAGGAGTTTTATGAAAGATTGTAATTACGAGATAATAAGTACTGACGGCAGAGCGAAGCACGCCAAGTTTACAACCGTTCATGGAGAAGTTCACACACCTCTCTTTATGAATGTTGCTACAGTTGCTGCAATCAAGGGTGCTGTTTCCACAGTTGATTTAAAGGAAATAGATACTCAGGTGGCTCTTGCCAATACATATCATTTACATGTAAGAACAGGCGATAAGCTTATTAAGGAGCTTGGCGGTCTTCATAAGTTCATGAACTGGGACAAGCCTATTCTTACTGATTCAGGCGGATTCCAGGTTTACTCTCTTTCAAAGCTTAGAAATATTTCAGAAGAGGGTGTTAAATTCGCATCACATATAGATGGAAGAAAAATATTTATCGGACCTGAAGAAAGTATGCAGATTCAGTCAAATCTCGCATCTACAATTGCCATGGCATTTGATGAGTGTGCACCTGCGAAGGCTGACAGAGAATATATGCAGCGTTCAGTTGACAGAACAACAAGATGGCTTGTGCGAAGCAGAGATGAAATTAACAGATTAAATTCTCTTGAAGACACAATTAATAAGCATCAGCTTTTATTTGGAATTAACCAGGGGGGCGTATATACAGATATAAGAATTGAACATGCAAAGACTATATCTGAACTTGATCTTCCGGGATATGCTTTAGGTGGTCTTGCAGTTGGTGAGACACATGAGGAAATGTATAACGTCTTAGATGAAACAGTTCCTTATCTTCCAAAGAATAAGCCTACATATCTTATGGGAGTTGGTACGCCTGAAAATCTTCTTGAAGCTGTAGACAGAGGAGTGGATTTCTTCGACTGTGTATATCCTTCAAGAAATGGTCGTCACGGCCACGTGTACACAAAGTTCGGTAAAATAAATATGCTTAACAAAAAGCATGAGAAGGACATGACTCCTATTGAAGAGGGATGTGGATGTGAAGCCTGCAGAAATTACTCAAAGGCATATATAAGACATTTGCTCAAGGCAGGGGAAATGTTAGGATTACGACTTTGCGTAATGCACAATTTATATTTCTATAATCATCTTATGGAAGATATCAGAACTGCCATAGATGAACAGAGATATTCTGCATTTAAAAAGGAAAGAATAGAAATGTTCAGAAGTGGAGAAAATAAGTAATTACTATTTTATAGACACAAAGGTACATTTAGTATATACTTTGATAAATTATAAATTTGCTCGTAATGGAGGTTAATTATGGACGGCAGTATGGTTATTGTATTCGTTGTTTACATCGGTGCTTTGGTGTTATTCGGATATTTTGCAGCTATCAGACCAGGTAGAAAGCGTAGAAAAGAGAGAGAAGCACTTATGTCTAACATGAAGCCGGGAGATTTTGTTCTCACAAGCAGTGGCTTCTACGGAAAGATTGTTGATATTATTGATGACACAGTAGTAGTTGAATTTGGTAACAACAGAAACTGCCGTATCTCTATGAAGAAGGAAGCAATCGATCAGGTTGAGCCTGCTGAAACACAGCAGACAACATTCGTTGGTGACAAGCCAAACAAGGAAGATAAGTAATTAAATATTCCAGACATTAAGATCATGGCCATTGAGTCAGTTGTGCAGATTGTCGGATGTGAGATCACCATCCGGCAGATGAAGGTCAGCATAGCCTAACTCATAGCCGTGATCTTTTTGTATACTCATTTTTGTATGTTGAAATGAACAATTAAATATATTATGATTAAAGGTATTATTTTAACATATATAAGTAATTTCATTATTTTATATACATAACTTAAGTAAATGTTGAAAAATGCTTATATATCAAATGTAAAACACAGAATAGAATTATATTTTATTACAATATATTAATTCTTTCTGAATATTGAATATAGGAGGCAGTAATGAACGGTAATATTACACTGATAGCAGGAGATGGAATCGGTCCAGAAATAGTTGCGGAGGCAGTTAAGGTCCTTAATAAAGTAGCTGAAAAGTACGGACACACATTTTCATATAAAGAGATCCTAATGGGAGGATGTTCTATCGATGCTCATGGAGTGCCTCTTACAGATGAAGCTCTTGAAATTGCAAAGAGCGGAGATGCTGTACTTCTCGGTGCAGTTGGTGGTGATGTAGGTAACTCAAGATGGTATGATGTTGCTCCTAATTTAAGACCTGAAGCAGGTCTTCTTAAGATCAGAAAAGAGCTTGGATTATTTGCAAACGTACGTCCTGCATATTTATATAAGGAACTTGCTGAAGCATGTCCACTTAAGGAGTCTATAAGCAGCCAGGGAATCGATATGGTAATCATGAGAGAATTAACAGGCGGTTTATACTTCGGTGACAGAAAGACAGAGGTTGTAGACGGTCTCAGAACAGCTACAGACTCTCTTGTATATAATGAAGAAGAAATCAGAAGAATTGCAATTAAGGGATTTGATATTGCAAGAAAAAGAAGAAAAGTTGTAACAAGCGTAGACAAGGCTAACGTTCTTGATTCTTCAAGACTCTGGAGAGCAGTAGTTGAAGAAGTTGCCAAGGACTATCCTGATGTTGAATTAAGACATATGCTCGTTGATAACGCAGCAATGCAGCTTGTAAGAGATCCTGCTCAGTTCGATGTAATGCTTACAGAGAACATGTTTGGTGACATTTTATCAGATGAGGCAAGTATGGTAACAGGTTCTATCGGCATGTTATCAAGTGCTTCACTCAGAGCTGACAAGTTCGGTTTATATGAGCCAAGTCACGGATCAGCTCCTGACATTGCAGGTCAGAACAAGGCTAATCCACTTGCAACAATTCTTTCAGCAGCTCTTATGCTCCGATATACATTTGATCTTGAGGAAGAAGCTAAGGCAATCGAAGATGCTGTTGAAGCTGTTTTAAAGGAAGGCTTTAGAACAGGCGATATATATAAAGAAGGAATGACTCTTTGCACAACAACAGAAATGGGTGACAAAGTGGCAGAGAGAATTTAATAAGAGTACATATTAGGGGGTATCCTATGAAGGATCATAGTAAAAATATAACACAGGGAATAGACAGAGCACCTCAGCGTTCACTTCTCAATGCATTGGGACTAACAGCTGAGGAAATGAACAGACCTGTAATCGGTATCGTAAACGGATATAACGAAGTAGTTCCAGGTCACACAAATCTTGATAAGATTACTCAGGCAGTTAAGATGGGCGTTGCAATGGCAGGTGGTACACCACTTGAATTCCCGGCAATCGCTGTATGTGACGGTATTGCCATGGGTCACATCGGAATGAAGTATTCTCTTGTAACAAGAGACTTAATTGCTGACTCAATCGAGGCAATGGCAATTGCACATCAGTTTGACGGTCTTGTAATGATCCCTAACTGTGATAAGACAGTTCCGGGTATGCTTATGGCTGCTGCAAGAATTAACATTCCTACAGTAGTTGTAAGTGGTGGTCCTATGTTAGCCGGAAGAGTAAAAGGAAGAAAGAGAAGTCTTTCATCAATGTTTGAGGCTGTAGGTTCATTCGAAGCAGGTAAGTTTACTGAAGCTGATGTTAAGGAATATGAGAACAACGCATGTCCTACATGTGGTTCATGTTCAGGTATGTACACAGCTAACTCAATGAACTGCCTTACAGAGGTTCTCGGTATGGGTCTCCGTGGTAACGGTACAATCCCTGCTGTTTACTCTGAAAGACTTAAGCTTGCAAAGCATGCAGGTATGGCTGTTATGGACTTACTTGAGAAGGATATCAAGCCAAGAGATATCATGACAAAGGATGCTATCCTTAATGCTCTTGCAATGGATATGGCTCTCGGATGTTCAACAAACAGTATGCTTCACATCCCTGCAATCGCTCATGAAATTGGTTTCGACTTTGATATCAAGTTTGCAAATGAAATCAGTGACAAGGTTCCTAACCTTTGCCATCTTGCACCTGCAGGTCCTACATATATTGAAGACCTTAATGAGGCCGGTGGTATTTACGCTGTTATGAAGGAGCTCGCTGATCACGGCCTTATCAATACAGACTGTATTACGGTTACAGGAAAGACTGTTGGCGAGAACATTGCAAATGCGGTTAACTTAGATGAAGAAGTTATCAGACCATTTGACAATCCATACTCAAAGACAGGTGGTCTTGCAGTATTAAGCGGTAACCTAGCTCCAGACGGAAGTGTTGTTAAGAAGTCTGCAGTAGTAGATGAAATGCTTGTTCATGAAGGACCTGCAAGAGTATTTGACTGTGAAGAAGATGCAATCGCAGCTATCAGCTCAGGTAAGATCGTTTCAGGCGATGTTGTTGTAATTCGTTACGAAGGTCCTAAGGGTGGCCCTGGTATGAGAGAAATGCTCAGACCTACATCAGCTATCGCAGGTATGGGACTTGGAAGCTCAGTAGCTCTTATTACTGACGGTAGATTCTCAGGTGCATCAAGAGGTGCTTCAATCGGACACGTTTCTCCAGAGGCAGCTGTAGGTGGTCCTATTGCTCTTGTTGAAGAAGGAGATATCATCCAGATTGACATTCCTTCACATTCAATCAAGCTTTGCGTAAGCGATGAAGAAATGGCTGAAAGAAGAGCTAAATGGCAGCCAAGACAGCCAAGAGTTACAACAGGATATCTTGCAAGATATGCTGCTATGGTTACTTCAGGTAACAGAGGTGCCGTTCTTGAGGTTCCTCAGTTCACAGGCAACAATAACTAATAAAATTAAATAGAAAATAGTTCGATTTGGTAGTATTGTAACTATAGAATATAGATGAAAATTAAATAAAAAGCAGATGTAATATCTGCTTTTAAATAATAGAGGAGGTAAAATTATGCAATTGACTGGTGCTGATATAATTATAGAATGTTTAAAGGAACAGGGCGTAGATACAGTCTTTGGTTATCCGGGTGGTACAGCACTTAATCTATATGACGCATTATATAAGCACAGTGACGAGATAACACATTATTTAACATCTCACGAGCAGGGTGCTTCACATGCGGCAGACGGATATGCAAGAGCTACAGGTAAAGTAGGCGTTTGTTTCGCAACTTCAGGTCCTGGAGCTACAAACCTTGTTACAGGAATCGCTACAGCATACATGGATTCTATTCCTATTGTAGCAATTACATGTAACGTTGCCGTAAATGCATTAGGCAAGGATACATTCCAGGAAATCGATATCGCTGGTGTTACAATGCCTATTACAAAGCACAACTTCATCGTAAAGGATATCAAGGATCTTGCTGACACAATGAGAAAGGCATTTAACATTGCTGAAGGTGGAAGACCAGGTCCTGTATTAGTAGATATTACAAAGGATGTAACAGCTGCTGTTTACGAATATGAGAAGAAGGAGCCGTTACCACTTAAAAGAGGCGGAGAGATTAATGAAGCTGCTGTAGTATCTGCAGTTGAGCTTATTAAGGAGGCTAAGAAGCCATTTATCCTTGTTGGTGGTGGTGCAATCGTTTCAGATGCTTCTGACGAAATTAAGGAATTTGTTGAGAAGATGAATGCTCCTATCTGTGAGACACTTATGGGTAAGGGATCATTTGACTCTAACAATCCATTATATACAGGTATGATCGGTATGCACGGTTCAAAGGCGTCTAACCTTGGGGTTTCAAGATGTGACCTCCTTGTTGTTATCGGTGCAAGATTCTCAGACCGTGTTACAGGTAATACAAAGACATTTGCTAAGAATGCAAAGATTATTCACATCGATATCGATGCTGCTGAAATCGATAAGAATATTGAGGCGGATGCAAGCATTATCGGTGATGCTAAGGAAGTATTAAAGAAGATTAACAAGATTCTCCCACAGCAGGATCACAGCCAGTGGAATGAAGAAATCGATGAGATTAAGAAAAAATTCCCGCTTCCTATTATTACAGACAGATTAAACGGACCTCTTATTATCAGAAAGCTTCACGAAGTAACTAACGGTGATGCTATCATTACAACAGATGTAGGACAGCATCAGATGTGGGCAGCACAGTACTACAACTTCACAAAGCCAAGAAAGTTCATCACTTCAGGTGGTCTCGGAACAATGGGATACGGACTTGGTGCTGCAATCGGTGCTAAGGTTGGAAAGCCCGACAATGTAGTTGTAAATGTTGCCGGTGACGGATGCTTCAGAATGAACATGAACGAGCTTGCTACAGCAACAAGATATAACATTCCTGTAATCGAACTCGTAATTAACAACCACGTTTTAGGAATGGTTAGACAGTGGCAGACACTTTTCTACGATAAGAGATATTCAAATACAACTCTTGAAGATAAGACAGACTTTGTAAAGGTTTCAGAAGGTCTTGGTGCAAGAGCATACAGAGTTACAACTATCGAAGAATTTGAAAAGGCACTCAGAGAAGCTATTGAGCTTAACGAGCCAACAATGATTGAGTGTATTATCGGTAACGATGACAAGGTTTATCCAATGGTTTCTCCTGGTGGTAACATAGAAGATGCATTTGATGAAAATGACCTTAAAAACAAGAAGTAATTCTATATTTATTGGTGCATATAAAGGCAAAATGAAGTAATATAAATGTAGGATTATGTTGGTACATATTGTATAGGAGGGAAAATATGTCACGAGTTTATAATTTTAGTGCCGGACCTGGAATGCTTCCTGTTGAAGTATTAGAAGAAGCTGCAGCAGAAATGCTTGATTATAAAGGCACTGGCGAATCTGTAATGGAAATGAGCCACCGTTCAAAGGAATATGGTGAAATTATCCAGACTGCAGAAGCTGATTTTAGAGAATTATTAGGTCTTCCTGATAACTATAAAGTATTATTCCTTCAGGGTGGAGCATCAACACAGTTTGCAATGATTCCAATGAACTTCATGAAGAATAAGAAGGCTGCTTACATCGTTACAGGACAGTGGGCTAAGAAGGCATATAAGGAAGCACAGCTTTACGGAGAGGCTATTGCTGTTGCATCATCCGAGGATAAGACATTCTCATATATTCCTGATTGTTCAGATCTTGATATTCCTGAAGATGCAGACTATGTTTACATCTGTGAGAACAACACAATTTATGGTACAAAGTTCAAGGAGCTTCCTAACACAAAGGGCCATAACTTAATCGCTGACGTATCATCATGCTTCTTATCGGAGCCTATGGACGTAGAAAAGTACGCTATGTTCTACGGTGGTGCTCAGAAGAACGTAGGACCTGCAGGCGTAGTTATCGCTGCAATTCGTGAAGACTTAATTACAGAGGATACACTTCCTGGTACTCCTACAATGCTTAAGTACAAGACACATGCTGACAATGATTCAATGTACAACACACCACCATGTTACAACATCTACATGTGTGGAAAGGTATTCCAGTGGATCAAGAGAAACGGCGGTCTTGCAGGAATGAAAGAAAGAAACGAAATCAAGGCTAAGGTTCTCTACGATTTCTTAGATAACAGCAAGTTATTCAAGGGAACAGTAGAAAAGGATTCAAGATCTCTTATGAACGTACCTTTCGTAACAGGTAATGATGAGCTTAACGCAAAGTTCATTGCAGAGAGTAAGGCTGCAGGCTTCATCAACCTTAAGGGTCACCGTTCAGTAGGTGGTATGAGAGCATCTATCTACAATGCAATGCCACTTGAAGGCGTTAAGGCATTAGTAGAATTCATGGATAAGTTTGAAAAGGAGAATGCATAATGAGCATAAATATTCATTGCCTCAATAATATTTCAAGTGTAGGTCTTGGCTTACTTCCAGATAACTACAATACAGATGCAGCTTTGGAAGAAGCTAATGCTATTCTTGTAAGAAGTGCAAAGATGCATGACATGGAATTAGCTGACAGCGTTCTCGCAATCGCAAGAGCAGGTGCCGGTGTTAATAACATTCCTCTTGACAGATTCGCAGAAGAAGGTGTTGTAGTATTTAACACACCTGGTGCAAATGCTAACGCTGTTAAGGAAGAAGTTGTTGCAGCAATGCTCATGGCTTCAAGAGATTATATCGGTGGTAACGAATGGGTTAAGGCTAATGCTGAAGATCCAGACATTGCTAAGTCAGTAGAAAAGGCTAAGAAGCAGTTCGGTGGTACAGAAATCTACGGCAAGAAGCTCGGTGTTATCGGACTGGGTGCTATCGGTAGACTTGTTGCAAATGCAGCTGTTGAATTAGGAATGGATGTTTACGGATATGATCCATACTTATCTGTAAGTGCTGCATGGGATATCTCAAGAAAGGTTAACCACATCGCCGATGTTAACGAAATCTTCAAGGAATGTGATTTTATTACTATCCATGTTCCAGCTCTTGATTCTACAAAGGGTATGGTTGGTAAGGAAGCATTCGAGCTTATGAAGAACGGTACAGTTATCATCAACTGTGCAAGAGATATTCTTGTTGACGAAGAAGAGCTTCTTAAGGCTATCGATGCTGGTAAGGTTAAGAAGTATGTTACAGACTTCGCTAACCCTACAGTAGTTAACAAGGACAACATCATCATTCTTCCACACCTTGGTGCATCAACAGAAGAAGCTGAAGATAACTGTGCAATTATGGCAGTTAACGAAATCCGTGACTTCATCGAAAACGGTAACATCGTTAACTCTGTAAACTATCCTGCATGCAGCATGGGTGTATGTGCATCAGAAGGCAGAATTACAATTTGCCATAAGAACGTTCCTACAGTTCTCAGCAAGATTACATCTGTTATGGGAGAGGCTGGCGTTAACATTTCAGATATGACTAACAAGTCAAGAAATGACTACGCTTATACAATCATTGATCTTGATTCAGCAGGAAATGCAGATCTTATCGAGAAGCTTGAAGCTATTGAAGGCGTTATCAGAGCAAGAGTTATTAAGTAATTTGAATTAACATTTTTAGAATGTTAGAAATGTTGTCCATAACAAATGTTTTAATTACGCATCTGTTATGGACAAATGCTGAAACAATATAAATTGATTTCATAACAGAATGATTTCAAATAAAAAAGTCATCTTAATCTCAATAAACGAGATATAAGATGACTTTTTTATTATTGATTACTAAATGATGTACATGATTTAGTGGTTTTTATTTAACTCCCTGAGCTTCCTTGATTGCTGCAAGAAGATCTGAATACTCCTCGTAAGCCTTAATATGTGGATGCTCTTTGATTATTGACTCAGTACTCTTGAATAAGAATCCTGCCTTACTGTTCTCAATCATACCGATATCATTGTATGAATCGCCGGCAGCGATTGTATCATAACCGATAGACTGAAGAGCCTTAACTGTAGTTAATTTAGCATCGTGTGGAAGTCTCATTACATAGCCTGTAATTGTTCCATCCTCTGCAACCTCAAGAGAGTTACAGAAAAGCATAGGATAGCCTAATTTCTTCATAAGTGGTGATGCAAATTCCTGGAATGTATCAGAAATTACAACTACCTGAGAGAATGAACGAATTTCATCTAAGAATTCCTTTGCGCCTTCCTTTGGCTCCATGTGTGAGATTGTCTCCTGAATATCCTTGAGCTTTAAGTTGTGCTTCTTAAGAATATCAAGTCTGTAATCCATAAGCTTGTGGTAGTCAGGTTCGTCACGAGTAGTAATAAGTAATTCGTCGATTCCTGTTGCCTTTGCAAATTCGATCCAGATTTCAGGAACAAGAGGCCCTTCCATATCTAAGCATGTAATATACATAAAAATAATCCTTTCTCTAAAAGAGGTTGAAATCTACATTTAATCAATAATTAAGTAAAAAATAAAGTAAAAATATAATTTGGAGTATACAGTATATATCTATGTTTGTAAAATCATATACCGCCCCGGATGGTCTATATTAGCGCATATATGAGAGTAAAATACACTCTTTTGTATCACTGTTTATTACGACCATATATTTTATTATGTTTTATTTTTCATTAATAATTTATTTGAGTTATGACATGTC
>OLOA01004057.1_pt1 | contig 11400 bp, 8 predicted proteins | sample 1672201 | NCBI WGS metagenome assembly OLOA01 (sample SAMEA3136658, study PRJEB25190) | human gut metagenome
GAAGCCGCCGCAGCAGTTCCATGACGCCGCTCCTTTCTTCCGCCCCACAGGGCCTGATAGCCCCCGCCGTCGCTGACGGGGCCCGGGGTCAGGGCCAGCAGCACCCGGGGATATGTAATGCCGCCTACCTTTACATAGTCGCTGCGGACAGCCAGCAGCAGCCCTGCCGCCGTGCCCACGGCGCAGAAGGGCAGCAGACTCCACCGGCAGCCGCCATCCAACCGGTGGAGCCTGGCCATCTTTTCCTCCGGCGGCAGGTCCATGGCGATGATCTCTGCCGCCTGGGGCGGCCACAGCTCCCCCAGGGCCCCCTGCTCCAGCACCAGCACCGGCTGGCCGCTGACGGGGTCCCGGAGGGTATTCCCGGTGTCGTGCAGGGCCCGCAGCCGCAGCCGCCGGCCCTGTAGGGAAACGGTCACATCCATCAATTCTCCTCCTTCATGCCGCGCCCCCTGGCGGAACACCAGGTGCAGCAGCAGCCCAAAGCCTATGGCGGAGCCCAGCAGCACCGGCCAGCTGATGTCGGCGTAATATACCCGGCTGAGAATGGCCCCCGGGGACCCTGCCGCCAGACCTGCCGCCAGCAGCAGCCCCGCCAGCGCCCCGGACAGCAGAAAAAACAGCGCCGTCAGCCGCCAGGGACGGCGTTCCCGCCGCCAGGCCAGACGGCACACAGCGACCCCCGCCGCCAGCCGGCACGCCGGGTGCGCCAGCATCCGGCACCCGGGCAGAAATACCGCCGCTGCATACAGCGCGCCCAGCGCCGCTGCCAGGGCCAGCCGTCCCCGCCGCAGGGGCAGGCCCGCCAGCCGGGCCGTGGCCAGCAGCAGCAGATAGTCCACCGCCAGGTTCAGCAGCACCACCCGGTCCAGATACACCACCGTCATGGCTCCGCCTCCTTTCCGCCGTCCATTATACAGGGACGGCTCCGCGAAATCTCGCGGAAAGGGGCGGGGCCTATTTGCGCCGCAGCGTTACCGCGGCGGCAATCAGGAGAAAAATCCCAAAGGGGCGCCGCAGCAGGGTCACATCCAGGGCCGTGGCCGCCCAGGAGGCAGCGGCGGCCGTCACCAGCGCCCAGGGGACCGTGCGCCGCAGCAGGGTCTTGTCCAGCAGGCCGTTCTGCCGGTGCCAGATCAGGCCCATGGCAGCAGTGGGCAGGAAATACAGCAGGTTTACCCCCTGAGCCGCCGCCTGGTCCACCCCGAAAAACAGGGTCATCACCAGCAGCAGAAGGGTGCCGCCGCCGACGCCCCAGGCCGACAGCACCCCGCAGCCCACCCCGGCCAGCAGGGGCAATACAATGTCCTTCACAGCAGATACCGCACCCCGCCGTACACCAGAAACGCCGCAAACAGGCGCCGCAGCCACACGGCGGGCACCCTGGTAAAGAGCTTCCCCCCCACAAAGCCACCGGCCAGCCCGCCTGCCAGATATGGCCACGCCATGCCCCAGTCCAGTCCCGTCCGCACCAGGTATACCCCGCCGGACAGCACACAGCAGGGCAGGATGGTGGCCACGCAGTTGGCCAGGGCACGTTTTTCCTCCACCCGGCACCAGGACTCCAGCAGCGGAGCCAGCACCATGCCGCCTCCGCCGCCGAACAGACCGTTGACGGCCCCGGCCAGAGCGCCGGAGATCCCCATCCGCGCTTTTTTCACAGGCGTCGCCTCCTTTGGGATATGTATGTCCCCGGCAGACCCTGGGACAGGGTCTGCCGAAGGAGAGACAGCGAGGTCAGATCTTGCGGAAGCTCTGGCAGTCGGTGCACTGGTCCATGGAGGGGTGGGCCTCATGGGTACCCACCTGGATGCTGGACAGGCCGCAGTTGTCCATGTCCTGGCAGTGATGGGCGCAGCTGGTAACGGAGCACTTGATGGACATGTTGGGGGTGCAGCTGCACCCGTCGTTGGTACAATTCTTGCTCATAGCGAGGGTCCTCCTTGCAAAAAATAAAGTCAGGCCGCAAAGCCTGACTTTATTCTGACCCGCCGGGGCGGGATTATACGCGATTCCTTCAGCCGTTATCGGTGCGGTTGCGCCATTCGACCTCCTGGTCCAGCTCAAACTGCAGCTTCTTGTTTTCCTCCACCAGTTCGTCATAGTGACGGCCCTGGATGTAGTATTTCACGAAAATGAAGGTGGCCTCGTTGAACTCCTCCTCGGTGTATTCCGGCAGTAGGGAGCCGTTCTTCCGGCGCAGGCCCTGAACATTGATGACCACCAGGCGGCGGTGCTGCTCGGACAACTGGAACAGCTTCAGCGTCTCGGGGATCTCCAGCCCCAGATCAAAATTATCATTGACCAGCTCCAGCAGACGGCGCTGCTCGGGCTTGGCGGACACGATGACACCGTAGCGGGCAAACAGGCGCTTGAGATAGTCGGCAGAGACCTCCTCGCGGGTGATGGTGCCCTTGCCGATGCCGGTCAGCATGGTGTTGGACAGGTTCAGACTGACATATACTTCTTCGCCGGTTTTGGGATAGCTCATGGGGGTACCTCCTATTATTTTCCATTGATCCTCGCGCCGCCGGGCGGCGCCTTGCTTTCTGTGGATAGGGTACCACATCCCATGGCGGATTGCAACAAAAACTTGTACTGAGAACGTTTATTTGTAGAATAAAACAGCGTTTTTCGTGATTTTGACAGGCTTTTATGTTTCCAAATGTACCAAACAACTCGTACATGCAGAACAAAATACCCGGCCCTCAGGCCGGGTATTTTGTAGACTGTCAAAAAATAGGATTGCCTCTGCCTTCGGAAAGGAAGATAGTTACGAAAGAAACCCATCAGGGGTGTCTTTCGTTTTCAATCACCGCCTTTTCAGAACTTTTATAAAAGATCTGAAAAGGCCTTGGAGCTTGTCAAAAAGGATTTTTGACAAGCTCCAAAATACCCGGCCCTCAGGCCGGGTATTTTGGCATGGATAGAGTATCTGCGGGCGCAGCCGCATTATCTTACCCGTCTGCGGCGCAGGACGGGCATGGCGGTCAGGGCCGCAGCGGCAGTCAGCAGCAGGGCTGCATATACCGCCAGAGGCGCTGCGTCACCGGTCTTGACCGGCTGGGAAGCAGCCACGGCAACAGCCAACTGGCTGACGGCGCTCTCGTTGCCCGCCTGGTCCACGGCCTTGGCGTACACCTTGGCGGCGGTGGGGGCAAAGGGACCGGTGTACAGGACCCACTCCGTGCCGTCATAGCTGTAGTACAGGGTCACATGCTCCTCGGCGGCGGTCAGCGTCACCTTGCCGTCGCCGCCCTGGGCAATGACGGGAGCCTCGGGGGCCGCGGTATCCCGCACCACGGTGAAGGTCACGGTGGTGGCGGTGCCGGTAGCCTCATCGCTGAGCTCCACCGTCACCACATTCTTGCCCTCCTGCAGCTGCGCACCGTAGGAGAACACCTGGGTGATGGGATCGCCCAGAACGTTGACGTCGTTGGTGGGATAGATCAGAATGTCGCCGTTGATCTTCAGACTGATGTTGCCGAACAGATGGGTCACATCGCCGGTGATGGGGAAGGTCTCCTGGTTGGTGCAGATCACCGCGCCGTCGGCGATGCGCGCGTCGTCAAAGCGCAGGGCCGTGGGCTCCGTATCCGGCAGGTAGTACAGATACAGCTTGTACTGGGTGCCGAAGTCGTTCACGGTAAACATGCTGCTGAGGGTCTTGACGTACGTCAGATTCAGCCCGGCATGGATGGGAATGTCGAACTCCACATGGCGGCTGCCCTCTTCGGGCCAATACTCGCTGCCGTTGAAGATCAGCACGTTGGCGTCCCGATCCAGAGTGGCCTTTACATGGAGGCTGCCGTTTTCATCCAGCATATCATCGGTGATGAGGAAGCGGGAATCGGACAGGCCGCCCGACTCGTTGCTCCACAGGGGATCCAGGTCCAGAATGTCGCCCCGTATGGTGCCGTCGGAATACCGGGCATCGTTGAAGCCGTCTTCGTTGTACATCTTCTCGCCGTATACCGTGTCGTACAGCAGCGCGTTGCGCAGGGTGCGGTGACCGGCGGCGTCATAGGCCTCCACGCGGACTACCTGGCTCCAGGCGCTGTAATCATAGACCTCGCCGGTTTCGTCGTCTACGAACACGGACTCCTTATAGGCGAAGGGGAAGCTCATGAACACGCGGCCCTCCTCGTCCCGGGAATCCAGAGAGATCTCCTGGGTATGGACCTCGGCATCCACGTCGGCAGCGTCGGCCCCCATGAGCCAGTCGGAGAAGGTTTCGCCGTCCACGGTACCGGTGAGCCAGCTGACGGTGATGCGGGTCAGGGACTCGTCGGTGACCTGGATCATCATGGGCACCAGGTCGTCCTTGGCATACTTGGTGGCCAGCAGATAGCCGTCCATGGTGTGGTCGCTGGTCCACAGCATGCTGTTGTCCCACTCGCCGTTTTTATCGCAGACATAGGACATGACGGAGGGCCTCTGCACGTCGAACAGGGCGGGCTTGTCCGCCTGGAACACCACGCTGCCGTCGGCGTCATAGGCCACCACATGCAGGGTGATGAGACCGGGCTCCTCCACGCTCAGAGCCAGACGGAAGCCGTTGCGCTCATCGAAGGAAGCCTCCTGACCGTTGACGGTCAGCCTCCTGACGCTGCTGCTGGCAATGCCCCGGATCTGGGCCACGCAGTCGGTGATGTTCACATAGCTCTCGGCGATATCATCATAGTCGGCGCTGTAGCTGATGTCCCGCAGCACCGTCAGGCTGTCGTCGTTGTTGATGTTGGAGAACATCACGGCGGCGTCAAGCCGGGCATTGGTGTACAGGATATCGGTGGTGCCGTTGAAGGCGTAGTCCATGCAGGTCAGGGCGATCTCGTTCATCTGGCCGTCCTGATAGGTTTCCACCGGCAGGACCACGCTGTATTCGCCGGTCTCCTCATTATAAGCGGCGTCATTGCCGGGAACAAAGTCCAGCTCCTCCTGGCCGTTGACGAACACGGCAGCGGTATTGAGAATGCCGGAGTAGTCCTGGGCGGTGTAGGTCAGGTACAGCATGCCGTCATCCACGGCGGCGCTGGTGATATGGACCTGGGGCGCGGTGAGATCCAGCTTCACCGGCAGCAGAGTGGTCTCCACCCGGTGGCTGCCGGGCATCCGGGCCCGGATGCGCAGGGTGTACTGGCCCTCGTCGCACATGACATACTCGCCGGTGGCAATGTCGTAGCGGGTACCGTCCCAGGTGCCGTCGCCGGCAGTGCCGCTGCTGAGCAGGCTGATGGGGGAGCGGCTCTCATTGGCGTCGATGGCCACGTACTTGGCTACATTTTCCCGATGGTTGATCTGGCGGACCACCTGGCCGTTTTCATCTAGCACGTCCACGGTAACCTCGGCGGCGCTGCGCAGCATGCCCACAATGGGCTGGGCGGCGTCGAAATCACCGTCGCCGTTGGGGGAGAAGGCAATGTGGTCGGGATCGGTGGTCATGCTCTCGGTGTCGAAGCCGGCATAGGAATCGCCTGCTGCCACGGTGGTCACAGGCAGATTCTCATAGTAGTTGGTCATGATGTTGCCGTCGTCCCAGGCGGGCAGGTCGATGATCCGCTGGCAGCCATACCAGTCGCCGTAGAAGCTCATCAGGGGCAGAGACAGGTCCACATCGCCGTCGAAGGGCAGGAATGCCTCCACATAGTGGTTCTTGGCGGCATTGGCAGGGATGGTCAGGGTGCCGGTGACCTGAACCGTACCGCCTGCGGGGACGGTGACGGCGGTCTTGTCAAAGGTCACGGATGCGCCGGACAACAGCTCCATGGCGTAGCTGCCGTCCTGGCCGGTAACGTCGGTGTATACCGGCACGGAGGCGGGCAGAGTATAGCCGGCGACGGCGGTGCCGTAGTTGGTAAGGGTCACGGTGAAGCCGGTGGTATTGCCCACCTCCTTCAGCGCCACGGAGGCCACGCCGTTATAGGTGGCCAGGACACGGTTTTCCGCAGCGGACAGAGGATCCGCCATGCCGCTGCCCTGCTGACGCACGGAATAGATGACGCTGCCGTCCGCAATGGGGTCGGCGGTGTTCATCAGAGTATTCTTCACAAAGGTGTTCAGGGTCGTATCGCCCAGCACCAGGCTGCCGTCGGCCAGGGACTTCTGCAGGCTCTCCAGCACCAGGGCGGCGCAGCCGGACACATAGGGTGTGGCCATGGAGGTGCCGCTCATCTCCTCGTACTTCTGATCCTTGGACACGGAGTAAATGTTGCCGCCGGGGGCGGAGATCTCAGGCTTGATATCCAGGGTGGGGGTGGAGCCCCAGGAGGAGAAGGTGGATACGCAGCCGCCGGTGGCCTCGTTGGGATACACCACGTCGTGCAGGCCGTCGAAGGACACGGTGGCCCCGGCCTGGACCAGCTCCATGAGCCTGGCGCCGGTGTTGCCGCTGACCATCATGGCCGTGTACTGGCTGGCGCTTTCGGCGGACACGTTGGCGGGCACCTCGTCGGTGGCCTCGTTGTTATACACGATAACGGCGGAGGCATGGCACATGCCCATCAGATAGTTGATCTTATCCTCGAAGGAAATGTCCTTGCCCCGCTGGACCAGCGCCACATAGGGGCCCTCGGGCAGGGTGGACAGCTTGGGGAAAATGTCCTCGAACAGGTCGCCGTAGCCGAACTCCAGAATGGGCACCTCACCCAGGGAGGTCCAGTCGGTGTGGTTGCCCTGGGAGAAGTCCATGACCACGCCGCTGTATACGGTGTCCTCGCCGCTGGTGATGGTCACGGATTTGCCCCGCAGCATGCTGTTGTCCACGGAGGCTACGCTGAGGGCGCCGGGATAGGTGGCGGGGTTGGACACCGCGCCGGTATCGATCACGCCCCAGTCGTTGGTGTTGACGCCCGTGTCGGAGGCGGAGGTGCCGTCGTTGCCGGCAGCCACGCACACCACCGCACCGTTCTCCTCGGCATAGGCCAGGGCCTTTTGCAGATAGTCCGCGTCGCTGTAGAAGCCTGCGGTGCCGCCCAGGCTCAGGTTCAGAATGTCCGCGCCCAGCTTTACGGAATCCTCCACGGCGCGGATGATATCGTCGTTAAATCCGCTGCCGGTACTGCCGAACACCTGCATGGCAAAGAGCTGGGCGTCGGGGGCAACGCCCGCCACGCCGCCGTTTTCCTCGTCGCCGTTGGCGGCCACGATGCCGGAGACGTGCAGGCCGTGGGTGACCTGGCGGTTATTGATGTCGTCCTCGTCGACATAGCTGAAGCCGAAGGGGACCTTATCGGTGTAATACTTGCCGTAGCCCAGGGCGGCGATCTTCGCCTCCATGTCGGCCTTGGTGTATTTCAGCCTGGCGTCCTGGCGCATCTGCATATCGGGATGGGTGTAGTTGATGCCGCTGTCGATGACGGCCACCACGATCCCCTCGCCGGTGCTGCCGCCGTTCTCCGCCTTCCACAGCTCCATGGCGGAGGTCATTTCCTTGGCGGAGGTCATCCGGGCCTTGTAGGTGGTGACCTCACTGACGGATACCACGCCGTCCAGGGCAGCCACCTGCTTCATCTGGGCCCGGGTCATGTCCATGGAAAAGGCGCTGACCAGATAGCCGGACTGGTTGATAACGGAGCTGCCGGTAATGCGCCGGACCTGACGGATGACGCTCTCCTGGGAGCGCAGGGTCCGGGCCTCGGCGGACTGCACGGCGGCGGTGTAGGTCACGGTGCCGGCCTGCTCCACGGCGGCGGGCACGTCGGTGACCACCATGGCCCGGACCACCTCATTGGGGTCCTTTCCGGCGTCCAGGTCCACCGTGGCGCTGCCGCGGACGGAGTCCTTCAGCCGCTGCACGTAGTCACTGGCACTGTAGTTCTTCTGGGCGGCCAGTGCCGGAACGCACAGCGATACCGCCAGGACTACCGCCAGGCACAGGGACAATACCCGCCGGAGCAGTCGGTGTACGGATGTGTTTTCTCTCATGATCTTCCTCCTGAATAATAATTCACGCCGCCTGTTTTGCCCGCTGGAGCGCACGCCCCAAGACTCCTTTGCGCAAAAAGCACGGCGTGTCGTGAAAATTCGCCGGATTATCGCGGTTATATTCAGAATCCCCCGGCAAATTTTCCCCAATTATATAACGCATTAGCGTGAAAAACAATCCGCAATTTATCAGTTTTTCCTTCTGCCTGGCATTAGCATTTCTTATGAATATGCGTGAATATACAAAAAAGGAGCCCTCCCTCGGCGGGAAGGCTCCTTCCTGTTGATTTGTTAAAACTCGGCGTTGCCCACGGTGCGGGGGTGGAGCTCCACATCCCGGATGTTGCTGACGCCCGTCAGATACATGACCATGCGCTCAAAGCCCAGGCCAAAGCCTGCGTGACGGCAGCTGCCATAGCGCCGCAGGTCGCAGTACCACCAGTAGTCCTCGGGCTTCATGCCCAGCTCCCGGATGCGCGCCTCCAGCATGTCCAGCCGCTCCTCGCGCTGACTGCCGCCGATGATCTCGCCGATGCCGGGCACCAGGCAGTCCGCCGCGGCCACGGTTTTGCCATCGTCGTTCAGGCGCATATAAAACGCCTTGATCTCCTTGGGATAGTCGGTGACGAACACAGGCCGCTGATAGATCTGCTCCGTCAGATACCGTTCGTGCTCCGTTTGCAGGTCCGTGCCCCAGTCCACCCGGTACTCGAACCTGTCGTTGTGCTTTTTCAGAATCTCCACCGCCTCGGTATAGCTGACCCGGGCGAAATCGGAGGTGGCCACATGCTCCAGCCGGGCCTTGAGCCCCTTGTCCACGAAGCTGTTGAAGAAGTTGATCTCATCCGGGCAGCGCTCCAGCACCCGGGTGATGATGTGCTTAATCATGGCCTCGGCCACGTCCATGTCCCCGGCCAGGTCGCAGAAGGCCATTTCCGGCTCGATCATCCAGAACTCGGCGGCGTGGCGCTGGGTGTTGGAGTTCTCCGCCCGGAAGGTGGGGCCAAAGGTATATACATCGCCGAAGGCCATGGCGAAGTTTTCGGCGTTCAGCTGGCCGGACACGGTGAGGCTGGTTTTCTTGCCGAAGAAATCCTGGCTGTAATCCACCTGGCCGTCCGCAGTCTTGGGCACATTGTTCAGGTCCAGGGTGGTCACCTGGAACATCTCGCCTGCGCCCTCGCAGTCGGAGCCGGTGATGATGGGGGTGTGAACATATACGAAGCCCCGGCTCTGGAAAAACTCATGCACGGCATAGGCCGCTGCGCTGCGGACCCGGAACGTGGCGGAAAACAGATTGGTCCGGGGGCGCAGATGCTGGATGGTCCGCAGGAATTCCACACTGTGGCGCTTTTTTTGCAGGGGATAGTCGGGGGTGGACCGGCCCTCCACGGCGATCTCGGCGGCTTTCAGCTCCAGGGGCTGCTTGGCCTCCGGCGTCAGCACCACGGTGCCCCGGACGATCAGGGCTGCGCCCACGTTCTGAGAAGCGATCTCCTTATAGTTATGCAGCTCGTCGGCGCTCATGACCACCTGCAGATTGCGGAAGCAGGAGCCGTCGTTGAGCTCAATGAAGCCGAAGGTTTTCATATCCCGGATGGTGCGGGCCCAGCCGCACACGGTGATCTCCTTGCCGCCCAGCTGTTCCTGATCGGCAAAGATGGCTGCGATTTTCATGCGATCCATCTTGATCTCTCCTTGTTGTACAGATAGTTTATTATTATATGCCGGTTTTCCGGGCTTTGCAAGGCCTTATTGCAGCTTTTGCTGCCGCATCCACACATCCATCACCAGGCTGTGGGGCAGAAGCTTCGTCAGTGCCGTCTGGAACCGGGCCACGAAGCCGAACTGGCTCACGTCCTTGCCCCGCCTGGCGTCCCGCCAGGCCCGCTGCACCAGCTGCTCCGGCTCATACATGGCCACATACTTTTTCACCACGGATTCGCCGCCCTCGGTGGTGGCCCGGGCAAAGAAGGCCGTCCGGGTCCAGAAGGGGCACAGAGCCATGACCCGGACGCCCCGGCTCCGCAGCTCCCGGTTCAGGGCCCGGCTGAAGCTCAGCACAAAGGCCTTGGTGGCCCCGTACACGTTGATATAGGGGATGGGCTGGAACGCCGCCACCGAGGCAATATTGATGATCTGTCCGCCCCGTGGCATATAGGGAGCCGTCAGCTGGCACAGGGCCACCACGGCCTGACAGTTCAGGTCCGTCATGTTCAGGTTTACCTCCAGCGGCGTGTCCACCACGGCCCGGAACTTGCCGAAGCCGCTGGCGTTGACCAAAAGGCCCACCTCCACCGGCTCCTCCGCCAGGGCGTCGGCATAGGTCTGGAAGCTGCGGCGGTCCGTCAGGTCCAGGGCCAGGGCGCGGATGGGATACGGCACCCGGTCCCGCAGCTCCGCCAGCGCCTTTTCATGGCGGGCAATGACCCATACCTCATCGAAGCGGTCAAAGGTATCCACAGTTTCGGCAAACCGGCGCCCCATGCCGCTGGACGCGCCGGTGATCACGGCAATTTTCTTCATAACGGTCCCCTCCTGTTCTGGTCCTGGGGTGATTATACCAGAATCCGGCTCCCGTGACAAGGAAAAAGCCGGAGTTCTGCCGCCGGGAAGCCGGGCATATAGTGATGGTGCATAGTATGGCTTAGGAGTGGTGCGCTATCAAAGGGAACATGGAGGAACGGGCCTGTCAGCTGGCCCTTTACCTGATAGAAAACCGGGCCACGGTGCGCTCGGCGGCCAGGAAATTCGGCGTCAGCAAATCCACGGTACATAAGGACCTGTCCGAGCGCCTGCCGGCATATAACCGGGCGCTGTATCTGCAGGTGAAGGAGGTGCTGGACGAAAACAAGGCCCAGCGCCACATCCGCGGCGGCATGGCCACGCGAAAAAAATACAAGGGATTTTGAAACTTTTTTCGACTTTTTGCGTCTAACATAAGAGTGTGACTCCTGCGCGGCAAAATTACTCTTGCACAATTCCGCCGCGCAGGGTAGAATGCATTATTGTAAACCAAAAGAAAAATGATCGGAGCAACAAGATGAGAAAGAAGGACTATTACGAGCCAAGCATCGGCCGCGAAAGCGAGCCGCGCCGCAGGCCGAAGAAAAAGAAGAAACGCGCAAATCGCGGTGAGCGCGCGGTCGTCACGCTTCTGTCGCTTCTTTTCCTGACCGTGGCCATTGTGGCGACGGTCAAGTACGTCGTGCGCGCGCCCGAGCCCGTCACGGACAACGAGGACCAGCAGACGCAGCAGGACGGCACGGCGGAGGACAGCGACGCCATTCAAACCATTTCTAACGGCAAAGAGCGCAAAAAATACTGCTATACGATCCTCGCCTACGGTGTGGACAACGACGCCGGCGGCAGCGACACGAACCTGCTCGTGCGCTTTGACGCGGAGAACAAGAAGATCGACGTCGTCAGCCTGCCGCGCGACACGCTGATGAGCAACGGCCACAAGCTCAATTCCTC
>OLOA01004058.1_pt1 | contig 11397 bp, 9 predicted proteins | sample 1672201 | NCBI WGS metagenome assembly OLOA01 (sample SAMEA3136658, study PRJEB25190) | human gut metagenome
ATGATTGCATTGAATGTTAATAATAGAATGTATAATTGAGGTGCTTCGGCATCTCATTTTTATTATTATTTAGAAGAGTTGCATTAGGTGTTTGCAAAAAGTGACACCTTAGTGTCTGAAAGCTTACATTTCTGCCTGAAATCTTGAAATGCCTGAAAATTTAATATATAATGTTAAATGACTAACTGTAACGAAGAAGAATTATAAGATGAAGAGGTGTTACTGATGAAGATATGCTATAACAAACTTCAAAAACTTATGATTGACAATCAAATGAAAAGACAGGATTTAATGCGTGCAGCCGAAATCACATCATACGCTGCAACGAAGATAAATAAGAATGAGCCAGTATCTCTTGAAATACTGATGAGGATATGTCAGGTGTTTCATTGTGATATCGGAGATATATGCGAAGTTATTTTAGATGAGTAATAAAAAAGTTATGTATTATGGTTTACTTGATTTTATAGGAGGATATGTTAATGGCATCGAGTAATAATGCAAATATCGGATTTGAAAAACAGATTTGGGACGCAGCGTGTGTCCTTTGGGGACATATTCCCGCAGCAGAATATAGAAAGGTTATCGTAGGTCTTATTTTCCTGCGTTATATTTCAAGTGCTTTTGAAAAACGCTATCAGCAGCTTGTTGATGAGGGCGACGGTTTTGAAGATGATAAGGACGCATACGCAGAGGACAACATCTTCTTCGTACCGGAGGACGCTCGTTGGAGCAAGATTGCTTCTGTGGCGCATACCCCTGAAATTGGAACTGTCATTGATGAAGCAATGAGAGCTATTGAAAAGGAAAACACTACTCTTAAAAATGTACTTCCTAAAAACTATGCCAGCCCTGATTTAGACAAGCGTGTTTTGGGTGATGTTGTTGACCTGTTCACCAATATGGATATGGGTGATACAGAGGAAAGTAAAGACCTTCTCGGTAGAACTTATGAGTATTGTATTCAGCAGTTCGCCGCTTACGAAGGTGTTAAGGGTGGCGAGTTCTATACCCCAGCAAGTATTGTTAAAACAATTGTTGCTATCTTAAAGCCGTTTAAAAATTGTCGTGTATATGACCCTTGCTGTGGTTCGGGCGGTATGTTCGTACAGAGTGCGAAGTTCATTCAGGCACACAGCGGTAAGCGTGGAGAAATCGCTGTTTACGGTCAGGAGTCCAATGCTGATACTTGGAAAATGGCTAAAATGAATATGGCTATTCGTGGCATTGATGCAGACTTCGGTGCATATCAAGCAGATACATTCTTCAATGACTTGCATAAAACACTGAAAGCAGATTTTATTATGGCAAATCCGCCTTTCAATCTTTCCAACTGGGGACAGGAAAAGCTCAAAGAAGATGTTCGTTGGAAATACGGAACACCGCCTGCCGGCAATGCCAACTATGCGTGGATTCAGCATATGATACACCATCTTGCACCGAATGGAAAAATCGGTCTTGTACTTGCTAACGGTGCGTTGTCCTCTCAGTCCAGCGGCGAGGGAGAAATCAGAAAGAACATTATTCAGGCTGACCTTGTGGAAGGCATCGTCGCTCTGCCGACTCAGCTCTTTTACAGCGTTACCATTCCTGTTACGCTTTGGTTTATTACCAAGAACAAAAAGCAAAAAGGCAAAACCCTGTTTATTGACGCCCGCAAGATGGGGTATATGGTTGACCGTAAGCACAGAGATTTTACTGATGAGGATATTCAAAAGCTTGCAGATACATTTACGGCATTCCAAGAAGGTACGCTTGAAGATGTCAAAGGCTTCTGTGCTGCCTGCGACCTTCAGGAAATCGAAAAGCAGGACTTCATTCTGACACCGGGCAGATATGTGGGTATTGAAGAAGTCGAGGACGACGGCGAACCGTTTGAAGAAAAGATGACCCGTCTTACTTCTGAATTATCGGTGATGTTTGCAAAGTCTCACGAACTGGAGGACGAAATCCGTAAGAAACTGGGGGCGATTGGATATGAAGTGTAATTGGACTACGAAAAAGCTATCAGAAATCGCATATATCAACCCAAGAGAGAGTCTCGGTAAGGGCGTCGTGGCAAAAAAAGTGCCAATGGATAAGTTACAGCCTTTTTGTAGGGACATTCCAGAATTTGTGCTTGAAGAATATAAGGGTGGCACAAAATTCAGAAACGGCGACACGATTATGGCAAGAATTACTCCTTGTCTTGAGAACGGAAAAATTGCAAAAGTTTCAGTTTTGAGTGATGGCGAAGTAGGTTTTGGTTCAACCGAGTATATTGTCTTTCGTGCAATTGACGGCGTAAGTGATGCTGATTTCTTGTACTATTTGATTTGCAGCCCTTTGGTTCGCAATCCGGCAATTAAATCTATGGTTGGTTCATCAGGTCGCCAACGAGTCCAAACTGATGTTGTTGCCAATTTAGATGTAGAATTACCGCCTATTGAGGAACAAAGGAAGATTGGTGGATTGTTAAAGGCTATTGACGACAAGATAGAGCTTAATGATGTCATAAACAATAATTTAGAGCAGCAAGCTCAGGCTCTTTTTAAGTCTTGGTTTGTTGATTTCGAGCCATTCAATGGAACTATGCCTTCTGACTGGGAAATTGTTCCTCTCGAAAAAATTGCTGATTTTCAAAATGGCTTTGCGTTTAAGAGTAAGGAACTTTTAAATGAGCCGTCATCAGACTGTTATCAAGTATTCAAACAAGGGCATATTGCTCGTGGCGGTGGATTTATTCCTGATGGAACAAAAAGCTGGTATCCAAAGAAGCTTGCATCAAAATTAGAGAAATTCGTTCTCAAAAAAGGCGATATACTTATGGCAATGACAGATATGAAAGACAATGTGGCAATATTAGGAAACACAGCCATTATGCCACTTGATAATGAGTACATTGTCAATCAGCGAGTTGGACACCTCAGAGCAAATGGATACAAAGGAGTAACTTATCCTTTTATTTACTTACTAACTAACAGCACAGATTTTCTTGTTGACCTGCGTAGCAGAGCAAATAGCGGAGTGCAAGTAAACCTATCATCTTCTGAGATTAAAGCTTCGCAAACTGTTTTACCTTCAGAAGAAGTAAATAATGCTTTTTCTGAGATAACTCTCCCTATATTTGAAATTATAATAAACAATCAGCTTGAAAATCAACGATTGGCACAACTCCGAGACACACTCTTACCTAAACTTATGTCCGGCGAACTTGATGTCTCTGACATCGAGATTTAAACCGCTAAATTATTGTTTATTCTCTCATTTTCTTCGATTTTATCATCAATAGAACCAAGCATAGAGGATATTCTCTTTTGCACTTTCTTATCTGTCGGAACAGAAACAACAATATTCTTCATTGTGTTTCCTGATACCTCTTTGAATGTTGTCCCACTTCCCATACCTTCGATTTTGTCCTTGTTGTATTTAAGCAAATAATACAAGAAAAGCGGGTCGGTATTTTCATTTGGGACAACACTCTTAAATCCCTGATTAGTACACACCTCGTTTGCGGCGATAGCCACATATCCAATAGGCGCTCTTGAAGAAAACAATACGGTATCCTTTGGAAGCAACTGCGTAGAACAGCTTTTCAATCCTATTTCGGTAATGTTTCTTTCGCCACGCTGAATATATCGTCCTGTGAATGTAGATAAATCTTTCGGTGTTATCCAAGCAATAGTTCCGTTTTCATAATTCTCAGGTTTCTTCGTTGAGGGAGTAGCTCCACCAACAACCGTACCAATGTCAGATATTTTGCACTCAATCCATTCAGCCATATTCGTTTTCCTCTCTATCCGATGTATTTTCGGTGGGCAATCTTAACATTGCTCTGCTTTACCATTGCATACTGCAAAGTCGTATCTATTTTTCTATGCCCCAAGAGCTGTTGCAATTGCTCAATGGGCATTCCTTTGTCTATTGCCATAGTTGCAAGAGTACGCCTGAATTTGTGCGGGTGTACCTTGTGCAATCCTAATTGTTTTCCAAATTCTCTGAGTCTTGTTTCTATACCGCCGATTTTCAGCCTTTCGTGCGGTGCTTTCAGCGATACAAAAAGTGCCGGGTTATCGTCGGTTCTGCTGTTCAAGTAATTTTGCAAATGTATCTTTGTCCTTGCGTCAAAATAGACCACTCGTTCTTTATTTCCTTTACCGAACACGATACATTCTCGCTCGTTAAAATCAATATCGTTTCTGTTGAGCAACACCATTTCGCCGACACGCATACCCGTAGAAGCTAACATATCTATCATCGCCAAATCTCTCGGCTCGGTACAGTTATCTCTCATAAGCTCCAACGCTTCATCAGAATATGTTTCTTTAATGTTCGTGCCGGTTTTGACCTTATGTATTCGCCTAACAGGGCTTTTCAGTATGTAGTCCTCGTCCTCAAGCCACGAAAAGAAGCTGGAAAGAATACGGCGGATATTATCAATCGTAACCTTGCTTGATTTTTTCTTTTCCTGATACTCGGTCAGGTATCGCCTTATGTCGTCGGTTTCAATATGTTTTACACTTTTGCCGACGGTCGCAATCATCATTTCGATAGTTGCTTTGTAGTATTTAAGAGATTTCTCGGAACAGCCCTCGATTCGCTTTGCTGATAGGAACAGTTCCATATAGTTCTGCTCCGAGATTTCTTTTTCATTTTCAATTTTTGTTACCTCATAATCAAAAAGTGTATGTTGCAATACCTCTTGCAAGCGTTCTGTCTGTGCGTTATTCAAGAAAGGTAACATAGCCTGAACAACATTTGTAATTAAATTTTGTTTCATTAGTCAATTCTCCTTTTATCTAACTTAGAGAACGACTACGGAGTGGGTAGTCCCCTGATTTAACTCTCGCCACCCACAAGAGTTATGGGATGTATGTTAAACGATAATTTACCGTATCAGTCATTGATGGTAGCCTGACCGTTCATTAGCATAGGCAAAAGCCAATCACGAAGTTTTCTTAATTGTTCTGTTTCACGAGCACAATTTTTTGCCTTAGTAATTAACGGTTCTGAAATTTTAGAATATTCATAAAGCAATTTGGGATTGCTCGGCATAGCGAAGCGATAGTTTTCAAGAACATCATTCCATTTTATGTATGGTTGTTGTGTTCCACTTGAGTGCTGTGTGGCGTACAGAATCGCATTGTCATCGTTTAAGACTTGATATGCATATCCGAGATACTCATCCACCTTTGGTTTTAAAACTAATGTAGTAGTTCTTGTAATTCCCGATTGTGCCGAAATACAAACACGATGGAAATAAACACGCATTGCTCCTAATAAAATATTGTTTTCTTCATATACTTGGAGACTTGAATTGGCTTCTGCTGCGGATAAACCGCCTGCGAATGTTATCGTTCGTTTTGGGATAACATCAATAGGTGTATAGTATGCGTCTGTTTGACAATCATCTCGGCTGATAGGCTTTCCAGACACGTTAAATATATCTTTAAGCTGTGCCACTTTCCAGTTTTCCGGGATATTACGCTTTAGTTGTTCATTCCAAACCATCTTACCGCCAGATGAGCAGTATGGCTTTCCATTTTCATCCGGAAAATCAAATTGTGTGAACCAGTAGTCGTAAATAAGCTTAGCTTGCTGCTCTAAATTATCGTTTATCGCATTATTATTGGCAATTTTTTCATCAATAGCCCATAACAAATTTGCAATTTTTTGTTGAGAAATTACATCGGGGATTTCAACCTCAACATCATAAATTTTTTCAGGCGATGTATGCTTTACCTTCGTACCTGATGAACTTCGTTCTAACTGCTCTCTTACACTTTTTGTCATAAAAAGATAATATGCAAATAATTTGTTCAAACGTTTTTCATCACAAGTAATCAGTCCTATTCGCTGATTATGCAAGTATTTATTATTTTCAGGAACTAACGCTGTACTTCCTAAAAGTCCCTCTGCCTGTTGTGTCATGGCAACTATCAAATCGCCTTTATGACACAAATATTCCTTTGGATAAGTTCCTGTATAGTAACGTTCTTTCCCATTATTAGGCTTGAATCCCCCTTTTTCAAAAAAATTTCCCGGAGTTAAAATACTTTGTTCTCCATCTTCCGCAAAATACTCTCCCTTAAAAGCCCACCCATGCTTTACTGATAGTATTTCTCCAAGTTTCATTCTATTCATACTTTACCTTCTTTAACTGTTCCATGATTTCCGTTTTCAGTTTGTCGCCCTCTGCAAAATATTCTTGCAGTTTCTCTGCATAGGCACTCATACGAGCATTAAACTCGTCCTGTGACAATTCAACATATTCGATTTTTACATCAAAATATTGTCCAGCCGCAAGTGAATACTTCTTTTCTTTGATTTCATCATATGTAACAGCAACTGAAAAATCATCAACGGCTTCTTTATTAAGGAATGTATCAACAATTTTATCAATCTCAAAATCACGAAGTCTGCGTTTCTGATTATTACCGTCCTTATATTCTTCTCCCAGTTTTGAAGCATCTATCAGTACAACCTTATCTGTTTTTCTTGAATTATCAAAAAATAATACTGATACATTCGTGCCGGTATTAGCAAATACATTTGACGGCATACTAATACAGCCATAAACAATATGTTCATCTACAATATGTTGTAGTATCTTCTTTTCTACACCTGATTTTGCGGTTACAAATCCAGTAGGAACTACAATCGCACCTTTTCCGGTTGATTTCAATGAATTAAGAACGTGCTGAATGAACAACGTATAAATTGCCATACTCTCTTTCTTCTTGGCAGGTACTTTCGGAACTCCCGCCCAAAAACGAACGGGCATTGCTGCTATACGCTCTCTTGTATCTGAGAAATCCATCTTAAAAGGCGGATTTGAAACTACATAATCAAAAGTTCTTAATTCCTGTCCATTATCACTCTTATGATATGGAGCAATCAGCGTATCTCCTTGAATTGCGTGGTCAAGAGAAGATACCAAACTGTTCAGGATAAGATTAAGTTTTAACATTTTATTACTTCGCTGTGAAATATCCTGTGCAAAAATCGTACACTTATCTTCGCCAATTTTATGGGCAAGAGCCATCAAAAGTGTCCCTGTTCCGGCTGATGGGTCATAACACTCAATGCTATGTAAATCAGTTGCATTTCCAACAAGCAATCTTGCCATAATCGTTGCAATAGCGTGAGGAGTATAATACTCTGCATACTTACCACCGCCTGCGGTATTGTAGTCCTTTATCAGATATTCAAATATATCTGCAAAGAAATCATAGTGCTTCTCAAATGCTTCTTCAAAAGAAAAGTTTACCAACTTATCAACCAAAGCACGGGCAAAAGGTGCTCTTGCTGTATCGTCCGTTACATACTGTGTCAGCTTTTCAAAAAGCGGTATTTTTGTATTCTGAGCAGTCTGAGTTGAAAATATATCAATATTCTTATCTGCTATATCTGTCATCGTGCTGTCAAAGATTAAATCAAAATCGCCCTTTGCCTGCTGATTCCATAAGTTGGCAATAAGATGTTCCGGATTAAGTAATGGAATATCTGACGGTAAACTATCAAAAATATCCAAGCGGTCATCTTCTGACATTTCTGCATAAGCAAGTTCCCATTTTTCAGCATTTTTAAGAACCGGACTTACTTTTTTTACTTCATATCCGAACTTATCATTAAGGAACTTATAAAGGAAAACCTGTGTGATAATTTTATATTCGTTACCATCGTTTCCCATACCATAGGTCTGACAAGTTGCTTTTAAGGCATCTATCAACTCTATGGTTTTTTCTTTTATCGTCTTTGTTTCTTCCATTGTGTTCTCCTTTATGCCACTGAATAAGTCTGGTTATACTGGTCAAGATACTGTTTTGTAATCCTGCTCTGTATAAATACTCTATCCTCACGAGCACTCGCTACTCCCAACTTATCAATGCCTGCTTTTATTTGTGTCATAACCGTTCTCTCAAAATATGCGTCTTTCTTCAATATATCATTTCTGTCATACACTTTCTGGTCAATATCAGACTTAATAGAAAGCAAAACATTCATAATAGACATATCATATTCTGAAACAATCGGCTGTTTATTTGCTGCTTTTCGAGCAAGATTTTCTTCCCTGATTCTTTTATGAACCCTTGCGAATTTCGCATCGCCATTATATTTTCTCAGCAGAACCGTGTTTTTCTTCTGCAATTCATCAAGCTTTTTCAGAATATCTTCCAATTCCTTTCCTTGCTCCTCAATCTCAGATACACTCTTAGGTTCAAAACCATGTTGCTTGAAGCGAAGCAAAAATGCTTCCTGCAAAGTAATAAACTCAGGGTCATCAGGGTCGATATTCTGAGTAAAGGCACGAACAGTCTTTTTATACTTTTCTGTTACTGCGTCTTTACCACCAACGATTTTCAATTCTTCCTCGCTGATTTTGCTGAAATTAAAAGTAATATCCTCCATTGCTTCATTGACAAGCAACTTTGTGGTATCATCACTTGCAAAAAGTTCTTTCTGATTTATGTTATCAATATGATGTTGCACCTCTGAAATCAATGATGGCAATTTTGTTAATTCCATTTTTGCAAATGTTTCCTTTAACTCATCATCGCCAAAGGTTCTTACCAAATTACAACAATCACGAGCAGCAATAAGAATTTTTTTGAGTTTAAGCAATTCCTGCTTATCCTCAATCGTGGATATCTCAGAACTAAATTCTTCTGCATTATCTGTGGTGTAGTTAAAAAGAACCTGCTGCACTTCCTGCATTTGTTTAATGAGTTCTGCCGGGTCTTCAATAACCTGTTTGAATGTATCTGTTTCATTTCCCGCACCAACTTCATTCGGGTCATTAAAACGGTTCAGCTCTTTGAGGTATGCTTCATTTGTTTCCTCAAAATTCCTTTTTATATTTGCAAAATCAATGACATAACCATAATGGTTTTCTTTATACGGTCTGTTGACTCTTGTAATTGCCTGCAACAGATTATGGTCTTTCAATTTTCTTCCAAAATACAGACGTTTCAATCTTGGTGCATCAAATCCGGTAAGAAGCATATTGAAAACGATAAGAATATCAACTGTCATATTATTTTTGAAGTCGTCAATAATCTTATCTCTCGTATCCTTATCATCACTATCGTGAAGTATAAGTCCAGCTCGCAAATGACTTTTCATAGAAGCGTCTTTATTTAGTTCCGCTTGAATTTCATCAAAATATGCAAACAGCTTCCTTGCCTGCTCACTTGTTTCACAAATGACCATACCGCCGAGCGTATTATCTCCCTGAATTTGTCTAAATCTCTTTAGGTCAGAAATAATATACCTAAGCAACTCTTTGACATAATTATCGTGTTCAACAATCTGACTTTTCTTTACATCTTTCTTTTCTACCAAGGTTTCAAGTTTTTCGTAAATTTCAGAAAGTCGCTCTTTATACTGAGTTTCTATATCCTCACGGATAATTTTCAAAGTATATCCATCTAAAATTGATTTGTCGTAATAGTATGTATGAATATAATTACCAAAAACTCTCCAAGATTCTCTTTCTTCTTTCAAAAGCGGGGTTCCTGTCAAAGCAATCTTTATAGCATTTTTATCCGCATCAAGAAGATTAGCCAAGAATGAACCTTCTGGTTTATACCCTCTATGTGCTTCATCAATAATAAACACTCTCTGCAAATTCGTTGCATACGCAGGAAGGTCAACTTTTGACCTATCTTCAGCAAAACGCTGTATATTTACAACTGTAATTTCAGGTTTTCCCGTATTTCCCTCTTGTGCCTGATTGTTACGGAACTGCTCCATAAGTTCAGCACGGGAACTTGCCGTTTTTACAACCAATCCACGAGCTTCAAATTCTTCTGAAGCCTGTTTCAACAAATCAAGACGGTCAACAATGAAATAAAACTTTGCAACTTTATTTTGCTTGCTGAAATAGTCAGAAAGAACATAAGTAAGATAATAAGAAAGGGCTGTCTTTCCACTACCTTGAGTATGCCATATAACACCTGAATTGACACCTTCATCAATCTTACTTCTTACTGTTAAGGCAGCAAACATCTGTTGATAACGCATTATATGTTTCTGCTCAATAAACTCTATCTTGCCATTTATTTCTTTATGAAAACGAACATAGGCAATTCCATATTTCAATATAAATAGCAATCTTTCAGGACTGCACATAGATGTCAGTACACGGTTGGTCGGTGTATAGGTATCTAAATTTGTTTGATATTCCGGAGAAGTATGAATAACCTGACAATTAAAGTCAGTCAATATCTTCTTTTCAACAATCGGGTCAATATCCTTATATGGGAAATCTGCATTATAAGGTGCAATATCCAAATTAGTAGGATTTTCTTCTCTAAAACAGTTGAACGGTGCAGACTGTTTTGCTGTCGTACAATAGAATGCTCCCTGAACCGGAACAATACCACCCATAGTGTCATATTCCATATTATTAGAGAAAATCATCAACTGTGTAATATTCAAAAATCTCCTAAATTTTTTATTAGGAAATCTCTTTTGGTTCATTCTCTTGCTTTCTGCAACCATACCACCGTGATTATTCGGCTTCTTTACTTCAATAAATACAAGCGGAAGTCCATTCACAAACAGTGTAATATCCGGTCTAAATTCATCTTGGTCACGCTTACAGGTGAACTCGGCGGTAAAATGATATGTATTATTCTTTGGATTCTCAAAATCCACCAATCTAACAGGCGAAACAGACGATAAACGCTCGTAAAAACTACGTCCTATATCATCATTATCTAATTCCTGCCTAATAGTTTTCAATGTCTGTTCCGCTTCTCCTGCGTGGGTAGGATTAAGCCGTGCGAACTGCTCCTTGAAAACGTTAATTAAAATATTGGTATCAGGGTCATATACTGTGCCTGCCACATCTTCAGTTATTTTCCCGAAATAGGTATAACCAAGGCGTGTCAAATGAACCATTGCTGGCATTTGAACACGGGTAGCTTCGTTAAACATATTTTTCTTACCACTTGCCGCCATCTTCAGACCTCCTCATATCATTCGTCTAATATGACTTCACATACATCGCCAATATCACAATGAAATACTTTGCAAATTCTCATAAGCACATCAAGGGATACTGTTTCATTCTTATTTAATTTTGTTGCAACAGACGATGAAATCTCCGCAGCACGCATTAAATCTTGTCTTTTCATTTGATTATCAATCATAAGTTTTTGAAGTTTGTTGTAGCTTATTCTCATCTGTAACGCTCCTTCGTATTCTCCGTTCCTTTTGGTTACAGTTACTCATTTGACATTATACTATGAATAATCTATTTTTTCAAGATATAGGGGTTTATTCGCAACTCCTATCCGACAAGGTGTCACTTTTTACAGACACCTAATACAACTCTTTTAAAGAATAATAAAAAAGAGATGCCGAAGCACCTCAATTATACATTCTATTATTAACATTCAATGCAATCAT
>OLOA01004065.1_pt1 | contig 11388 bp, 9 predicted proteins | sample 1672201 | NCBI WGS metagenome assembly OLOA01 (sample SAMEA3136658, study PRJEB25190) | human gut metagenome
AGCTCTCCCGGAGGGAGAGCCAGGCCCGCCTGCCCCGCCTTACGCGTTTCTGCCGCAGCAGTTCTTATACTTCTTGCCGCTGCCGCAGGGGCAGGGCTCGTTGCGGCCGATTTTCTTGACCTTGCGGGGCTGCTTTTTCACGGTGCCGTCGCCGCCGACACTCTCGGAGGTGGCGTTGGCCACCCGCTGGCGCTTGACCTCCTCGTTTTTCTGCAAACGCACGGAGTACAGCCGCCGGACGGTCTCGTCCTGGATGGCGGCGATCATCTCCTCGAACATCTCCAGCGACTCCTTCTTGTAGGCGATGATGGGGTCGGTCTGGGCATAGGCCCGCAGACGGATGCCCTGGCGCAGGTCGCTCATGGCGTCGATATGCTCCATCCAGTATTCATCCACCACCCGCAGCAGCACCACGCGCTCCACCTCGCGCATGACGGGGGGCGTAAATTCGTCCTCCTTCTGCTGATAGTAGGCGGCGGCGGCCTGGGTAAAGGCATCAATGACGGCCTGGGCGTCCATGGTGTCCAGCTGCTCCTGGGTGAAGCGGACGGCGTACTTGGGGAAGTACAGGCCCTCCACCTGCCGCAGCAGCTCCTGGCAGGAGGTCATATCCAGGTGATGGACGCCGGAGAAGGCATTCTGCACCAGGTGGGTGATGGAGGTGTTCATCATGTTCATGATGACGTCCTTCACGTCCATACCCTCCAGCACCTGGCGGCGCTGGCCATAGATGATCTCGCGCTGCTTGTTCATGACATCGTCATACTCCAGCACGGACTTACGGGCCTGGAAGTTCCGGGACTCCACGGTGGTCTGGGCCTGCTGGATGGAGCGGGTGAGCATCTTGCTCTCGATGGGCATATCCTCGTCGATCTTCATGCGCTCCATGGCGGCCTGAACCCGTTCGCCGCCGAACAGGCGCATCAGGTCATCCTCCAGGGAGATGTAGAACCGGGTCTCGCCGGGGTCGCCCTGGCGGCCGGCACGGCCGCGCAGCTGGTTATCGATCCGGCGGGAATCATGGCGCTCGGTGCCGATGATGAACAGGCCGCCGGCCTGGCGCACCCGGTCCGCCTCGCCGGAGATCTCCTCCTTGTGCTGGCGGAGCTTATCGGCGAACATCTGCCGGGCCTCCAGAATTTCACTGTTGTCGGTCTCGGCATAGCCGGTGGCGTCGGCGATGACCTCGTCGGTGTAACCGGCCTTGCGCAGGTCGTTGGTGGCCATGTACTCGGCGTTGCCGCCCAGCATGATATCGGTACCACGGCCGGCCATGTTGGTGGCCACGGTAACGGCCCCGAACTGGCCCGCCTGGGCCACGATCTCGGCCTCCTTCTCGTGGTTCTTGGCGTTGAGCAGATTGTGGCGGATGCCCTCCTTGGTCAGCATCCGGCTCAGCAGCTCGTTCTTCTCGATGGACACGGTGCCCACCAGGACGGGCTGGCCCTTTTCGTGGCACTCCTTTACCTGGCGGATCACGGCCCGGTACTTCCCCTGCTCGGTTTTGTACACGGCGTCCTCGTTGTCGATACGGACCACCGGACGGTTGGTGGGGATCTCCACAATGTCCAGCTTATAGATGGTGGCAAACTCCTCCTCCTCGGTCATGGCCGTACCGGTCATACCGGAGAGCTTGCTGTACAGGCGGAAGTAGTTCTGGAACGTGATGGTAGCCAGGGTCTTGCTCTCCCGCTGGACGGAGACGTGCTCCTTGGCCTCGATGGCCTGGTGCAGGCCCTCGGAGTACCGGCGGCCGAACATCAGACGGCCGGTGAACTCGTCCACAATGATGATCTCGCCGTCCTTCACCACATAGTCCACGTCCCGCTTCATGGTGCCGTGGGCCTTGATGGCCTGGTTGATGTGGTGAGCGATGGTGCTGTTTTCGGGGTCGGACAGGTTCTCCAGGTGGAAGAACTCCTCGGCCTTGGCAATGCCCCGGGCCGTCAGGGTGGCGGTGCGGGCCTTTTCGTCCACAATGTAGTCCGCGTCCAGGCTCTCGTCCTCTGCGGCCTTGTCATCGGTCTCCGCCACCACATATTTTTTCAGCCGGCAGGAGAATGCCTCCGCCATGTCGTACAGCTGGGTGGATTTTTCCCCCATGCCGGAAATGATCAGGGGCGTCCGGGCTTCGTCGATGAGGATGGAGTCCACCTCGTCCACGATGGCGAAGCTGTGGCCCCGCTGGACCTGCTCGTTCTTATAGATGGCCATGTTGTCCCGCAGGTAATCAAAGCCCATCTCATTGTTGGTGCCGTAGGTGATGTCGGCGGCGTAGGCAGCCTGGCGCTCCTCCTTGGTCAGGTCGTGGATAATGAGGCCCACGGTCAGGCCCATGAAGCGGTGGACCTTGCCCATCCACTCGCTGTCGCGCTTGGCCAGATAGTCGTTGACGGTGACGATATGAACGCCATTGCCGGAGAGGGCGTTGAGGTAGGCAGGCAGAGTGGCCACCAGGGTCTTGCCTTCACCGGTTTTCATCTCGGCGATGCGTCCCTGATGCAGGACAATGCCGCCGATGAGCTGCACCCGGTAGGGCCGCAGGCCCAGCACCCGGTCCGCCGCCTCCCGGACGGCGGCAAAGGCCTCCGGCAGGATATCGTCCAGGGTCTCCCCCTGCTGCAGGCGCTGCTTGAACTCCGGGGTCTTGGCCTGAAGCTGCTCGTCGGTGAGCTGGCGGTATTCGTCCTCCAGGGCCTCGATCTTGTCGGCGATGGGATAAATGGACTTCAGCTCCCGCTGGCTGTAGGTTCCGAAAATTTTCTGGATCAGTCCCATAGTTTGATTCCTTTCTGCTGATAAAAAAGGTGCAAAGCACCAGAATATACAAATACCTATATAGTATACCACACCGCCCCCGGCTATGCAAATGAAAAACTTATGAACAAGCCCGGGAAAAGCGCCTGAAATCGCGGCCTCACAGTTTTGTCGAAAAAAATCTATCATCTTAACGCGTTTTTAGCGTTTTCTTAACGCGGATATATGATACAATACTGTCATCAACCAGGGGAGAGGGGTAATTGACCTTGAAGCACTTTCAGATCCGCTGGCCCCGGGAGTGGCTGAAGCGGACCCGCCTGTTCCGGACGGACATGCTGTCCTATTCCGGAAAGGACTTCATCGTGTCCGTGTCGCTGTATCTGGTGTCGGTGATCTGCTGCCTGGTGCTGCGGAACTTCGATCCCCAAAACGACACCAGCTATGTGTCCATGATCTTTCTGCTGGACGTATTCCTGACGGCTCTGCTGACGGACGGCTTCTTTTTCAGTCTGACCATCGCCGTGTTCGCAGTGCTCAGTGTGGACTATATCTTCACCCCGCCGTATTGGGAGGTCAGCTTCACGCTGGCCGGCTTCCCGCTGACGTTTTTGGTGATGATGACTATTTGCGTTGCCACCGGCATCGTTACCAGCCGGGCCAAGCGGGTCAGCGAGATGGAACGGGAGGCTGAGCGGGAAAAGATCCACAGCAACCTTCTGCGGGCCGTATCCCACGATATCCGCACCCCGCTGACAGGCATTGTGGGGGCCACCAACGTCCTGCTGGAGCAGGATGCCGACCTGACACCGCAGCAGCGGCGGGAGCTGCTGCAAAACGCCAACGAGGAGGCCCAATGGCTCATCCACATTGTGGAGAACCTCCTGTCCATCACCCGCATCGGCGCGGGAGAGGACGCCCGGGTCACCAAGACCCCAGAGGCAGCGGAGGAGGTCATTGAGGGCGCTGTGGGCAAATTCCGGCGGAGCTATCCTCAAATCGACGTGCGGGTGGACCTGCCGGAGGACTTCTTTCTGGTGCCCATGGACCCGCTGCTGATCCAGCAGGTGCTGACGAATCTTCTGGAAAACGCCGCCGTTCACGGCGTCACCACCACCCAGGTAACGGTGTCCTTGGAAAAGCGCGGCCGGTGGGCCCGGTTCACCGTGGAGGACAACGGCCGCGGCATTCCGGAGCTTCGGCTGCACAACCTGTTCGACGGCACCCAGAGCGCCCAGCAGGGAGACAGCACCCGCAGTATGGGCATTGGCCTGTCCGTGTGCAAAACCGTGGTGGCGGCCCACCGCGGTAAAATAAAAGGAGAAAACAAAAAGGGGGGCGGCGCCCGGTTCACCGTGGACCTACCCCTGGAGGAGGAAGAACATGAAGATCAAGGATAAGATTTTGATCGTGGAGGATGAGCAGAGCATCAGCAATTTCATCTCCATGGTCCTCAACGCCAATGGGTATGACACCATCATCGTGGGCAGCGGTGAAGAAGCGCTGACCATGATCGCCTCCCACTGCCCGGACCTGATTGTTCTGGACCTGGGCCTGCCGGATATGGACGGCATGGAGGTGCTCAAGTCCGTGCGCAAATGGTCCAACCTGCCGGTGGTGGTGGTGTCCGCCCGGAACCATGAGCACGACAAGGTGGACGCCCTGGATTACGGCGCCGACGACTATCTGGTGAAGCCCTTCGGCACCTCCGAGCTGCTGGCCCGCATCCGCACCGCCATCCGCCATACCCGCACCACCCTGGCCAATTCCCAGATCGCCCAGTCCGGCAAATTCACCGCCGGGGACCTGACCATCGACTATGACAAGCATCAGGTGCTGATCCGGGGCGAAAACGCCAAGCTGACGGTGAACGAATACAAGATCGTGGCCCTGCTGGGCAAATATGCCGGCAAGGTGCTGACCTATGACTTCATCATCCGGGAGCTGTGGGGTCCCAAGGCCAAGGCCGACAACCAGATCCTGCGGGTGAACATGGCCAATATCCGCCGCAAGATCGAGGAGACGCCCGGCCAGCCCCAGTACATCTTCACCGAGGTGGGCGTGGGCTACCGTATGCGGGAAGGCGACTGACTTTTTTGAAACGCTCAAATACCGGTGGGGGATTCCCTGCCGGTATTTGTATTCAACGGTTGTTTATTTGATTTGTATCCGTTTTGTAACTACTTCTTTGTGCATCGTGCTGTATAATAAGAGATATTCTGAAGCATAAAAGGAGGAGCCCGCCATGGGAAACGCACCTGATCTGGACTGGGGGAAGCTATTCAAGGCTGTATGGAGATATGTTCTGCTGCTTGTGGGCGCATGGCTGGCCCTGCGCTATTGCAGCTATCACGACAGTGTCATGGGCATGTTCTTCGTGGCCTGCGTGGTGGTGATCATCTGCACCGCCATGATCATCCACCGGCTGAACCGGCTGCAAAAGACCATGGAGGAAAAAAAGTAACCGCACTCCGTTTATTATTTAACGGGTTTCGTAGCAATTGTGTATCAAAATTGTAAAATAGGGCTATCTTTTTCCAAACGTATATGGTACAATCAGAATATCCCGAATGTACGCAGTACAACACTGTGCCGAAAAAGGTAGGTCTTATCTTATGGAACACAACGCGATCCTGGACAGCCGGCTGTCCCTGAGCAGCAACATTCCCCTGTACGCCCAGCTGGTGGGCATCATCAAGCGGGAGATCTCCTCCGGCGCGCTGAAGATCGGGGACCTGCTGCCGTCGGAGGCGGAGCTGTGCCGGGCGCTGGATATCAGCCGCAACACCGCCCGCCAGGCCATCGGCGAGCTGGAGGACGAGGGCCTGGTGGTCCGCAAGCGGGGCAAGGGCACCTTCGTGGCCGACCCCAACAGCAACCGCCGGGGCGTGCGCTACTCCTTCACCACGGAGGTCTCCTCCCTGGGCAAGACGCCGTCGTCCACCCTGGTGGATTTCGGTGTGGTGATCCCCACCCGGGCCATCTGCCAGCGGATGGACCTGCAGGAGGGCACCCACGTCTATTGCTTCACCCGCATCCGCAATGTGGATGGGGAGCCGCTGATCCTGGAAACCTCCTACTATCCCCAGTACATCTATCCCAATCTCACCCGGGAGATGGTCCAGACCCACAGCTTCTACAGTCTGCTGTACCATGTGGGCATCACACCGTTTTCCGCGGAGGATACCTATGAATCCGTGATCCTGGATGCCCCCCGGGCCAGCCTTCTGGGCGTGGAGCCCGGCAGCTGCGCCTTTTACCATCAGCGCCGCACCCGCACCGAGGATGGCCGCATTTATGAGTACACCCGCAGCTATATCCGCGGCGACCGGGTCCGTCTGGACGTACACATGCAGAAAAGCGGCATGAGCTTCAGCCGCATCATCGACTGAACGATCAGCCCCTCCGGCCCAGGCCGGAGGGGCTGATTTATGTGCGGTCATTCCCCGGCAGTGTCCGTGGGAGCCGGTATTTCTTCATAGAACACGTCCAGAATCAGGTCGTACAGGGCCTGCTGATCCACCGTCAGCTCCACCCGGTTGCCCTGGCCCAGAACAGCATCGCCGGCAACCCGGAGCATGTCCCCGGAAAAGCTCATGCCCGCGGCCTGGGTGGCCAGATAAGACAGCTTGCCCAGGTCCAGGTCCGTCAGCACATAGTCGCTGACGGCGTTATACAGAGGAACGACGCTGGCGGGGCTGGCCGCCACCCGGTCCTTGGCCTGGCTGATCAGGGCCAGCATATACTGCTTCTGCCGCTTCATGCGGTCCTCGTTGCCGGTGGCATCGCCCCGGCGGGCCTGGATATACAGCCGCGCCTGCCGCCCGGTAAGGATCACATCCTGGCCCGGGTACATGTTCCACCCGCCGGGAACATCGGTGAAGGGATAGTCGTCCAGCACACTGACGGTGACGCCGCCCACGGCGTCGTTGAGCCGCCCGATGCCGCCCATATAAAAGGCGGCGCAGCCGTCGAACTGCAAGCCGTAAAACAGCTGGGACACCGCCTCCTGGCACAGGCGGCAGCTCTCATACAGGCCGTCTCCGTTGGAGTAGGACAGGGCCAGCTGGGTGTGGGCCGCGCCGGACACCTGACCGTTCTGGTCCAGCACCGCAATATCGCACATGGTGTCCCGGGACACGGAAATCAGTGTCATCCGGTTGGCGTCGGTGTCCAGGGCCGCCACCAGGATCACGTCCGCCTGGTTGTCGCTGCCATAGGGCAGGGGCGCGGCAGGCTTATTGTCGGAATCCACGCCGATAAGCAGCAGATTCACCATATGGTCCTTATAGCGGTAGTATTTGCCGTCGTGGAGGACGGTGTAGCTGTCCAGCTGCTGGGTATCGTCAGGGGCGTCGGTGGGGGCCGCGCCCTGGTTCCGCAGGCTGCTGCGCCCGTGGAGCCAGATCCCCGCCACCACGGCGCACAGCGTCAGCGTCACCGCCATAAGGATGATGAAAATCAGCAGCGGCGTGGACAGGCGCTTTTTCTTCTGTTCCGGCTGGGTCTGTTTTTCCTGTTCCATAGGGTCTCCTCATCTCATTGGGGTCGTTTATTTGACCACGTCATATGTCTCCGTCAGCACACCCTGGAGCAGAAACCGCTGCATGCGGTTCTGGCGGTAGCAGGTGGACAGAGTCAGCACCCGATCCCCTGCCTGAGGAAACAGGTCCCGGCGGTAATTGGCGTTGATGGCCTCCCCCAGGGAGGCAAAATAGTCCGCAAACTGCTGGGGGTCCGTAAAATCGTGGCACAGCAGCAGGTGCTCGCTGGAGTGGGGATAGGCGGCGAAAATGGTGTATTCATACACCTTGTCCGGGGTGTAAACGATAATCTTCTGGTTTTCGGCGAAAAACTCCGCATCAGCAAAGTTGTTCACCTGGGCAAACATGGTCTGGGACTGGCGGTTGTGGCCATACAGCACCGTCACCGGGTCCTGAAAGGTGGTGGTGTTGTACCGCTGGGAAAAAATGCTGCCGCCGGAGTAATAGGACCGATCCACCCCGTGATCGTCGTAAAACAGGTCGTCTGCGGCGCTCTGGACCACGGCGTAGTTGATGTTGGTGCCGGGCACCTCGATCCAGGCGTAGATTTCCGGATTGACGTCGTGGAGGCTGTCAAAGTCCACATTGATGGCCATATATTTGCCGTCGTCCTGGGGGTCCAGGGGCTCCACCACCTGGCCGGAGCGGACGCCGCTGCCCAGCTTATCGCTGACAGACTTGCCCCGGACATACTGGACGATAAACAGAATGCAGAAAACACACACGATCACCGCAATAACGGCCACCACCGTCAGCAGGATGCGCACAGGACGCTTCATAGGACATTTCTCCTTTGTTCAGAACGGAAAAAAGGCCCCATAAACGGCACAGCATTTATGGGGCTCCTTCTTTATAAAATGGGGACGTTTTATGCCCGGGCACGGGCCTTTTTGGTGCAGACATAGGCCACGCCGCCGCTGACGGCAATGGTCATCACCACGCTGCCGATGCCCAGGTCGTAACCGGTCTGGGGAGAGGTGGGCGTGGTATCGGTGTTGTCGTCATGCTTGGGACTGGGAACATAGCCGCCGTCGGCAAAGGCAGTGACGGAGAGCATGCAGCCCAGCATCACAATAACCGTCAGCATAGCAAGAATCTTTTTCATGGTAACATAACCCTCCATTACCTCATTCGTTACCACCATTATAATGTACACTTACGGAAAAAGCAAGTACTTTTTTGCAGAAACTCAAAAATCATCTATTGAAGTGGGCAGCACTTACACCCCCGTCAGGTCAAAGCTGGGGGTGTATTCCTCCTTGGCGCTGCTCTTTTGCTGCATATAGCCATGCACAAGCCCCTTGTCTATGGCGTAGTTCACCACCCGACGGTATTCGTAGGTGGTGATGCGCCGCCCGATGCCGTGCTCTGCAGCCTTGTAAAAGGGGGTGTACTGGCTCATGACGCTGGGCAGAAAGCACCCGGGGTCGGCATCGTTCCATGCAGCCATCTGGTCCAGCACGGCAAAGCTGTCCTCCACATGACCCGGCAGCGCCAGATGCCGCAGAATGACCCCCTTTTGCAGGATGCCGTCTGCATCGAACACCGGATGCCCCGCCTGCGCCATCATGGCTTCGATGGCGGGCTTTGCCTGCGCAAAATAGTCCGGCGCGGCAGAAAGCTCTGCGGAAAGGGCAGAGGATACATATTTTAAATCGGCCAGCCAGATATCAATATACCCGCGCCACGCCTCCACGCTTTCCACCGTCTCGTAGCCGCCGGTGTTGCACACGATGGGCAGCCGCAGCCCCTTGGCGCGGGCAATGTCCAGCGCGGCAATGATCCACGGCTGCCACTGCCCCGGGGTGACCAGATTGATGTTGTGCGCACCCTGTGCCTGCAAATTTAAAAAGATCTCAGCCAAGTGCTCCACGGTGATCTCTTTGCCCAGCCCCTCGGCGCTGATGGGGTAGTTCTGACAGAAGCAGCACTTCAGGGTGCAGCCGGAAAAGAACACCGTGCCGCTGCCCCTTGTGCCGCTGATGCAGGGCTCCTCCCAGTGGTGCAGGGCAGCACGAGCAGCTTTTAACGTAGCGCCCGCCCCGCAGAAGCCGGTGCGCCCGGCGGCACGGTCAGCACCGCAGCGGCGGGGGCAGAGGGTACAGCGAGTGGGAACGGAAATGGTTTTCGGCATAATATCCAAAGTCCTTTGCTTAAAATTTTCGTATTCAGTATACCACTTTTGGTGCCATTCGTGCTATACTGAAATATAGAGAAACGATAATACAAAAAACGCAACATCTTTGCAGGGCAAGGAATGCGTTACGATGGAGGAAGCCATGCGCACCGAAACCGATGAGATCCGCGACAACCTGAAGTACCTGACCCTGCTGGCCAGAGATTACCCCTCGCAGGCGGCAGCTGCCAGCGAGATCATCAGCACACAGGCGCTGCTCAAGCTGCCCAAAGGCACGGAGCATTTCATGAGCGACCTGCACGGCGAAAACGAGGCCTTTGTGCACATCCTGAACTCCGCCTCCGGTGTCATCCGGGAAAAGGTGGATGCCGTGCTGGGCAACACCATGCCGGAGGCAGCCCGTGCAGAGCTTGCCACCCTGATCTACTATCCCACCGAAAAGCTGCCTCAGCTTAAAGCACGCTGCACCACTGAGGATGCGCTGGAGCAGTGGTATACCCAGACCCTTCTCCAGCTGATCGATATCTGCCGTCTGGTGTCCTCCAAGCACACCCGCGACCATGTGCGCGGCTGTCTGCCGTCCAGCTGCGGCTATATTCTGGACGAGCTGCTCCACGCCCATTTTGAGGATCACGATAAAGACCTGTACTACGGCCAGATCGTGGGTAGCATCATCGAGAACGGTCGCGCCGACCGCTTTATCGTGCGGCTGTGCGAGCTCATCAAACATCTGGCGGTGGGTAAGCTACATATCGTGGGCGACCTGTTTGACCGCGGCCCCCGCCCGGACATTATTCTGGACCTGTTGATGCGCCACCATAACGTGGATATCCAGTGGGGCAACCATGACGTGGTGTGGATGGGTGCTGCCGCCGGCAGTCCCATCTGCATCTGTACGGTACTTAAAACTACGCTTGCCTACCACAACCACGGGATGCTGGAGGATTGCTACGGCATCAATCTGCGGCACTTGCAGCGCATGGCGGAGCAGTTCTATGGCGAGGATGACCTTTCCATCTGGATGCCCCACACGGACGCCGCCCGTGGCCCCTATACGGGAGGAATGCTCCACCGCTGCGCTGTGATGCACAAGGCCATCTCCATCCTCATGTTCAAGCTGGAGTGTCAGGTCATCGACCGCAACCCGGATTTCCAGATGCAGGGGCGGGATTATCTGCGCCGCATCGATTGGGACACCCACACCGTGCAGGTAGGGGAGAAAAGCTATCCTTTGCGGGACACCTCCTTCCCCACGGTAGATCCGGCAGACCCGGCAAAGCTGAACCCGGACGAGGAACTGGTGCTGCACAAGCTGGTGCAGTCCTTCCGGCAGAGCGAAAGATTACAGCAGCACATTGAATTTTTGTATGCCAAGGGCAGCGTTTACCACATCGAGAACGGCAACCTGCTCTACCACGGCGTGGTGCCCATGACCAAAAACGGCAGTTTTGCCGTGGAGCGGTTCGAGGGACACAACTACTCGGGCCGCGGTTTGATGGACTACTGTGACGAGCGGGCACGCTGCGGCTACTTTGCTCCCGAGGGAAGCGCTGCCCGGCGGAGCGGTCAGGACTTTTTGTGGTATCTGTGGTGCGGCAAGCTGTCGCCGTTGTTCGGCCGCAGCGCCATGACCACCTTTGAGCGGCTGTATATTGCCGACCCCGCCACCCATGAGGAAGTCAAGGACCCCTATTATACATGGTACAATGAAGAGGCCGCCTGCCGCCGCATCCTGGCGGAATTCGGTCTGCCCGGCACCAGCCACATCGTCAACGGCCATGTGCCGGTGCGGGAAAAGAACGGCGAAAGCCCCATCAAGGGCGGCGGACGGCTGGTGGTGATCGACGGCGGTTTCTGCCGTGCCTACCACGAAAAGACCGGCATTGCGGGCTACACGCTGGTGTATTCCAGCCGCACCATGTCCCTGCGCACCCATCAGCCCTTTGAAAG
>OLOA01004068.1_pt1 | contig 11380 bp, 9 predicted proteins | sample 1672201 | NCBI WGS metagenome assembly OLOA01 (sample SAMEA3136658, study PRJEB25190) | human gut metagenome
ACCCTACAATTTTTGAAGCCAACTTTTAGTCGACCCTATCTAATTGCGGATTACCCAAAAAAAACTAGAGTATGCTTTATATAAAGCACTTCTAGCATTTATTCTTTATTCGAACTCGATTTTGTGTGCTTTTAAATCCATGCTACATATACATTATATGGCCAATGCACATGGTTTGCTTGGGGAAGATTTTATGAGTTATATGGCTATGATCCTGGCTTTACTGGAAATGGATGGGATTGTGTAGATGAACTACTAAAAGCACATCCAAATAAATTTGAAAGATCCACTATTCCCAAAGCTGGAGCAGTATTTTCTGGTATTGGTAAAAACCATGTTGGTATTGTTTTAAAAGTAGATGGCAACAACATTACAATTCAAGATGGGAACTATGATGGCATTACCAATACGTTTGAAGATGCAAAAAAGGACTGGCAAACAAACACCTACACTCTTGACTACTATAGATCAAGAATGGGAGGTATTGTATTCGCTAATTCAAAATAAAAGGTGGAGGTGAAATCATCATTTCCACTTGTTTGCATTTTGATGTTGTTCAACAACCTTCTTTGCCTCTTCTTCTGTACGATACAATTTACTTTCACGAACACGTGTTCCAGAAGTACCGCAATTACCATCTGAAAATCGTATTGTACAAAATCCACCAGCATTACGAATAACAGTAGCTTTCTTGATGAAAACGGAAGAGGAAATAAAGTAAACAACATCTCCTTCATTAAATCGTTTCAAATTATCATCTCCAAACAATTAATTCACAAATATATTTTAAAAGATGAAAAAATTCTTGTCACTAAAATAATCCCATTGATTTTTCAATGGGATTAAATTTGATACTATAGTGATCTTAGCATTTTATCAATTGTTTTTTTCTTCTGTTCTTTATTAGGATGTACGTACAAATTTAATGTTGTACTAATGTTAGAATGCCCTAATAAAACAGAAACGGTTTTATAATCCGCTTTTGATTCTATACATCTCGTTGCAAAGCTGTGACGTAAACCATGAAATTTCAATTCCGGTATATCTAACTGTTTACAAAGCTTTTTATAGTAATTTCTATACGTTCTTGGCTCAATCGGCTTGATATCATTAGAAATTACATAATAGTTTTCATTTACCACTTTATTGAGAGATTTAAGCATCTTTAGCAATTCACTAGACATTGGAATATCTCTAACAGAATTAGCAGTTTTAGGTGTATCTAACAGTAACTCTGTATGTCTTGTTTCGCCTTCGATAATATAGACGCGTTGCAACGTATGTCTGACTTTTATTACTCCTTCAGCAGTATCTACATCACACCATCTTAATCCGCAAATTTCACCAATGCGCATACCAGTGCTTAAGCAAATAAAAATACCTAAATTTTTAAATGTGAAATTATTTCGTAAATGCTCCATAAACTTTTTTTGATCCGCTTTTGATAGCACATCAAGATCCTTTTTTTCTTGCTTTGATGGAAATTTAGCATCAATTTGAACATATTCTAAATATCCATTTTTGATACCAAATTTCAGAATCATTTTTAATACGATAATAATATCTCGTATTGTCTTTTCACTTAAACCGGCATCTAACTTATCAAAAACGAATTGCTGTACTTTTTCTTCATTTACTTTATAAAGATCTCCAAAGTAAGGCTTAATGTGATTTTGAATCAGTAATTGGTAAGCTGCATATGTAGATTTCTTCACATATTTTTTCTTTTCCTCCTTCCATTCTTCAGTAATTTGATTAATTGTTTTTTCTTTGACCATTTTAATTCCTCCTCTCTGGTCAGATCAAAACAATATGAAATTTTTATTGATATATGTTCCTAATTTGAGATTCAACGAATTTTCATTGTCCTGGCATCAAATGCGCATAATAGATCTATTATCATTTCAAAATGGAATAAACGGCACTCCTGAACAGTATGGGAAAGGTATAAAATATATTTCTGTTGGCGACATATTAAATAATGACTATATTACATATGATAAAATTGCTGGTTCAATTGATATAAACCAAGAAACTTTAAAAAATTACTCTGTTACATATGGTGACATTCTATTTCAAAGAAGTAGCGAAATTAAAGAGGATATAGGTAGAACTAATGTATATTTGGATAAAGATCATACTGCTACTTTTGGAGGATTTGTAATCAGAGGAAAAAAGATTGGCGATTATAATCCAACTTTCTTTAATTATTTATTGAAATCACCCTCATCAAGACAATCTATTGTTAGATTAGGAGCGGGCGCACAACATTATAATATTGGGCAAGAAAATATAAAAACTCTCAATTTTTATTTTCCGGATGAAGAAGAACAACAAAAAATAGCAAATTTATTTTCAAAAATAGATGAACGTATTCAGACTCAAATTAAAATCATTGCTGATTGTTTATCTTATAGGAATGCCATAGTAGACTATTTTTTTGAGTCATTATCTTCTAATTGGAGACAAGTAAAGTTATCAAATATCCTCAAAGAATATAGTGAACTACATGTAAAAGATAATTCAATTATTCATGCAACTTTAAGTAAAGAAGGCATTTATCCAAAGACAGATAGATATGATAGAGATTTTTTGGTAAAAGACGAAGAAAAAAAGTATAAAGTTTCACATCTGAATGATATTTGTTATAACCCTGCCAATTTAAAATTTGGTGTAATTACCAGAAATACTTTTGGTGATTGTATAATTTCTCCTATTTACATAACATTTACAATTAACAATAATTATCTACCCAAATTTGTTGAACTTCTTGTAACAAGAAAACAATTTATTACACAAGCAAGAAAATACGAACAAGGAACAGTATACGAAAGAATGGCCGTTAACTCTTCTGATTTATTATCTATGAATGTTTTTATTCCATCATTATCTATTCAACAAAAAATTGTGGATATTGTCGATATCATCGATAATAAAATTACTAATGAAAAAGAATTATTAAATCTATATAAAATGCAGAAAGATTACTTACTAAAAAACATGTTCATTTAAACGAACATGTTTTTTAACAAATACTTTTTTTGCATATTCAATAAATCTAAAATATGTAATTCTAATTCATATTTCTCATTTAAATTTGAAAATAAACAGGCATATTTATGCTGCTCTTCTAAATCCATTATCGGTATTTTATATAATGATTCAACAACACTAGGATGAGCTTTTGTTTGGTAATCGAATTTTAATTTTTCATGTTGCCATATCAATGATTGCACGATAAATTGATAATTAAACAGATTTTCATTTAAAATCATGTACCCAGAAACATTTGTAATATTAAATTTATGTTTTTTACGATAGAAAAAATTTCCACCTCCATCTATAGACCAAGTTATTAATTCCTGATTAAACATATACGAATCACTGTATCCCATAAGTCCTGAATTAGTAATAGAACTAGAGTATACAGGATAAATGTATTTTAAATTCTTTTTGTGCTTTGGTATTACTTTTCCTCGTTTTAACTTTATATCCTGTTCTGCAACGATATCCTTTAATGGTATCCATTTTAAACTTGATTTATTAAATATCAATGATCTAATCGAATTAATTTCAGATAATAATGTATCAATGATTTTAATTTGAGTTTCAATCATTTCGTCTATCTTAGTTAATAATTTGACAATATGAAGTTGTTCATCATATGTGGGAATAGATACACAAACCTCTTTCAAATCAGAATTATGTAAGTGTACTATGGATTTTCCTTGTGCCTTTTTGGCGATATCATATCGTCTAACACCATTTAATTGATAACTTAAAAAGGCTGCTGAAACATTAGATTTTGGACGTAATACATTCAAATCTCCACCCAATATAATATCATTTTGGTAAATAGCACGAGCAACTGCAATGTCGATAGGATCTTCTCCTGAACCAGGTATTATAAGGTCATTATTTTTAGATAAAAATGGATTTGAAAGAGTGGTAGTTGTTTTGCTTACAATATCACTTATTACTTCATTTTTATATGTAGTGTATAGCTCCCCATATAAAATGCATGGAAATCCTTCATTAGATAAATCAGATTTTGATAACCCATTTCCTTTAAAAAATAGACATATTTCATTAAGCTTTCTTTTGTGCCAATCACCTTTATAAGGAAATCTCAAATTAGGAACCATTAATAAAAATCATCCCTTATCTTATGCGTAAAGGATGATTTTTTAGGTATTTATTTCTATAGTGTTCCTAATTTGAGATTCAATGGTTATACTGAAAATTGGCAAAAATATCGGACAATTGAACTAGGTCAAATGCAAAGAGGAAAATCTAAACATCGCCCTCGTGATGATGAAAAATTATATAGAGGTGCTTATCCTTTTATACAAACGGGAGATATAAAAAAAGCAAACTTATATATCAAAGAATACGAAAGAACCTATTCAAATTATGGCTTATCTCAAAGTAAATTATGGCCGAAAGGAACATTATGTATTACTATAGCAGCTAATATAGCCGAAACCGCAATATTAGGATTAAATGCGTGTTTTCCAGATAGTGTTATTGGATGGATATCAAATGAAAAAATTACCAATAATATTTTTATCAAGTACTATTTTGATTTTTATAAAACACAGTTGAAGAGATTATCTGTTGGAGGTGCACAAGAGAATTTAAATTTAGATAAATTAGAAAATGTATATTTTCATATCCCAACACTACCTGAGCAAAATGATATTACAAATTTACTAACTAAAATTGATGAATTAATTGAAACTCAAATTAAAATCATTGATGATTTGATTTTACAAAAGAAATACATTATTTACTCATTATTGGAAGCAATTCAAGATAATGAAAAAATAATGTTAAAGGATCTTTTATTTGATTACAATGTAAAAACAACGATCAATAATGAATATCCTGTGCTTTCTTCTACTGCATCCGGTATGTATTTACAAACTGAATACTTTAATAAGGAAGCCGCCAGCGATAATACAACTGGATATAAAATCATTCCTAGAGGGTATTGTACATATAGATCTATGAGTGATACAGGATTATTTACATTTAATATACAAAATCTTGTTGAAAAAGGAATTGTCAGTCCAGCATATCCAGTGTTTTCAGCAAATAACTATAGCAATGAGTTTATTATTTTATATTTAAACAACGCATCTTATATAAAGAAACAAATTTTAGAATTAAAAAGCGGAGGTACTCGATTTGCTTTACCATTCTCGACACTATGCACTTTAAAAATTCCAAAATTAGAAAAAGAAAAGCAGTTATCATTTATTAAAACTATAACTGCCTTTGAAAGAAAAATTAAAAATGAGGAAAAAATCTTGAATGACTTGCATAAACAAAAAAATTATTTGTTAAACAACATGTTTATATAAACATATTACATAATAGATATTTTTTTTGATTTTTTAATTGCCTTAGAATTTCTATTTCAGAATTTAATTCTTGATGAAGTTTACTTAAAAATAAGCTAACTTCATCTTGTTTTTTTATATTTGGAATCGGAAAACATAACTCATTAAACGCATCTACATTTAAATTTCGTCGTACAATACTAGCACCTTGTTCTGATATATTCTTATATAATGATAAAGCGCGATATGACATCAGGATGCGAGATATATAATAAGCATTATATTCTTCTTTAACTTTGTATATACGATATGAAGGTGATACTAATCCATTAACAAATTTATCATTATAGGTTATGTTACCCATCCACAAATTTTGAGGACTTATAATAATATCTCCTTCGTGAACAATTTTATATCCAATGTTATTTGAGCTTGCTGCTTCTTTGTTGAAATAATCCGTTTGTAAGAAAAGACCCTTTTTTGTGGAACTAAGTAATGGATACTGATTTTGAATTTTACTTTTATCATTTAATTCAGTCAAAAAATCACTAATATGCCTAGAATATGTACTAGCAGATTTCCATAAAAGCTTATCTTCAATGTCTTTTATTAAAGATTGTTTTAATTCAATGATTTTAATTTGAGTTTCTATTTTTTCGTCGATAAGTGATAAGAAATTGACTATTTTAAGCTGTTCTTCTTTTGAAGGGTAAAGTAATTTATATGACGAAAGAAGATCTGAACTAAGGTTTTGCTGCTTTGTTCCTTGAGCATATCGAGTTCCAAGAATTTGTGCTTCTTTTTTATATACATAATACATGAATTGCGTTAATACATTCCCAAGAGAGTTAAATGCCATACATGATTGACTTATTGTGGAATCCATTTTCGTTATACTTGCTTTTCCTCTTACTCCAGCTGCTTCTAAACCATATATTGCAATAACCATTGTATCCATAGGATAAATAGTTAAATTGTGTTTTTTAACTGCATCTAAAGTTAGTTTATTTTCAGTAGACGAAATATATTTGTTTTTCAATTCACCACTATTAATCCATGGAATAATTCCATTATTAAAGTATGCTTTTTCTTTTGTTGATGGAGTAAGACCAGATGATAATCTGAAATTTTCTCCTATCGTTGAAGTACACCAATCTTCTTCAAATGAAAATCTCAAATTAGGAACATTTGGGTTTTTATTTTTCTTATCCATAGCATTAATCCTCCAAAAGTCCAAGTTCTTTTAAATATACGTCAATTTCTTTATCAAGTTCATCGCGCTTAGCTTCAAGTTCTTTGATTTCTTTCATGACAGCATGAATATCGATTTCTTCTTCCTCTTCAAATGTATCTACATAACGAGGGATGTTTAAGTTATAATCATTCTCAGCAATTTCCTCTAAAGATGCACAATGAGCATATTTTTCAACATCTTTACGTGCTAAATATGTATCCATGATTTTTTGAATATTTGCATCAGTTAATCTATTTTGATTTTTACCTGATTCGAATTCTTTTGAAGCATCAATAAAGAAGATATCATCATGTGTTTTACATTTTTTAAATACAAGTACACATGTAGGAATGGATGTACCAAAGAATAGATTTGCTGGTAATCCAATAACTGCATCTAACCAGTTCTTTTCTTTGATCAAATATTGTCTGATAACTCCTTCTGCAGCACCTCTAAACAAAACTCCGTGTGGTAACACAACAGCCATTGTTCCTGCATCATCTAATAAATACAGCATATGTTGTACGAATGCATAATCTGCCTTTGACTTTGGTGCTAATTTTCCATACGCACTGAATCTTTCATCATCCAAAAATTTAGGATCTGCAGACCATTTAGCACTATAAGGTGGATTTGCTACAACTGCATCAAATCTCATTTTCATATGTTCCTCATTTGGATGTTCAAGTGTATCATTATTTTCAATATCAAAATGATTAAATGGCACTCCGTGTAGTAACATATTCATACGCGCCAAGTTGTATGTTGTTGATACTTTTTCTTGTCCATAGAAAGATACAACATCTGTTTCTTTGGCAACACGTAACAATAATGATCCTGATCCACAAGTAGGGTCATATACATTTTTTAATTTTGACTTACCAACAGTTACTAATTTTGCTAATAATTTTGATACTTGCTGTGGAGTATAGAATTCTCCTGCTTTTTTTCCGGCAGATGCAGCAAATTGACCAATTAAGTATTCATATGCATCACCTAAAACATCAATTTCAGCATCTTCATAATGAAAATTAATGTCATCAATTTTTAACATTACTTTAGCAATTAAGGCACTTCTGTCTGCTTCACTTTTTCCTAATTTTGATGCATTTAAATCCATGTCATCGAATAAGTTTTCGAAATCTCTTTGAGAACCCAATCCTATTGTTGATTCAGTTAAATCATCGACTGCTTTTGCTAACATTGAAATATCAAATTGTTTTACATTAATTTTATCAATTAATGTTGACCAGAGATTAGCCGGTTCAATTACATATCCTAATCCACCTTCATCATCAACTAATGCATCAATAATATCCTGTTTGAAATCTTCATCTTTCCATGCATCAGCATAAGAAATATCGTCGTCTTCTAATTCTTCATCTACAAAATTTGAAAGCTTATCTGATAGATAACGATAGAAGATTAATCCTAAAATGTAATTTTTAAATTCTGAAGCATCCATGCTTCCACGCAAATCATTTGCCATTGCCCATAATTGAGTGTGTAATTCTGCTTGTTGTTTAGCTTGAATTTCTTGTGTTTCCATAATGTCCTCCTAAAGTATATTTTCAAGTTTTTTATTTAATAATAGTTGTTTCAATTCAATTAATCTTCGTTCATAACGATTTTTTCGAATCGATTGATAATAGATTTTACCAATAAGGATTTGTTTGTTTATTGGTGGTAAATCTAAATCTAAATCTCTTATAACATCAAGGGTTATCATTTTTACGTATGATTGTCCTTGCATACTACTTGTAAGTTGATGCTTCATTATTGAATTTTCATTAAATAGCCAAGCAAAGTAATAAGGATCTAAGAGATTTGTATCATTGACTCGAACTAGACAAAAATTAGAAAGTAATAAACTATTTGCGCGCTCTTTTGTTATTACCATAGCCATCTGCGAAGATAAACCAATAACGATATCATTTTCTTTTGTTAGTAAACATTTATTAACTTTTTCTATGTCAATTTTGGAAATGATTTCATCAAATGAAGAATCATCCTTTCCACAAATATAACTCAATTCCTGCATACTAATTGTTGATATTTGTTTAAATGATTGAAGTTCAGATTTTGGCTTTACTCTTGTAAGAATGGTACCTAAACTAATTTCTGACAAATTGGAAAGTTTTGTACTCATCGTTTAACCTCCTTTGCAACTTACATAAATAGCATAATCCAAGAGAGTTAAAAAGTCAATAGAAAAAGTGCAATTTATTTATATTGCACTTTACATGTATTTAATGACAACATCTTTTATAAATTGAGTGATCGTATTTGTTATAGAATTTTTAGCTCTCATACTAGAAGAAAAGTTTTTTTCTTCTTTTTCTCGTTTAATTACATCTTTTGTAAGATCAGTTTTAATGTCATTTTTATCTACAAATCCACCAAACTCATAATCACCAATTAATCTATTAATTTTAGGTTCTGGTATTTGGTATTTTGCAGCAACTTCTCGTATTTCATTGGTACGTTGCTCTTCCATATATTGATTATATTCATATTCAAAATCAGCATCAGGATCCATCTCACTTGCAATACTATCGATAAATCCATGGATCAAATCTGATTTCATATATAGCTCTGGATCAGTTGCAGATTCAATCATCTTTTCAATTTCATCTAAAGTTTTACGACGTTTTTCTCTAGATGGTTCACTTACAGCATTTTTAATTAGCTCTAAGATATAATGAACGTTGATTTTATCATTTCTAAGAAGTTCAATATCGAAACTTACGTCAGAAAGAATCGATGTTTTTTGCTGATCTGGTCGAATATCTCGATAGATTTTTTTATATTTACTTACAAAATCTTCATATAATTGATTTGACATCCCAAGTTCATCTTCAGAAAATTCAAACTCGTCAAATGTTTTTAATTTAACCATTAAGCGAACTAATTCACGGAATAATAACACAAATTTATATTCTTCCTGTTCGTCTCCACCATGTTCTGCTTCTTCTGGAGAAGGAGTATGTTTTAATAGTTCTTCAACGGCTTTTCTAAATTCATCTCTATAATATTCATATGGTTTCATTAATACTTCATCAGCATTATCTGTCAATGAGAACAACTTAACCGCATCGTCAACTGCCTTTTTATTTGTTTGAAAACACACAATGTTTCCATATGGCTTATTAGCTGTTTCAATACGATTTGTTCTTGAAAATGCCTGGATTAGATCATGATGTTTTAATCTTTTATCAACATATAAAGTATTCAATCTTTTTGCATCAAATCCAGTTAAGAACATATTTACAACTAATAAAATATCTAACTCTGTATTTTTTACTTTTTTTGATACATCTGTAAAATATGCAGAGAAAGTATTGGTACTATAATTTTTATCAAACATTTGATTATAATCTTTGATCATTCTTTCAAGTGAATCACGAGAATGTTCTGTTTCGAGTTCTCCGTCTTCATTTGCACCAAAAGTAAAGATTCCGGCTATTTTTAAATCAGTATTACGCTTTTTAAATTCATCATAATACTTAATAAGCATTGGAATACTACGGACAGTAAAAATAGCGTTGTATCTTCTATTGTTAGTTTTAGAATTATGTATTTTTAAAACATAATCAACAATGTTAGAAATACGCTGATCATCCATTAAAACTTCTTCAGTATCAATAGCTTCAACTTCTTCATCATCCTCAATATCTACAGTTGAACTAATTGTTCTAACATAATCAACATTAAAGCCCAAAACATTTCCATCGGCAATAGCATTTTTAATCAAATAATGATGGACTAATTTTTCAAAAATGTCTGCTGTAGTTCTACCATCCTGACTGGCATTTTCTGCAAAACGAGGTGTCCCAGTAAAGCCAAAATACTGTGCTCTTGGAAACTTTTTCTTTATCATTTTATGCATTTCACCAAATTGGGATCTATGGCATTCATCTATGATAAAGACAACCTTTTTTCCTTCAAAGCGATCAATAACATCCTGATACTTATCATTTTTACATGCATTAGACATCTTTTGGATTGTTGTAAGAATAATCTTCTTTGAAGAATCTTTCATTTGAGCAATCAATGTATCAGTGCTATCGGTCATATCAACTGTGTCTTTCTGGAACCGATTGAATTCTTCAATGGTTTGACTATCCAAGTCTTTTCTATCTACTAAAAAGAACACTTGAGCAACTTCTCGGTTTGTACTTAATAACTGACTTAATTTAAAAGATGTTAATGTTTTTCCAGAACCAGTTGTATGCCATACATAAGCATTGTTATTTGTTTCATATGCTCGTTTCATCAATTCTTCTACTGCATAATATTGATAAGGTCGCATGACCATTAGATTTTTTTGTGTATCATCTACAACCATATATCTAGAAATCATCTTAGATATATGACATTTAGGTAGGAAATCTAATGCAAAATCATATAAATTATCTATACGATTATTATTTTTGTCTGTCCAATAGAAAGTGTATTGGAAGTCCATTTCTTTATCACTGTTTGCAAAATATTTTGTATCAATTCCATTGCTGATAATAAATATCTGAACATATCTAAACAGGTCATTAAGCGAATGCTTTTTATAACGAATCACTTGATTAAAAGCTTCTTTGAAATCAATACCTCTTCGTTTAAGTTCTATTTGAACAAGTGGCAGTCCATTGATAAGTAAAGTAACATCGTATCTATTTTCATACTTTCCGACCATAGTTACTTGATGAGTGACCTGAAATTCGTTTTTGCACCACTCATTATTTTTAGTGTTAAGACACATTTAATAAAACAGGATATAGACATCATTAATGTCAAATAGACTTGT
>OLOA01004076.1_pt1 | contig 11366 bp, 10 predicted proteins | sample 1672201 | NCBI WGS metagenome assembly OLOA01 (sample SAMEA3136658, study PRJEB25190) | human gut metagenome
CAGGGAGAATTACGAACGGCAGTGAGTAAGGCGACCTTGTTCCAACCGGAGTGGCCCTGCGCAGCAGGGAGAGCTGGCGAGACTGAGGGAGTTAAAAGGAACCACTCCTGCACCCAATCCTCCACCGATTGAAGTATATAATATATAATATTGCGGCGTAAATGTAAACTTTATATTGACATCGACATATTGACTATGTATAATCTGTATAATTAGTTGTCGGATAAGATGTCAAATGTGCATCTTATTGTCGGACAACTTATAAATTTTTTATTATACAATATCGGAGGTATCAGGCATGGAATCCACGTCGAAGCTGAGCAAAAAATACGGTCTATTTACGGCTATCTGTATGGTAGTAGGCATCGTTATAGGCTCGGGCGTATTCTTTAAGGCGCAGACCATATTGCAAAAGACCGACGGCGATCTTCCACTGGGCATACTGGCGTGGATAATCGGCGGCGTTATAATGCTGGTGTGCATACTGGCGTTCGCCATGATGGCGCAGAAATACATTAAGGTGAACGGCATAGTTGACTATGCCGAGGCCACGGTAGGCGGCAAGTACGGCTACTATGTGGGCTGGTTCATGAGCACCATTTATTACCCCACTCTCACCAGCGTTCTCAGCTGGCTCAGCGCGCGCTATACCCTCGTTTTCATCACGTCCTGCTGGCCCGATTTCCCGCTCGTAATCCCCGCGGCCGAAGGCGGCTGCGTGATAGGGCCGGAGTGCATTGCGCTGATGATGTTCTATATGTGCTGCGCGTATTTCGTGAACGCAATCTCCCCCAAGCTTGCCGGCAAGATTCAGACTTCCACCACCGTGATAAAGCTTATACCTCTCGGGCTCATGGCTGTTGTTGGCATAATAGTCGGCCTTGTCAGCCCCACGCACATGCTGGTGAACAACTTTGCTGCGGCAAAGGATCTTCTCCCCGGCGATGCAAGCACAAGCTCCCTGCTGCTCAGCGCCGTTTGCGCAACGGCCTTTGCATACGAAGGCTGGATAATTGCAACCAGCATAAATTCCGAACTGAAGGACGCCAAGCGCAACCTGCCTAAGGCGCTCGTAATCGGCGGCATAATCATAATTTCAGTATACATTGCGTACTACGTGGGCGTTGCTGGCGGCGCAACGGTAGAAACCCTTATGGCGGACGGCGCTACCACGGCCTTCACCAACATATTCGGCAACGTGCTTGGCAACATACTTAACCTGTTCATAGCCATTTCCTGCATAGGCACCATGAACGGCCTTATGCTGGGTTGCACGCGCGGCATGTACGCGCTGGCTGTGCGCGGAGAAGGCCCCCGTCCGGAGGTGTTTGCCCAGGTTGACCCCGAAACCAACATGCCTAACAACGCTTCCATATTCGCGCTGCTTATTACCGGCTTCTGGGGCATGTATTTCTATCTTGCCTGCCTTGCGGGAACGTGGAGCGGCCCCTTCGTGTTCGATTCCTCGGAGCTGCCCATAATCACCATATATCTTCTCTATATCCCCATTTTCATAGCATGGATGAAGAAGGAGAAGGACGAAAAGGCATTCCGTCGCTTCGTACTGCCCGCGCTTGGCATAATATGCAGCCTGTTCATGGTGTATGCCTGCATAGTAGGCCACGGCATGGAGAACGTGTGGTATTTGATAGTATTCGCGGCATTCATGTTCGTTGGCTGGCTGCTGAACCGCAAGAATAAGAAAAACAAACTCAATTGATAACCAATCGCTTTGCCATTAGCGAAACAAAAAGCCCCGGCGGGAATCCCTGCCGGGGTAGCTTTTTACTCTCTGTCCACGAACACATCGTCAAGCTCAAGCGGGTCAACGTAGCCGCAGCCGGGGTCGAAGTCCTCCTGTAATTCGTGGCTGACAACGGTATAGGCCTTGCCGTCGGGATAGATGAATTTCACCGTGTACCCGCCGCCGTCGGACGGGTCGCATTCGTATTTGTATATATCCTTGCCGTCCGTTATGGTTTGCTCCGCCTTATCCACCGTGTACGTAACGCCCTTTGAATAAACGGTGTATACCTGACTGGCTTTGCACCCCGCAAAAAGCAATATCGCCGCGAATATCAGGGCGAATATTGCCGTTGTCCGTTTCATGGTGGATTTACCTCCTTAAGCTATCAGCATTATAACGCCTATCACTACGGCAATACCGCCGCCTATGCGGCTGAGGGTTATTGCCGCGTCGCTCGGCTCGGCGTCCTTAAAGCGCCAGCCGTAGCTAAGATACCAGCTCGCCTTGGGCGCGGCAAGATTGAATATGCCAACGCCGCAAAGCAGCAGCGCCACAAACGGATGATTGCTGCCGGAGGAAGCTGCTCTTTTCGTCTCGCGCGGGGAGGCGAGCGCATAGCACAGGGAAAGCGGGTCGGTATAGCCGCTGCTGTAATCATAGTCCGCGCTTACCGATCCCGCGCTCAAGCCGCCGGCACCGCTGCTGTTCGCAGACTGTATGCCCGCGCTGTATACGTTCCCGTCGGGATAGGTGAAGCTCACTCTGCTGCCCGACGCGGCGTATTCGTAGCCGTAGGTGTACGTTCCGTCCGATATGGTGCGGCTTTGGGTATCTATGGTATACGGCGCGCCGTATGAATAAACCGTATATACCGTGGGCAAGGGTTCTTTTTTGCACCCCGCAAGCAGCATTGCCGCCGCAAGTATCAGGGCGAATACGGATATTGTTCTTTTCACTGTAATGTCCTCCTTATTCTTTTTGCGCCCGCATTGCCGCCTGCACGGTGTGCATCAGCAGCACGGCGGTTGTAAGCGCGCCCACGCCGCCCGGCACAGGGGTATATGCCGCGGCCTTTTGGCAGGCCTCGGCGGCAATGTCGCCGCAAAGCCTGCCGTTCACGGTGTTTATGCCAACGTCTATAAGTATGCTCCGCTCCGCAACCATGTCCGCCGTTATCATCTCCGGCTTTCCCGCGCTGGCTATAATTATGTCTGCATTCAGCGTATGCGCGGCAAGGTTCCGCGTCGCTGTGTGGCAAACGGTGACCGTTGCGTTTTTGCCGAGCAGCAGCAGCCCAAGCGGCTTGCCCACAACATTGCTGCGGCCTATTATGCATACGTTTTTGCCGCCAAGGTCTATTTTATAATGCTCAATAAGCCTTATCACGGCCTCCGCCGTGCATGGGGCGAAGCAGTCCCGCCCGCCCATAAGCAGCCCCGCGCTCAGCGGGTTTGCGCCGTCCGCGTCCTTTTCGGCCGGTATCAGCGTGCGCAGCCTGTCCGCGTCAAGGTGCTTAGGCAGGGGCATAAATAGCAATATGCCGTGCACGGAATCGTCCGCGGCAAGCTTCGCTATGGCTTCTTCGGCTTCTTCCTGCGTGCAGTCCGCGCTCAGGCAAATGCTTTCCACCTTTGCGCCCGCCGCGTCAAAGCGCTTCCTTATGCCGCGCTCGTATGCCGCGTCCGCCGCGTCGTCGCCTATGCGCACAACGCCAAGGCACGGCACTATGCCGCGCTCGATAAGCTCGGCTGTCTGCCGCATTGCATCTGTGCATATCGCGCTTGCCGCTTCCGCCCCGCGAAGCTCCCTCATTAGTTATTCCTCCGTTTGTTTCAATATGGCCGCATATATATCGCCGCCCATGCTTTCGCATTCGGCAAGTATCCCTTCGCCCTTGGCGCGTATCTCCTGTGCCTTTTCCGCGTCCGCAATGCCGCCAAGGTTAATAAGTATGTTCAGCCATGCGCCGCGCGCACAGCTTACAAGGTTCAGCGCCGCAACGCCTATATCGCTTGCGCAGTTGGTGTTGCTTTTGCCTATAAGCATCTTCGCAAGCTCCAGCCCGTCGTGCGCGCGGTACAGCGTATCGAGCGGCACCATCGTCGCGCCGAGCGTAGCCTCCGCAATGGCGGTCTTGCGCGCGGCCTTATCCTCGTCCGTGTCCTTCGGCAGCTTGAATGCGGCGGAAACGCGGTTGAACGCCTCCGTATCCTCGTCTATCAGCGCGCACATGCGCTCGGACAGCATCCGTGCCTGCTCGTAAACGTCGCGGCAAAGCTCCTGATGCTCCTCGTATTTCTTTTTGCCGAGCGTCAGCGCCGCAACCATTGCGCACAGCCCCGCGCCCTGCGCGCCGCAAAGGGCGCTTGCGCTGCCGCCGCCGGGCGCGGGCGCGTCGCTTGCAAGCAGGTCTATATAATCGTTAATCTTCATTTCGCTAAGCATAAATGTTCTCTCCTTCGGCACAAGGCCTTACCAGATTATTATATATTATTTTTGACTATCGCGCCATTCTTAATTACCGTGCCCGCAAGATTGCTGCCCATGCGGTAGCACAGCATCTCCATATCCTCTGCGTTCCATATAACCATGTCTGCCTTCTTGCCCGGCTCTATTGTGCCGGTGCTCCCGCCGCGGTTCACGGCGCACGCGGCGTTTATCGTAACGGCGGACAGTATCTCCTCCGGCGTCATGCGGTATTTAAGATACGCCATCGTCATGCAAAGGCCAATGTTGAGCGAAGGGCAGCTGCCGGGGTTGAAGTCCGTAGCAACCGCAACGGGTATGCCGCGGGCAATCATATCCCGTGCGCGTGCAAAGGATTTATTCAGATAAAGCGAGGTGCAGGGCAAAAGCGCCGCTATCACCCCGCCGCGGGCCAGGGCCTCCATGCCGCGCTCGCCCGTGGCAATAAGATGCTCCGCGCTCACCGCGCCAAGCTCGCCCGCAAGCTGACTGCCGCCAAGCTCGTCTATCTCGTCGGCGTGTATCTTCAGCCCAAAGCCCATCTCCCGCGCGGCGGTGAGCAGCCTTCTGCTTTCTTCCACGCCGAATACACCCGTTTCAAGGAACACGTCGCAGAATTCCGCCAGGCTTTGGCGTTTTATTTCGGGCAGCATATCGCTTATTATAAAGTCTATATATTCGCCGCTCCTGAGCGCGTATTCTTCGGGTATGGCGTGCGCGCCAAGGTACGTAGCCACAGCATCCATCGGATGGGCTTCATTCAGCCTTTTTATGACCCTAAGCTGCTTCAGCTCCGTTTCCTTATCCAGCCCATAGCCGCTTTTCAGCTCAGCGGTCGTAACGCCCTGCGCCATCAGCTCGTCAAGGAAGGCGCGGCTCTTTTCAAAAAGCTCCTCCTCGCTTGCCTTTCGCGTTGCGCGCACGGTTGAAAGTATGCCGCCGCCGGCGCGCAGTATGTCCAAATACCCCGCGCCTTTAAGCTTCAGCGGAATCTCGTTTTGCCGCCAGCCGCCGAACACAAGGTGGGTATGCGCGTCTATAAGTCCGGGCGTAACAAGGCGGCCCTGCGCGTCTATGGTTTGGGTATCCGCGCCCACCTCGGGCAGGGCGCCGTTTTCGTACACGGCCCTTATAATGCCGCCTTCGCACAGCACCGCGGCGTTGTGATATTTCCTGTTTTCGCCCTGGGCAGCCCCCGCGTGGGGGAAGCTGCCCAAAGGGGTTTGCAGCGTGCCTATGTTATGAATAAGTGTAGGCATGGTCGCTCCTTTTTTACTGAATGTAGTTTTCAAGCACCTGCTTATCCGCATTGAAGTTTTCTATTTGCAGATAATATTCCGCGCAGTCCACCAGCGCGCGCATGGGCGTAAGGCCGATTATCTCCGTGCCTATAACCTGCACGCCGTAACGCGCCGCCTCAAAGCGAACCATTTCAAGCACGCGGTAAAGCGGGGTGCGGGTAAAGTCGGTCATGTTTATTGAAACCTGGGCAATGTTCCTATCCTCAAGCATTATGCCCAGCGCCTTAACGCAATCAAGCCCGCCGGAGGAGCGGCGGATTATCTTTGCAATTTTGCTTGCAACGGATACATCGCTTGTTGAAAGGTTTATATTGAACGCAACAAGCGGCATACGGCAGCCGACCGCAACCACGCCCGCCGTGGGGTGAATGCGCCTGCCGCCGAAGTCCGGCGCCCATTCGTCCTGCTGCACCTTTTCCGCCATGCCCTCAAACTGGCCCTTGCGTATTGCGGCAAGGTTGGTGCGGTTGGGTGCGGAGGCGCTGTCCTCATAAAGGAAAACGGGAATGTCCGCCTCAATGCAAACGCGCTCGCCCAGCTTTTTGGAAAGCTCAACGGTTTCTTCCTTGCTTATGCCGCGAATGGGGATAAGCGGTATAACGTCCACCGCGCCCATGCGGGGATGCTCGCCCGTGTGCTTTGTAAGGTCAATAAGCTCCGCCGCCTTTTTGGCAAGCTTCACCGCCGCGTCAACAACGGCCGCCGGTTCGCCCATGAAGGTTATAACGGAGCGGTTGTGGCTTTCGTCGCTTGAATAATCAAGCAGCATTACGTTTGGCGTGGAGCGGATCTCGTTCACCACGGCCTCTATAACGTCCTTCCTTCTGCCTTCGCTTATATTGGGTACGCATTCAACTATTCTTTCCATTGTTTTGCTGTCCTTTCGGGTTTATTTGTTCATTTTATCGGCAACGGCCTTTTCGATTATGCCGTCGTTAACAATATAGGGTATTGTTATATGGCCTTCGTTCGCGCGGCGGGCATTGTAATCCATTGCCGTTTCCATGCCGTGGGCATTGCGCGCCCAGCTGCGCCTTGCAACGCCGCCCATAACGTCCCAGCTCATGGCGGAGCGTATTATGCCATCCACCCTTTCGCTGCCGTCCAGCACCAGTCCGAAGCCGCCGTTTATGGCCTTGCCTATGCCCACGCCGCCGCCGTTATGCAGCGCGCAAAGGCTCATGCCGCGCGCGGCGTTGCCCGCAAAGCACTGCACCGCCATGTCCGCCATAACGTTTGAACCGTCCTTAATATTGCTGGTTTCGCGGAAGGGGGAATCGGTGCCGGAAACGTCGTGATGGTCGCGCCCGAGCATTACGGGGCCTATTTCGCCGTTTCTCACCATTTCGTTGAATTTAAGCGCAATGCGCATCCTGCCAAGCTCATCCTGATAGAGTATCCTTGCCTGCGTGCCTACAACAAGCCTGTTCTTCTTCGCGTCGCGTATCCAAATATAGTTGTCCCTATCCTGGAAGCGGCGGTTGGGGTCGATGCAGCTCATTGCGGCGGCGTCGGTTTTGTCCAAATCCTCGCCCTTGCCGGAAAGGCATACCCAGCGGAACGGCCCGTAGCCGTAATCGAAAAGCTCCGGCCCCATTATGTCCTCAACGTAGGAGGGGAATATGAAGCCGTCCTTTTCGTCGTAGCCGTTTTTGGATATTTCCTTAACGCCGCTGTCGTACACGGCCTTCATGAAGCTGTTGCCGTAGTCAAAGAAATACGTTCCGCGCGCGCAGAGCGCCTGTATTGCGTGGAAATGGCGGTGCAGCGATTCGTTCACAAGCTCAACGAACCGTTCCCTGTCCGTATGCAGCATTTCCGTGCGCTGCTCAAACGTAAGCGCAACGGGGCAGTAGCCGCCCTCATAGGCATTGTGGCAGGAGGTTTGGTCGCTCAAAAGGTCAATGTGTATATTGTTCTTTACGGCGTATTCAAGCAAATCCACTATGTTGCCGTGGTATGCTATGGAAAGCCCCTGCTGCGCCTCAAGCGCGGCCTTGGCCCATGCGAACACCTCGTCAAGGTTTCCGCTTACCTTATCCACCCAGCCCTGGTCAAGCCTTGTCTTTATCCTGCTGAAGTCAACTTCGGCAAATACGCCCACGGCGTTTGCTATGTTCGCCGCCTTTGGCTGCGCGCCGCTCATGCCGCCAAGGCCGCTGGATACGAACATATGCCCGTGCAGATCGTCCGTTTCCGCAATGCCCAGGAATTTGCGCCCCGCGCCGAGTATTGTATTGAACGTGCCGTGAACTATGCCCTGCGGGCCTATGTACATCCAGCCGCCGGCGGTCATCTGCCCGTAATTGGCAACGCCCATTTCCTCGGCCACTTCCCAGTCGTGCGCATTATCGAACATGCCCACCATAAGCGCGTTTGTTATTATTACGCGCGGCGCCTCCGGACGGGAGGGGAACAGCCCCAGCGGATGGCCGGATTCCACAACAAGCGTTTGGTTTTCGGTAAGCTGCTCAAGATATTTCTTTATGAGCCTATATTGGAGCCAATTCTGGCAAACGCTGCCCGTTTCGCCGTATGTTACAAGCTCATAGGGATAAAGGGCTATTTCAAAATCAAGGTTATTGTCCATCATCACCTGGAACGCCCTGCCCTCTATGCAGTTGCCCTTGTATTCGTCTATGGGCTTACCGTAAATGCGTCCCTCCGGGCGGAAGCGGTATGCGTATATGCGCCCGCGCGTAACAAGCTCCTCCATGAATTCGGGCGCAAGCTCCGCGTGCAGCTCCTCCGGAACGTATCTGAGCGCGTTCCTCAGCGCGGTTTCGGCCTGCGCCTTTGTAAGGCGGAAGCCCCTATCCGGCGCGCGGCGTATGCCTTCAACAAATTTCGGGTATTCCGGCAGAGCATTGTCCAGCCTTATGGTCATTGCGTTCTTTATTGCTGTGTTGTCCATTTTGCTTCCTCCTGTTTATTATCAGTTAAGTTCGCCGCATACGCTTTGGGCGGCGCGCACAATGTCGCCCCCGCGCACCAGCTTTTCAACCGCGTTAAGCCGCGGATACATAACAACGTCGTCCTCTATCGGCTCCACAACCCTGCGCATTTCGTCCCAAACGGCCTTTGTTGCGGGCGCAAGCTTTGCTTCGCCCCGCATATGCAGCGCCTGAAACGCCGCAAAAAGCTCAATGGCTATAACCTTTTCGGCATTGTCCAGTATCATGCCCGCCTTGCGCGCGGCGGTGGTTCCCATGCTTACATGGTCCTCCTGATTGGCGCTTGAGGGAATTGAATCAACGCTTGCGGGATGCGCATAAACCTTGTTTTCGCTCACCATGCTTGCGGCCGAATACTGCGCAATCATAAAGCCGGAATTGAGGCCGCCGTTTTGGGTAAGGAATGCGGGCAGGCCGTTTGAAAGCTGCGGGTTGACCATGCGCTCAAGCCTTCTTTCCGATACGTTTGCGTATTCGCTCAGCGCAATGCCGAGAAAATCGAACGCAAGCGCCATGGGCTGTCCGTGGAAATTGCCGCCGGATATGGCGTCGTCATCATCGGGGAATATTATCGGGTTATCCGTAACGGCATTTATTTCCCGGGAAACTGCCGCGCGGACGTATTCTATCGCGTCGCGGCTTGCGCCGTGTATCTGCGGCACGCAGCGGATTGAGTATGCGTCCTGAACCTTGCCCTGCTGCACGGCGGCGCAAAGGCCGCTGCCCTCTATCAGCTTCCTTATGTTTGCGGCGCAATCCATCTGCCCACTGTGGCCGCGCAGCTCATGCACCTTTGCATCAAATGCCTTGGTTATGCCAAGCTGCGCCTCTGTGGTCATTGCGGCGGCAATATCGGCGGTTTTTGCAAGCTGCATCGCGCCGTAAAGCGTATGCAGCCCCGTGCTTGTCATAACCTGCGTGCCGTTTATCAGCGCAAGCCCTTCCTTTGCGGCAAGCTTCACCGTGGGTATGCCCGCCCGCGCCATTGCTTCCGCGCCGCTCATGTGTTCGCCGTTATACACGGCCTCGCCCTCGCCTATCATAACCAGCACCATGTGCGCAAGGGGCGCAAGGTCTCCGCTCGCGCCAAGGCTGCCCTTTTGCGGTATTATGGGATGCACATGCGCGTTTAGCATTGCTATAAGCGTTTCAACCGTGCTTCTGCGTATGCCGGAATTGCCGCGGCAGAGCGCATTGCATCTTAAAAGCATTATTCCGCGCGTAATATCCTCGGCAAACGGTTCGCCCATGCCGCATGCGTGGGACACTATAAGGTTCCTTTGCAGCGTTGCCGTATCGTGGATGGAGATATACTTATCCTGAAATTTGCCAAAGCCCGTAGTAAGGCCGTATATCGCCGCGCCGCTCGCCACCTTTTCTTCAACGTAGGCGCGGGCCTTATCCATAGGCGCCTTGGCCTCCTCCGCTATTTTTACTTCCTCGTAACCCCGCGTGACCCTTATAACCTGCTCTATGGTAAGGTCGCGCCCGTTCAGGCTTATCATAATAAAAACACCCCTTTCAAATATCTATGTTCCGGTTGAAATACTGCGTATAAATTGGTATATTATAATTATAAAATACAGGCTTAAATATAGCAATTTATGCGACGAATAATGTACCAATACGGTTTGCACAGTACTCAGCAGCATAGATTGGTACTGCGCCGCGCGGCGGATAGTGTACCACTTTGGGAGGGAACATGATAACGATAGACTTTTCGCAGAAAACGCCAATATATAAGCAGCTTGTGGAGCAGCTTACGCGCATGATAAAAAGCGGGGAGCTGAAGCCCGGGGACAGGCTGCCCACGGAGCGGGACTTGGCGGAAACGCTGTGCATAGCGCGCGGCACGGTGAAAAAGGCTTATAAGGAGCTGAGCGACAACAACATAATAGAAGTGATACACGGCAGCGGCAGCTATGTTTATAACGAGCGCGAAACAATAGACCTTGATGCGCGCATAAAGGCTGCGGAGCTGATGGAGCAAACATACGACCGCATGGCGGCGATGGGGCTGAGCCATAAGGAGATAGGCACGCTGCTGCATATTGCCCTTGCCAAAAAAGCGCCGCCCGAAAGCTACGCCCGCATAGCGGTAATAGACTGCAATCCGGAATCGCTTTCCGTGTTCAAGCGGCAGCTGAGCTATATTCCGGGCATAGTGGTATCCTCCTTCTTTGTGGATACCATAATTATGGACGACGACGCGGACGAGCTTATGAATGATTATGACTTGGTGCTTACTACCGTTACCCATTACGATACCGTTGCAAAAAGCCTTACGCGCAACCGCGAAAAGCTGATGGCGGCGGACGTATCGTTAAGCCGCAAAACGGTTGTGAGCCTCTGCGCCCTGCCGCACGATTGCACCATAGGCATACTGTGCCAAAGCAACAAATTTGCCAACCTCATTGCCGAGCAGGTGGAGATTTTCACCTCCCACCGCAAGGCCCCGCCCGTGTGCTTCGATACCGATCCAAAGGCCATGCGCCGCTTCATGCGCCGCTTCCGCGCCGTTATAGCCGCGCCGGACAGCCCGCTTTTCGATGCCAACCAAACGGGCAGCCTGCTTGATGAATACACGGCTGCCCAAAATCAGGTGATAGTATTTGATTATCTCATAGACCGCGGCTCCCTGCTGCACATAGAGGAGCAGATAGACCGCATAATAGGGGATAAGGCAAGGTAAGGGGGGGCATAACTCGTGCCACTTGGCAGCTTTGAGCCGCTCCCCTTTCGTCACGGCTGCGCCGCGACACTTTCCCCATTTCATGGGGACAGCCTTTGGTTGGTGTTACCACCAGCCTGCCCTGAAAGGGGATTCGAGCCGAGCGCGCCCGGTGGGCGATGCAGCGAGGGGAGAATCGGGCGGAATAGGGAGTATTGCAAGCGGCA
>OLOA01004082.1_pt1 | contig 11356 bp, 10 predicted proteins | sample 1672201 | NCBI WGS metagenome assembly OLOA01 (sample SAMEA3136658, study PRJEB25190) | human gut metagenome
AGCACTCAACAAAAGAGAGTGCTGAAAGATTCTAGATATAAAATAGCACTCTCTTTTTGGTTTGTCAACACACTTTCTATTTAGTTTAGAAGTTTTTTATAAAATCCGTTTTGTATTTTGAATTTCATCACTTTTCCAGCCTTATTCCAGTAACGTTCTTTTATAATTCCTTTACATATCACCGGATCTTCTAAATTCTCAATGCTGCATTCATAAATACCGTCCAATGAATATGATGTAAGTTCCGCTTCTTCAGATACCAGATACAACGTTTCTTCTTCCTCATCATATGCTATGATCTTACATAAATATTCCGTTTCATCAAAAAAACTGTCCTCCAGAATCACACGTTCCATTCGGAGTTTTGCTGTACATCCTTCATATCCCACTGCCTGTATCCTCCTTTTATAGTATGAAAAGGGTATCAGTCGCCCGATACCCTTTATAATTCTTATTATTTTGTACGTTCTGCTTTAATGCGGTCCAGTTCAGTAAATACGTAATCATTGATTACTTTAATATACGTTCCTTTCATTCCCGAAGAGCGGGATTCTATTACCCCTGCACTTTCGAATTTTCTAAGAGCATTTACAATAACGGATCTTGTAATTCCTACTCGATCTGCAATCTTACTTGCAACAAGGATTCCTTCGGCTCCATCCAGTTCATCAAATATATGAATGATCGCCTCCAGCTCCGAATAAGACAATGTGCTGATCGCAGACTGTACAATATGCTCTTTTCTGGTCTCTTCTGCACTTTCTTCATTCACGGATCTTAACATCTCAAGGCCAACGACCGTCGTTCCATATTCGCTCAGAATAATGTCGTCAATTTCATACACCTTATCTTTTTTATAAATAAAAAGTGTTCCAAGTCGTTCTCCGGCAATGTCAATAGGTGTAATGATCGCTTGGTAACCTTTGACAGTTTCTTCGGAAAATCCAAGTGTCTGAAGATTTACATTTTCTTTTGTTGATAAGATACTAAGCAGCCGCTCATTCAGCATATCATCTACATGCTTTCCGATCTCTCTCTCGATCAATTCGGTAATGTAAGGCACACCTTCACATTTGCTTCCGCCAAGCACTTTTCCTTTTTTACTGATCACCAATACGTTCGAATCCAGAATCTCTGTAAGGACTTCACAGATATCGTTAAATACGACTTTGCTCGAACTGTTGTTATGCAGTAATTTGTTGATTTTTCTGGTTTTATCCAACAATTGTACGCCCATTTACATTCCTCCATCCTTATGAATGTATATTATCATACAATTCTGAAACATTCAACGAATTTTCCTAATTTTCCTTAGTATTTTCAATATTTTCTACATATCCACACTGTTCATCACTGCAGACCAGTTTATTTCCCTTTTCAAGCATATATGCGCCACATCTCGGGCATTTTTTTGTTGATGGCTTCTGCCATGACATAAATTCACATTCCGGATTATCTTCACATCCGTAATATCTTCTTCCTTTTTTCGTTTTACGGATTACAACGTCTTTTCCGCAGATTGGGCATGGTACTCCTATTTTTTCCAGATATGGTTTGGTGTTACGGCAATCCGGGAATCCTGGACAAGCCAGGAATTTTCCATGCGGACCATACTTCACTACCATATTACGTCCACATTGTTCACAGATTACATCTGTAACTTCATCTTCTATTTTCACCTGTTCCAGTTCTTTTTCAGCTTTTTCTACTGCTGCTTCCAGATCTGGATAGAAGTTTTCAATAATTGTTTTCCATCTGACTTTGCCTTCTGCGACTCCATCAAGAAGACTTTCCATATTAGCTGTAAAGTTCACATCTACAATACTTGGGAATGACTGCTTCATAATATGATTTACAACTTCTCCAATCTCAGTCAGATAGAGATTTTTATTTTCTTTGGCCACATAACGTCTTGCAATAATTGTGGAAATTGTCGGCGCATAAGTACTTGGACGGCCGATTCCGAGTTCTTCCAGTGTCTTAACCAGTGTTGCTTCTGTATAATGAGCCGGCGGCTGCGTAAAGTGCTGCTTCGTATCAAGGCTTTCCTTCGTAAGAACCGAATCCATATCGAGACCTTTTAATAATACATTGTTCTCTTCTTTTGCCTCTCCCGCTTCTGTGTACACACTTTTGAAACCTTCAAATGAAACTTTGGATGCGGCAACAGTAAAACGGTACTGTCCTGCTGCAATCTTAACAGAAGTGGTCTCATATCTCGCCGGCTGCATTCTGCTGGCGATAAAGCGTTTCCACACAAGCTGATACAGACGGAACTGATCCCTGCTCAGGAATTCTTTCACTGCTGCCGGAGTTCTGGTTACATCAGTCGGACGAATCGCCTCATGCGCATCCTGAATGATTTTCTTATCAGAAGTCTTCTTTGCATCACCCTCCGCTACATATTCTTCTCCGAATCCTTCTTTGATATATTCTCTTACTGCTGCATCTGCTTCCTCTGAAATACGGGTAGAATCAGTACGCAGATATGTGATCAGACCTACCGTTCCACTGCCCTTGATGTCAACACCTTCATATAACTGCTGCGCAATACGCATTGTCTTAGCCGTCGCAAAATTCAGCGCTTTAGACGCTTCCTGCTGAAGTGTACTGGTTGTAAAAGGTACCGGTGCTTTCTTTGTTCTTTCTCCTTTTTTTATGTCTGCAACAGAATAATCTGCATTCTCTACTTCTTTGACAATTGCATCCAGTTCTTCCTTTGATGAAATCGTCATCTTATTTTTCTCTGTTCCATAGAATTTAGCCGTAAGAAGTTTTCTTTCGCCTTTCACTTTCAGATTCGCATCAAGTGTCCAATACTCTTCCGGTATAAATGCATCTATCTCCTCTTCTCTGTCTGCAATAATTCGAAGTGCAACAGACTGTACACGGCCGGCACTTAATCCCCTCTTAACCTTTGCCCACAAAAGCGGACTGATCTTGTAGCCTACAATTCTGTCCAGGACACGACGTGCCTGCTGTGCATCTACTAGATCCATGTCTATCTCTCTTGGATTCTTAAGCGACGCTTTTACTGCATTCTTGGTAATCTCATTAAAACTGATTCGATAAAATTTTTTATCCTCTAATTTTAACGCTTTACTCAGATGCCAGGATATTGCTTCTCCTTCACGGTCCGGGTCAGTTGCCAGATAAATCTTGTCAGCTTTCTTCACTTCCTTGCGAAGCTTTGCAAGGATTTCTCCCTTTCCTCTGATCGTTATATATTTTGGTTCATAATCATTTTCAATATCGATACCCATCTGGCTCTTGGGCATATCTCTTACGTGACCATTCGATGCGGTCACTACATAATTACTTCCTAAAAACTTTTTAATTGTTTTCACCTTCGCAGGTGACTCCACGATTACCAGATAGCGTGCCATAATTTCCTCCATAATAGCGGCTGTATCTTTACTGCAGCCTTATATAATAATTTCTGGATACTTCCTTTACATATCCATTTAATTCTAACGTGATCAGTCTTTCCATTAACTCTGTAACCGAAAGTCCTGTTTCTTTCATCAGCTGATTTGTCCCTTTCGGAAACAAATCGAGACAACTATACACCATAAACTCAGGACTTTCAAGCATTTTTTCACTTTTGTTTCCTTTTTGCCCGATTTCCACCGGATTAATGTTCCATTCATCCATCAATTCTTCCGGGGTAATCAGTATCCCCGCTCCCTGCCTGATCAGTCTGTGACACCCCTGACTTAACACACTGTTTACCGGTCCCGGAAGAGCATATACATCCTTTCCCTGCTCCAGTGCAAGATCCGCAGTAATCAATGATCCGCTCCTTTCTTTTGCTTCCATAATAAGTATCCAGTCCGCCAGCGCACTGATGATTCGATTTCTTCTTGGAAAATTCCACGCATACGGCTGGGTTCCTGGTGAAAATTCGGATACTATTCCTCCTTTTTCCTGTATATCCATATACAATCCTATATTCTCTCTTGGATAACAGACATCCACTCCGCATCCAAGTACCGCATATGTCACACCACTTTCTTTAGCCCAACTGCTATTTAACGCTCCTCTTTGTCCTGCACCGTCAATTCCTCTTGCCATACCACTTATTATCTGTATTCCTGCTTCTGCAAGGCTTTTTCCATATTGTAATGCCATCTGTTCACCATACGCCGTACAGTTTCTCGCCCCTACAATCGCCGCACTTTTTCTTTTTTCATCCGGAAGTTGTCCGAGTACATACAATGCATACGGAGGATCGGTAATATATTTCAGTTTTTCCGGATACGTCTTTAAAAAGTACGGTATAAACTGTATTCTTTTTTCTTCTGTCCTTCTCCATTTTTCTTCAAGTTTTGTATCTTTTTTTGCATTCTTTAATATCGCCACATCCTTCTCGTTTAGAAAGCGCAGTTTATCTAACTTAGTTTCTTCTATATAATATATGGCTTTTCCAGATCCATATACCTCTCTTAGTTTTTGCTTCTTCAGATCTGTAATCTCTTTTATTCCTGCCAGCCAGTATTCGTAGATCATCTGCTTTTCTCCTTTCTTAACGTCCCCAATATTTTTTATCCAACGACCGATAAGCGATTGCCTCTTTTAAATGCTTCTCCGTCACTTTTTCACTGTAATCCAAATCAGCAATCGTTCTTGCAACTCGTAAAATCTTATGATATGTTCTCGCTGTCAGCCCCATCCTTTCAAATGCCTTCTCCATCAACTTTCTTTCCGCACTGCCTAATGGAATATAGGTCCTGATTTCTCCCGGTCCAAGCATAGAGTTTGTACGGATTTGCGTTCCCTCGTATCTTTTTTTCTGTAATTTTCTTGCTTCTACTACTCTGCTTCGTATTACCTCCGATGATTCCTCCTCTTTTTTTCCTATCCTTTCTATATCCAGTTCCCGGTACTCCACTTTCGGTGTCTCAATACACAGATCCATACGATCCAGAAATGGCTGACTTATCTTTCCAAGATATTTCTGGATCTGTGACGGCGTACATGAACATTTCTGCATATCCGGATAATTACCGCATGGGCACGGATTCATGGCTGCTACCAGCATAAATTCTGCCGGAAATGTAAAATTTCCATAATTTCTGGCAATATGTATCTGATGTTCCTCCAAAGGCTGTCTCAACACTTCCAGTACATTTCTCGGAAACTCTGCCAGTTCATCCAAAAATAACACACCTCCGTGAGCCATACTGATTTCTCCCGGTCTTGGTGTCATTCCCCCTCCAACTAATGCAGTCTTCGTTATGGTATGATGAACACTTCGAAACGGACGCCTGGTGATCAAAGGCTGCTCTTTATCTATCATTCCAAGTACACTGTATATTCTGGTAATCTCCAGGCTCTCCTCCAATGACAATTCCGGTAAAATCGTCGCAATCCTTCTTGCAATCATCGACTTGCCGGATCCCGGCGGTCCTGCCATCAATAAATTATGTCCTCCCGCCACGGCAATCTCCGCTGCCCTCTTCACCGCATTTTGACCACATATGTCTGAAAAATCCTCTTTTTTATTTTCGAAAATATTTCTTTGAGCGGAGGACCTTCCCTGTTTTTTTCTATGTATCTCTTTTTCATCTCCGTTCAGATATGCGCAGAGTTTTTCCAGATTATCAGCGGGAAGAATCTTTATCCCGCTCACAAGCCTGCCTTCTATTTCATTTTCTTCCGGCAAAATACAGGCAGTACAGCCCTGATTCTTAGCTTCCATAACGATTGGCAGCACACCTGACACACCTCTTATTTTCCCTTCCAGACTCACCTCACCAATCACTGCCACACCTTTTAGTGCCTCTTCCGGTACATAATTCATTGCTGCCAGAACCGCCAGTGCAATCGGCAGATCAAACGACGCTCCTCTTTTTCTAACTGTTGCCGGAGCCAGATTCACAATAATCTTCTTAGCCGGTAATTTCATTCCCGAATTGCGAATTGCTGTACGCACTCTCTCTGATGCTTCTTTTACTTCCGAAGACAGATATCCTACCATGTGAAACATCGGAAGTCCGTTACTGACATCAGCCTCCACTCTGATCATCTCTACACTCAGTCCCTGAACAGCTGCAGATAAAACTGTACAAAACGACATCTACATACTCCTTTCTGTATCCGTATCCACCAGGTTCGATCGTGATTCCTGCACCCGGCTTTTTTCGGTACAAGCTTATTAAATTAAATTTACAATTGATATTCCGGCCGAAATAGCCGTTAAAGAAGCAGCTGCTCATCGCATTGCTGCATAGGATAAAACGAAAAAAGAACAGAATATATGATTCCTCATCTTCGTTAAATGTGCAATCATCATATCCTATTCTTTCTGTTATGTCAATATTTTTCCAGTTCCATTTTCTGTTTCCTGTTGCAGTTTGTATTTCGTTCCACTTTGATCTGCACTTCTTCCATTAAAACGTCCTAACACCACACCAAGTATTCCACTTAAGATCAACAGGAAGTAAAAACTGATCCCACGATTCACCAATACTACAGCAGCAACCGGTACCGAAGAAAACATACCGGCAAATAATTTTACAAAAGAAAATTCACTGATTCCTTCCGCTCCCGGAAACGGAAGAAGCGCTGTTGTCATATATAATATAATCTGATGTAAAAAAAGACTTCCAAATGTACTGCCTGCTTCTCCCATTGCATGATATACTGCCCACGGAACGCTGAACCAGCAGATAATCTGTACCAGGCTCACCCCAATTACCTGTAATGTAAGGTTTGGATCTTTTTTAAAAAAATCTTTGCAATTTTCAAAATCATGTAATATATCATTGATTTTACTTTCCATTTTCTCTTTATGTCTAAATGGAAGTTTCATAACCAAAAAGCGAATCCCTTTTACGATTTTTCTTTTCAGTCTGTCAGATATGATCACGATCATCAGTGCGGCAATAAAAACCAGATTCATAATATAACCAACCAATGCCAGTATCAGCATAATTTTATTCAGGTGTATTCTTCCTGTCAGAATCCAGAACGCTGCAATGTTTTCCATCAGAAATGCTGCAATCTGAAAACTCGTAAGCTCTGTTAAAAGCGCCATCGTTCCATGTGCCACGTGGATCTTATCTTTGCTCATCGCATATAGCTGCAATGGCTGTCCTCCGGTCGCCGATGGTGTTACCGAACTGAAGAAATAGCCAATATATGCATATTTCATAGCCTCTTTAAAGCTTACCCGATATCCAAAAGATACTAAAACTTTTCTCAGATTAATACCTTCTGCAATATTAAACACTGCTGCCAGACCAAGGCCTGCCGTCAGCCATTTCGGATCCGCATTTTTCATTGCATTCCATACAGATTCTATATCCGCACCCTTCAATACAATAAATGTGACTACGAGCACCAGCAATATAAATAACACAATATATTTTTTAACTGATCTCTGACCTTCCTGCTGTTTCATACTTTTCTTCAATCCTTCTAAATTCATATCCTTGTGCCTTTAACATTGGAATTGCTTTTTTCAGTGCTTCAATTGTTCTTCCCGGTGCACCATTTTCTCCTCTTCCATCATGCAGGCATATCACTGCTCCCGGAAATACACGTCTAAGAATTTTATTACAGATACTGTCTGCCGTCTCCTTTGCAGACCAGTCCTGCGCCATTACATCCCAAAAAATCAGTTGCAAATGCATTTTCCTGATGCAGTATAAACTCATCAGGTTCAAATGTCCCCATGGTGGTCTGTATTCTTTTACGTCAATTCCCATTTTTCCCATAATCTTCCTGGATTCTTTCAGATCCCTTTTCGTCCTTCCAGGTCCGAACAGCATTGCACTTTGATGACTCAAAGAATGTATTCCTATCGAATATCCACTTTTTTTCATCCGTTTCACAATATCCGGATGTCCCTGTGCAGCTTCCGCTACCATGAAAAAGGTTGCCGGAACCTGTTCCTGATCCAGAAGATCCAGTAATTTGTTCGTATATACGGTATCAGGTCCGTCGTCAAATGTCAGATATAAAACCTTTTCTTCTTTTTTCGCCATCTTTTTGTCTCTGATAATCCAGTGGTACTTCATCAGATATGTTGGAATGATACTATATCCAAGTGCTCCTGCACCTATAATTCCTGCCTTTACTGCTTTCTTCATTATGCCGTCATCCTCTCTTCCATGATCTCTACCGCCTTATCCAGAGAAACATCTATCATTTCCTTCCGGGCATGTCTTACATTCTCATCCATCTGTTTCAGAAGTTTTCTGTCATTCAGAAGTTTTTCCAGTTCCGGAATATAATCCTCGTGTTTTCCCCATACCACTTTTGCAAATCCTTTTTCTGCCGCATACCTTGCATTGTTCATTTCCTGCTCCAGAAATGGATGAATCACAAATAACGGTACCTGACTGTGAAGAATTTCAAACAACGTGATCCCTCCGGCTTTTGTGATCACAAGATCTGCCCACCGCATATATTTACTGATATTTTCTGTATATCCCAGTACTTTGACATCCTCATACCGGTTCACCCATTCTTCGTACATTTTATGATTCTTTCCCGTAATAACAATGGTCTGAACAGATTGCATACTATGCAATTTTCCCAGTAATCTTCTCAAATCTGGCATGAGGCCAAGTCCGCCTCCCATTACAAGAACTCTGCGATCTTCTTTTTCATTTTCCAGATGTTTCCTGTCCATATTCAAGAACTGCTGACGTACAGGAATTCCTGTTACAAGAATATTCTCTGCTTTTGTACCTTCACAGATCAGATGCTCCTTAATCTCCCTAGTAGGTGCCAGATACAGATCTGTCTGATCTGCTTTCCATTCCGGATGCATGCTGATATCTGTAATACATGTAACCAGCGGTGTCGAAAGTCCAGTCTTTTCTTTATATGATGCAATTGCCTTTACACACATCGGATGTGTACAGACAATAACATCCGGCTGTTCCTTTTCCAGGATTTTCTTTAACTTTTTATAAATCGCAGCTCCTCTCGGCTGCATTTCTACTTTCATTTTTCCAGACATTTTATAAATAAAGTTATATATTCCGTGGCAATGCTCCACCATCAGACGAAATCCCCCAAAAATAAGTTTGCTGATATGTGGATATAATTCTTCCAGGAGATCTTTTTTTACAATTTCTGTATCTTTATCAAGCTTACGGAACTGTTCACAGATTGCATTGGCTGCCATTTCATGTCCCATTCCAAATCTTCCACTTAACACCAGTACTTTCATAACTGCCACCCTTTCTCACATACCTTCTGATATGTCTCTTTCTTATGGTGTTAAGTATAGACTTTGATTCTTAAAATAATTGCCATATAATTCTAAAGATTTCTTAAAGACTTTTCTAAGAAGGAAAAAAGGCTCTCAGTTTTTCAATTGCACTCTTCTCAATCCTTGAAACATATGATCTTGAAATTCCCAACATTTTGGCGATTTCGCGCTGTGTATATTCTTCTTCATTATATAATCCATACCGCAATTTCAATACTATGCGTTCTCTTACAGACAGTTCTGACTCAACTTTCTGATATAATCGTATGACATCTTCTTTTTTTTCGAGCCTGTGATGAACATCTTCTTCTCCCATCTCGATCACATCAAATAGCTGTATCTCATTTCCCTCCCTGTCTGTTCCGATCGGTTCATACAAAGAGACTTCTTTTGACGATTTTTTCTTTCCGCGGAAATGCATCAATAATTCATTTTCTATACAACGAGCTGCATATGTTGCAAGTCTTGCACTTTTTTCCGGATCAAACGTAACAACAGCTTTCATAAGTCCTATTGTTCCAATAGACAGAAGATCTTCCATTTCCTCCGGCGGAGGCTGATATTTTTTTACAATATGGGCAACCAGCCTCAGATTTCTTTCTATCAAAATATGCTTTGCTTCCAGATCACCCTCTGTATATTTTTGCACATAATACTTTTCTTCTGCTGCTGTGAGGGGTTGGGGAAATGATTTCAATACAGCGGCTCCCTCCCCGGCAGTTTTATTATATTCTATGCAAAAAACAGTGATTCTGTGCTTTTCCATTTTTGCACTGAATCACTGTCTTCTTTTCCATAAGATTATTCTGTTTCTTTTTCTGCTCTTCTTAAAATATCATATACCGATGCATCTGCACTGAGTGCCACATAAAGCACCTGTTTCGGATGTGGTGCACTTTCCTGTTCATTTCCATCCTCATCTATGATTTTTTCTACAGTTGCTTCTACATTCTGTCCGTCCGGTTTCATGATCTCAATCACTTCGCCTACCGAGAATTTATTTCGCTGTTCAATCCTGTACAGTCCGTCTTTAATCTCTCCTATGATACCAAGATATGTGTACTCTCTGATATACGTATTACTGTCATAAATCTGGCTTTCTTCACTTGGTTTTCCAAAATAAAATCCTGTCGTGAACTGACGATAGGTACAATTTGAAATCTGATCCTTGTACCACGGCATATTTGCCTCATATTTCTTCGGATCTTCCAGATAATCATCAATTGCCTTACGGTACGTCCTCGCAACTGTTGCCACATACAGGGCCGTCTTCATACGTCCTTCGATCTTAAAGCTGTCGATTCCGGCATCGATCATCTCCGGAATGTGCTCGATCATACACAGATCCTTAGAGTTGAAAATGTAGGTACCTCTTTCATTCTCATATACCGGCATATATTCGCCCGGTCTCGTCTCTTCTACCACGGAATATTTCCAGCGGCACGGATGTGTACAGGCTCCCTGATTGGCATCTCTTCCTGTGAAGAAATTACTCAAGAGACATCTTCCGGAATAAGAGATACACATTGCCCCGTGGATAAAGCTTTCAATCTCCATCTCTTCCGGGATATGTGCACGGATCTCTTTGATCTCTTTTAACGAAAGCTCTCTGGCTGTTACCACACGTTTTGCTCCCAGGTTCCACCAGAAGTTAAATGTACCGTAGTTGGTATTATTTGCCTGCGTGCTGACGTGTCTTTCAATCTCCGGGCAGATCTCTTTGGCAAGCATAAAGATTGCCGGGTCTGCAATGATCAGGGCGTCCGGACCGATTTCTTTCAGTTCTTTTAAATACTCTGCTGCTCCCTCCAGGTCATCATTGTGTGCAAGAATATTCACGGTGACATGGACTCTTGCGCCATGGTCATGTGCAAACCGCACTCCATCTTTCATGTCTTCCATGGAGAAGTTTTTTGCCTTTGCACGAAGTCCGAACGCTTCTCCTCCGATATATACTGCATCTGCACCAAACATAACCGCAGTCTTCAACACTTCCAGACTGCTTGCAGGAATCAGTAATTCTGGATGTCTGTTTCTCATCTTATCGATTCTCCTTCTCTTCTTTTTTCTTCTTAATGCTGAGTGCCACACCGTCTCCCAGTGGGATGATCGATGTCTCCAGCACAT
>OLOA01004089.1_pt1 | contig 11341 bp, 14 predicted proteins | sample 1672201 | NCBI WGS metagenome assembly OLOA01 (sample SAMEA3136658, study PRJEB25190) | human gut metagenome
TATTCTGCCTATGCTTAACTTATCCGTACTTTTCCGTCTTCTACAGATACCTTGCCATTTGCAATAAGGTTAATAGCTTTTGGTAAAATTTTCCATTCTGCCTTTTCCATTACTCTTCTCTGCAGAATCTCAGGAGTATCTCCCTGCTTGATCTTTACTGCTTTCTGCAAAATAATAGGTCCTGTATCTGTACCGGTATCTACAAAGTGCACGGTTGCCCCTGTTACACGGACCCCTCTTTCCAGTGCCTTTTTATGAACACGAAGACCATAAAAGCCCACGCCGCAAAAAGCTGGAATCAATGACGGATGAATGTTGATGATTCTGTTAGGAAAAGCTTCCACTATCATCGGAGGAATTGCTACCAAAAATCCGGCCAGCACCACCAGTTCCACACCACTTTCCTGAAGTTTTGCCAGCAGCGCCTTATGAAATTCTTCTCTGCTTTCAAATTTCTTCGGTGAAATACATGCTGCCTCTATGTTATGATTCTTCGCTCTCTCCAGTGCATAGGCATTTGGATTATTACTGATCACCAGAGAAACCTCTGCATTTGTGATTTTTCCATTATCAATGGCATCCAGGATTGCCTGGAGATTGGTCCCTCCGCCGGAAACCAGTACGCCAACCTTTAACATAAGGTCACTCCCTTTTCTCCGTTCTCAATACGTCCAACCACGTATGGGGTATCTCCTGCTGCTTTGATTGCTTCCATAGTTTTATCCACATCTGCAGAATCTACCGCCAGAATCATTCCTAATCCCATATTATATGTATTATACATCATCTGCTCATCAATATTTCCCTTCTGAGCCAGAAGTTTAAAAATTGGAAGTACCGGATAGCTGTCTTTTTCAACTACTGCATGGGTGCCTTCTTTAAGCATACGCGGAATATTCTCATAGAAACCGCCTCCTGTGATATGACTGCATGCATGTACACAGACACCTGTGTTTTTGATGCTCTTTAATGCTTTTACATAAATTCTGGTAGGTGCTAAAAGAGCTTCTCCCAGAGTCATTCCCAGTTCCTCATAATAGGTATCCAGAGATTCCTTTGTCATCTCAAACACCTTGCGCACCAGGGAAAATCCATTACTGTGCACACCTGTAGAAGCCATACCGATCAGTACGTCCCCTGCTTTCAGCTTCTCACCTGTGATCATTTCTTTTTTATCACATACTCCCACTGCAAAACCAGCCAGATCATACTCATCCTCAGGCATAAGTCCCGGGTGTTCCGCTGTCTCGCCACCAATGAGGGCAGCCTCAGACTGTACACATCCCTCTGCCACGCCGCCTACAATAGCAGCAATTTTTTCCGGATAATTTTTTCCGCAGGCAATATAATCCAAGAAGAATAATGGCTCACCACCTGCGCAGGCAATATCATTCACACACATGGCAACTGCATCAATACCGATGGTATCATGTTTATCCATAACCATGGCAAGTTTTACCTTTGTTCCACAACCGTCAGTACCTGACAAAAGAACTGGTTCTTCCATATCCTTGATCTTAGCCAGGGAAAAAGCTCCGGAAAATCCGCCAAGGCCTCCCAGAACCTCCTCACGCATAGTTCTTTTTACATGTTCCTTCATTAACTCTACTGATTTGTATCCTGCTTCAATATCCACTCCGGCTGTCTTGTAATCCATAATCATCCTCCATAAGCTCCAGTTTCTGTACTGGCTCTTTCATATTATTATTTTCAGTTCATTATTGATCAATAATTCTTATATCCCACTTCCTGCAGTCTGGCATCCTTTGCCTCTACCTGCTCCTTCAGTTCCTGACTATATGCTTTTAACCGGTCAAGAAGCTCTGCGTCTGAAGTTGCCAGAATCTTTGCTGCCAGAAGTCCTGCATTCGCTCCACCGTTAATCGCTACGGTAGCTACCGGAATTCCGGATGGCATCTGTACAATAGAATAAAGGGAATCCCTGCCTCCCAGTGAGGTGGTGTGCATGGGAATACCAATTACAGGCATTGGGAAGATTGCTGCGCACATTCCAGGCAGATGTGCTGCCATTCCTGCTCCGGCAATAATTACTTTAAATCCTTTCTCCTCAGCGGTTTTCGCATATTCAAAGAATACATCCGGTTCTCTGTGTGCGGAAATAATTTTCATTTCATAATCAATTCCAAGCTTGTCCAGAATAGCTGCTGCTTTGCTCATGATCGGCATATCTGAGTCGCTGCCCATCACAATTCCTACTTTTGCCATGATTATTCTCCTTTTCTTCTCAAGTATTCTCAGACAGATCACAACTTATCTGCCTGGGACTCTGTTTTTATTTTATTGATAAAAAAAGTACGGTCAGAAAAGATTTTATCAAAACCCTCTCTAACCGTAGATTCTACTAAGATTCCCTTTTTCTGTCAATAAAATTAATACAAAGAAATATTTTAACGAACTAATAAATTTTTTTGTATTCCGAAAGCAACGGGCAAATACTGTTATTCCCCAAACGGCTCGTTCAGAGCTTCCGTACCCGGCAGGACAAATCTTCCATCTTCAATAATGGAAATCATATTCCCCTCATCATCAATTGTACGGATGCTTCCCAATTCATCATATGGAATCGTGATATCTGTGTGACATCCATAATAAGCAAGGCTGACGTCTTCTTTTCGCATCTCAGAAATCTCATTGTCTCTTGCGATGATTTCTTTACCATCCGGATTATAGACCGGAGTATCTTCTGCCCAACTGTAGCAGGTATCACCAACTGCGAAATGCGGTCCCATTTTTTCCGCGATCAGAATCGGAAGTTTGTCTGCAATATTATATTTCTGTGCAGCCACATAAGCTGTTGTATTAGTTCCGATCGCAAATTCACCCATTGCAAGTTTCGGATGATGGAACAGAATATTGTCTTCAATATATTTACGGTTCTCTTCCTCTGCCTCAAAATTGGAACAGCTATAGTCAATAACCTGTCCGCAGTCAAATACAAGCTTCAAATCGCAAAACTGCAGCCCGTTAAGATATACTTTTGAAACATGAAGCATTCCGCCTGTTCCTGCCAGTACCGGTGAAGTAAATACCTCACCCAGAGGAATATTTACATCTGCCACACAGTTCTCAAAGTTTGTCTGCGTTTTCGGATCTGTTAATGTGTGGAGATGTATGAGCAGGTCTGTTTCATTTTCTCCTTTTCCTTTGATTTCTACCCATTCACAGGTATCAAGAGTATCTATGATCGTCTGCTGGATTTTCTGATATTTCTTATAATCCAGGGTATTGATCTTAACGATCTCACGGAAAATTTCCGGGAAATCCTCTCCAATCTCAGGTATCGGATAGGCAATGATCGTAAAGCTTCTTTCCTCACCTTTGATATAACGGTTTGTGATCTGAGCGGATTCATTGTCCATTTCCAACTGAAGTTTCTGCTGCGCTTCTGTAAACGCCCAGCTCTCCGGCTTACTTACCGGTGAAAACGGCTTCTCGCCAAATGTTTCAATCACAGCCGGTCCGCCATGTACTGCCGCCAGTTCTGCATATTCATCATAAGAAGTCTGCATGGCACGAAGTTTACGCTTTACAAAATCCGAATCCAGAAACAGCGCACTGTCCTGTCTGTGGTCATAATCAAACTGCGGATTTGCAATTCCTCCTGTGAATCCATTTCTGAACTGATTCCTTCTGTTTACCGCATGAAGTGCATGACGATAAATAACCGTCTGAAGCCCCATCTCCTCAAACTGGAAAATAGCTGCTTTTACCATACGCTCAAAACCAAGATGATAACGTATGTTAACCGTTTTCTTCTTTGTAATGTCTTTTCTTCCTGTGATAAATCCTATCCGATAGCCTTCTGTATAAGTACGTGCCATCTCATCAATTTCCTTCTGTGAAAGTGAATTCATAAATTCTGCTGTTTTCAGCTCGTTTTCCGATACATATTCACCAGACTGATACAGATAACTCAGATCGTTCAGATCAGAATCCATGATCATATTAACCACAAAATTATTCTCAGGATCAATTGCCTCTCTGATCCGCTCTTCCACCATATCCTGACAATAATCATTCACATAGGAAACCAGAATTTCTTTTACCTGTTTCTCGTCAGGAATTTCCTCCTGCGTAAATGCAGAATAAATTTCCAGAAACAGTTCCAGTACAACTGTAAGATCCCATGCTTTTTTTTCAAACGCATAAGCAATCGTGCCATGAAGTTCTGTATAAAGAAAAGTAAATACTTTTCCGTATTCTCCCAGCATTTTCTCTGCATATACAGGATTTCCATAAGAGTTCTCATAATTCTCCGGCAGAATATCCTGATATAATTCATGATTCTGTTCTTTAAGTTCCTCAAAATCTTTTCCGACAGTTCCATGATCCATCACATGGATTACCTGCTGTAAAAGTATTGCTTCTTTTGTAAAAAAATCGCGGTACGGTTCTTCTGCCATTTTCTCGTCCGGTATCTGGGCAATTCTTTCTTTTGCCAATTCATACCGTTCCATAACCCATTCGTCCAAACTATATTTCTCCTTTTTCTATCAGACTTCCCTGTTGATCAGCCAGAAATTCCCAGCAGAAAGATTCCCAGCCATCCGATCATTATAATTCCATTTGCAATAGAACCGACCATGCTGGTTCTGTGTAGTCTGTTCTCTTCTGAAAAACTTTTCAGTCCCATTGCAAATCCATATACGGACAAAAGCATTGCACAAAGACTGATTCCGCCTACAATATATCCGTATTGTCCCTGCAAAAAAAATGCCAGCAAAACTGCAGTCACAAACAAAACCAGTGAAACAACTGCCAGCACTGCTGACAATTTTCCCTTCTGTGCCTCCCTTTTCTTTGTAAATGCATATCTATATCTTTTTGCCATAAATTTTTCTCCTCAGATGATCGCAGATAAAAAAAAGCAGATATCCAAGTGCTGCCCCTGCTGTATTCAATATCATATCATCCACGTCAAAGCATCCAACCTTTGTGATAAGCTGAATGACCTCTACCGTAACACTAAGTCCAAATCCCGCCAGTATGATCAGCCATCCGCTTCTCATTCTGTCCAGAATAACCGGAAGTATAAATCCAAATGGAAGAAAGCCAATTACATTTCCAAAAAGATTGGCAGCTACAGCCATAAATCCGAGCTGTCTTCTGTATACCCAGAAACGTCTTATCTCAACAAACGGTATCAGATTATATCTGTACTGTCTTTCCTCCAATGCTGCTCTTCCATATTCTTCTGAAAAGAACAGGAAATAAATCAGCGCCAGAACGTACAGGATAAACAAAATGGTTCCCAGTGTCCGTATGATATGCTTTGTTTCTTTTTTCAATGTTTTCTCCTGTTTCTGAAGCCTTTTATATCAATATTTCTGATTTCTTTTTCAGCAGTCTCGCGCCGTTTACGATCATCATGATTCCTGTTACGATTCCCGTTGCCAGTACAATGATCCCAACTGTCAGACTGCAGGCTCCTGTGGAAGACATGGTTTTATAAATTTTTTCGTTCATAATCGTCCTCACCAGTATCATGATCTGCTTTCGCAGACCATGATATCTTATTTATAAATCACTGTTACCTCTATTTGCTTATTTTGCTCCGTACTGCTCATAATATGCGTCAATCGCAGCTTTCAATGTATCGTCAATGATTACTTTTCCTTTATATTCTTTATTATAAAGATGTTCAATGACTTCTTTCATTGTAACGATCGCATTTGTCTCAAAACCATAAAGATCATGAACTTCGTCAAGGGCACACTTCACGCCACCCTTTCCAACCTCCATACGATCCAGAGAAACCATTAACCCAACGATTTCCACATCAGCCGCACCTTTTACCTTTGGTACTGTCTCTTCCATAGACTTACCGGATGTTGTTACATCTTCGATCATTACTACACGATCGCCGTCTTTCAATTTGCTTCCAAGAAAACTTCCCTTATCTGCACCATGGTCTTTCTCTTCCTTACGGTCTGAACAGTAGCGGATTTCCTTTCCATATAATTCGCTGAATGCAATTGCAGTTACAACACTTAACGGGATTCCCTTATATGCAGGTCCGAAAAGCACATCGAAATCATCGCCATATTTATCATGAATGGCATGTGCGTAGTACTCACCCAGTTTCTTTAACTGAGAACCTGTCACATATCCGCCTGCATTCATAAAAAACGGGGACTTTCTTCCGCTTTTAAGAGTGAATTCTCCGAATTTCAGAACTTCACTGTCTACCATAAATTCAATAAATTCCTGTTTATACTGTTCCATCTTATGTTATGCCTCCTGTATCTGTTTTATTTTACAATACCAACCATCTCTTTTACGGAATTGAATCCATTCTTCTTCATGTACGCTTCAATTCCATCGATCACTTCCAGTGTCACTGCCGGATTGTGGAAATTTGCCGTACCCACAGATACTGCGCTGGCTCCTGCAAGAATAAACTCAATTGCATCCTCTGCGCAGGAAATTCCGCCCATTCCGATGATCGGGATATTAACTGCCTGTGCAACCTGATAAACCATACGGACAGCAATCGGTTTCACGATCGGTCCGGAAACACCACCTGTTTTATTTGCAAGCGCAAAAGTCTTCCTGTTGATATCAATCTTCATTCCTGTCAGTGTATTGATCAGGGATACCGCATCTGCACCGCCTGCTTCCGCACCTTTTGCAATCTCTGTGATATCTGTGACATTCGGTGTTAACTTCATGATCACAGGCTGTTTTGCAATCTTTTTGATCTGAGCGGTAAGTTCCTCTACATGATGTGCATCCTGACCAAATGCAAGGAATCCTGCGTTTACATTCGGGCAGGAAATATTAATCTCCATCATATCAATTGGCTGATCTGCCAGACGTTCCACCACTGCCAGATATTCTTCCGGTGCATGACCGCATACATTTACAATGATCTTTGTATCATACTTTTTCAAAAAAGGAATATCCCTCTCACAGAAAAGATCGATACCAGGATTCTGCAGACCAATCGCATTCATCATGCCTCCGTAAACTTCAGCCACACGCGGAGTCGGATTTCCGGCCCACGGGACATTGGCTACGCCCTTGGTTGTCACTGCTCCCAGCTTATTAATATCTACATAATCAGCAAATTCTGCTCCTGAACCAAAGGTTCCGGATGCCACTGTTACCGGATTTTTCCACTCTACGCCGGCAATATTTACACTCATATCCATCAGATTTCCACCTCCGTAGAAAGAAATACCGGGCCATCCTTGCAGATTCTCTTATTATTCACATTACTGTGTGCATCTTTTTCCCTGGATTTGCACACGCAGGCAAGGCAGGCACCAATTCCGCATGCCATACGTTCCTCCAGGGAAATATAACATTCAATCCCATTTTCTTCGGCATATTTCTTGATTGCACGAAGCATCGGAGTTGGTCCGCAGGCATAGATCATGTCCGCTTCCAGAGCATTCTCTCTGATAGCGTCCATAACATTTCCTTTTGTTCCCACACTGCCATCCTCTGTGGCAATATAAAGTGTTCCCGCCGCCTCAAATTCCTCTCTGAGGAACGTATGACAGTCCCTGTATCCTGCAATGATCTGTTTTTTCTCACATTTCATCTGCTTTGCAAGTTCCAAAATTGGAGGAACACCGATTCCACCACCCATAAGGAAAACCGTTTTCCCCTCAGCCTTCTCTACAGGGAAGCCGTTTCCCAGAGGTCCCAGTACCGGAATGGTATCTCCTGCTTTCATCTGTGAAAATTCATCAGTTCCGGTTCCTTGTCCTGTCACTCGGTAAACCAGATGAAGACGACCATTTTCTTTGTCAATCTCGCAAAGACTGATCGGTCTGGGAAGAATTTTGGATTTATCATTTGTATAAAGAGATACAAACTGTCCCGGTTTCGCATCTGCGGCAATTCTGTCAGTCTGGATCCACATACTGTAAATGCCTGCACCAATGCTCTCCTGACTTACAACAGTGCAGATTTCTCTTGTCTTTTCGCTCATTTCATGCCTCCTAGCGATTATTTAAAGCAGTACTGATGTCTTCGATCATATCTTTTACCGCCTGACGGGATGCATCTGCATAATTTAATTCACCAAAGGAAGCATATTTTTCCTGTTTGTAAGCTGCAATGATTCCTCTGGAGGAGTTAACGATCGCACCAAGTCCGTCTTCATTAAAGAAATGAACAAGATCGGCACCTTTTCCGCCCTGCGCACCATATCCAGGTACCAGGATGAAGGTTTTCGGCATGATCTTACGGAGAGTTTTTCCCATTTCCGGATAAGTTGCACCTACTACAGCGCCTACATAGCTGTAGCCGTTTCCCATATGTTCTTCTCCCCACTGGGCAACCTTCTCTCCAACCCACTCATAAAGCGGACGTCCGTCAATGATCCTGTCCTGAAATTCTCCGCTGGACGGGTTGGATGTTTTTACAAGTACGAAGATACCTTTGTTCTCTTCTTTGCATACATCGATAAACGGTTTTACGCCATCGGAACCAAGATATGGATTTACAGTTGCAAAATCTTCATCAAAGCCTGCAATTTTGTTACTTCCTACCTGAACCTTTCCAAGATGTCCTACTGCATATGCAGCGGATGTTGAACCAATATCGCCACGTTTAATATCACCAATAATTATCAGACCTTTTTCTTTACAGTAATCGACGGTTCTCTTATATGCCATTAATCCCGGAATGCCAAACTGCTCATACATTGCAATCTGTGGTTTCACTGCAGGAATCAGGTCACTGACTGCGTCTACGATTCCTTTGTTATACTGCCAGATTGCTTCTGCTGCTCCCTCTAATGTCTCACCCAGTTCAGAAAAAGCTTTCTGCTGAATATGCTGTGGGATATAGTTAAGCATTGGATCCAGTCCTACTACGATAGGAGCATTTGTTTTTTTAATGTTTTCAATAAGTTTGTTGATCATGAGTCTTTCCTCCTGAATATTGATATGGTATTTTTATGCATTCTGGTACACAACTTTTCCATCACAGATTGTATAGAGGATTTTCCCCTTTACTTTCCATCCGTCAAATGGTGTGTTGTGTCCTTTGGAAGCAAATTCATTTTTATCTATTTTATATTCGTGATCAATGTCTGCAATGACAATGTCTGCCGGATGCCCCTTCTGGATTGTACCTCTGTCGCTTCCCAGAATCTGTGCCGGATTCCAGCTCATTTTCTCAATAAGCTGTGAGATCGTAAGAATTCCCGTTTCTACAAGTGCAGTATAGGACAATGCAAAGCTTGTCTCAATCCCCACAATTCCAAAAGCTGCATTTCGAATGGAGCCTGTTTTCTCCGGTACTGCATGAGGTGCATGATCTGTACTGATTACTTTAAAGGAACCATCTTTCAGTCCCTGGATCAGCGCATCCACATCCTTCTTCATACGAAGAGGAGGGTTCATCTTATAATTCGGGTCATCACATTTAATATCATCAGAAGTAAGGATAAAATGGTGCGGGCAAACCTCTGCCGTGATATTGTCCAGTCCCTCTTCTTTCACAATTTCCATCATCTTCGCAACACCTTCTGTGGAACAATGGCACAGATGCAGTCTCGCACCTGTCTCTCTGGCAAGAAGAATATCTCTCGCTGCGATTACATCCTCAACTGCATTGCAGATACCAGGCAATCCCAGCCTCCTTGCATTTTCATCATCGTTCATACATCCATCTCCGCGCAGATCAATATCCTCGCAATGTGCAAAAATCGGAACATTGAATTTCTTTGCCACTTCCATGGCCTCTTTGCAGAGCCTGGTATTCATAACAGATTTACCATCCTCAGACAATGCCGGGATTCCGGCTTTTACCATTCCTTCGATATCGGAAAGTTCCTGCCCTTTCTCTCCTTGCGTAATGGCACCAGCCTGAAGTACATGAATGCCGGAAAGCTGTTTTGCTTTATTATGCACATAGTTTACACGATCCGGACTGTCAATTACCGGTGTTGTATTCGGCATTGCAACAACCGTTGTCACACCACCTCTGGCAGCAGCCCTGGAACCTGTCTCTATATCCTCCTTCTGTGTCTGTCCCGGATCCCTGAAATGAACGTGAAGATCAATCAATCCCGGCATTACCAGACACCCCTTCGCATCTATTACTCTGTCACCGTTATCTTTTATTTTAAGTTTCTCACCGATCTCAGTGATCACTCCGTCTTCCAGATAAATATCGCCTTTCTTATCAGTGTCAGTAGCCGCATCTACGATGCGTCCTCCCTGAATCAGAATACCCATGCAATTCTCTCCCTTCGTTGTCATTTGACAATAACTTTCTGATATACATAATACACGAAACTTACTCTTTTATAAAGCCTTTTTTTACTGATGTATAGTCTTTTTTGCTTGACAATTCAAAATGCGGGAGATATAATCAGTTCATATCTGGATTATTTAATGTATAGTCACTGGTTTTTAGAGATTATATAACAGTATATAATCTGTAAAATCTGGTGATTTTTTTATTTGCCAGAAACTATATAATTTTTTTATTTTTTATGGAGGTAACAACATGAACAAGGGAACTGTAAAATGGTTCAACGCAGAAAAAGGTTACGGATTTATCACTGGTGAAGACGGTGCAGACGTATTTGTACATTTCTCCGCTATCAATGGTGAAGGATTCAAATCCCTTGAAGAAGGACAGGCTGTAACATACGACTTAACAGAAGGTGCTCGTGGTATGCAGGCTGCAAACGTTACAAAATTATAATTTTTGTTAACGTGAGAGGATTGAATTCCGCACTTTTCTATACGGATTAAACCTCAAAAAAATCCCCGGATTATCCGGGGATTTTTTATTGCTTTTCTTCTGTGAATCCATCAGAGATTCAATTTCTATTTAGCATCTGCGCTGTCTGCATCCGTTGTTGAATCTGCTGTTTCTGCAGCTTTATCGTCTGCTACATTTGTATCATCTGCTTCTTCAGATTTATCTGCGGTTTCCGTTTCAGAATCATCTGCGGTTGTGTCTGCTGCATCAGCATCTTCACTGTCTGTATCAGTGGAAGCTGTTGTATCTTCTTCCTCCGCTGTATCTGCATCAGTGCTGTCTGTACCATCGGATGCATCTGTTGACAGATTCGAAATGTAATTGTCAAGTGCAGTAGTATCCATTACTGTATTCTGAACCACATTCTCTTTGGCTCCTGTCACTTTTACATATGCAGAATAACCAATCCATGCAACAATCACAACACAAATGAATGCCCAGGCAAACATTTCCAGTCCAAAAAGTACTTTTTCTTTTCTGTCTGTTTTGTTATGCAGTCCTTTTCTGGCCTTATAAGCATCGACTTTCTTCTGGCTCATGATAGATCTCCTTTGCATCAATATTTCGTATTTTCTGATTATAGCAC
>OLOA01004098.1_pt1 | contig 11317 bp, 3 predicted proteins | sample 1672201 | NCBI WGS metagenome assembly OLOA01 (sample SAMEA3136658, study PRJEB25190) | human gut metagenome
TTTTTAGCATTTTTCTTTATATTTTTATTAAAATTAAAAGAAGCCTCCGGCATTATACCGAAAGCCTCTTTTAGAAATATTAGGAGAAGTAAATTCTTATAAGTATATTATTAATCGAATATTACTTTACTCTGCGTCTTTTTGATACAACTGCTGATCCTGCAAATACTGCTAATGCACTGATGAATATAATTACATACATCATCATATGGCTTGCATCACCTGTCTTTGTCTCATCTGCTGCAACTTCTGGTGTCTTAGCTGATGCTGCTGTATCTGAAGATACTGTCTCAACCTGTGAGTTAGTAATCTTTTCTTCATCTGCTCCTACTTCTGGCTTCTTAACATCTGCTGCAACTGTGCTGTCAGCCTGTGATGGCTTTACAGTTGGTGCCTGTGTAGGTGCTGTTGTGCTTCCAGCAGTCTTTGTTGTCTCCTGCTCTGTTGCAGCCTGTGTTGGTGCTGCTGTTGGAGTCTGTGTTGGTTCTGTTGTTGGCGCAACTGTAGGTGCCTGTGTTGGCTTTGTTGTTGGTGCCTCTGTAGGTGCCTGTGTTGTTGACTCTTCTGTTGGTGCCTCTGTAGGTGCCTGTGTTGGCTTTGTTGTTGGTGCCTCTGTTGGCTCTGTTGTTGGTGCCTCTGTAGAACCTGTTAATGCTATACCATTAGATACTTCAACATAATATACATTAATACCACCTGATGTACTAGCTATATAATACTCCCCTGCCTCTTTAATATTAAATGTTACTGTCACAAGACTTGTTCCACCAATTGTTGCTGATGTTGCTACTGTCTTACCATTTTTGTCAATAAGCTGTAATTTTCTTTCTTTATCTTTTGTTGAACTAATTGCATATACAGTAACTGTTGAAGCCCCTGCTGTCTTAAACTCAATAGATCTCTTTGCTGTTGTTCCTGCTCCGCCAAGTTTAATTCTCTGATTAAAGCTCTTTCCATTATATGACTTAGTATTACCGTCTACAGTAACAGTTCCATCATCTAATGAAGCATTAATCTTGAATCCATCTGCGTAGATTGATGACTTAATTGTTTCAGCTTTCATATTGTTAGCATTAAGAATAAGCTTCTGTCCTGCAGCTTCTGTTGTTGCTTCTGTTGGAGCCTGTGTCTCCTTTGTTGTTGCTTCTGTTGCCTTTGTTGGAGCCTGTGTCTCCTTTGTTGTTGCTTCTGTTGCTTTTGTTGTTTCCTGTGAAGAAGATGTCTCCTCTGTCTTTGTTTCATCTTCCTTTACATTAGTGTTTACTGAAACCTTTATGATCTGGTTAGCAGCACCAAAATGTGCTCCCATAGTTGCATATTCACCTGTTGTCTCATAAAGTCCCTTAACATTAATAGTTCCATCTGCATTTCTTATCTGAGAATCAAGGCTCTTATTAGTATCAATAGTATTATTTGTACTTATAAACATACCTGATATACCAGATGGGTTACTTACAACATCACCCTTCTTGTCTCCATTTGCCATTACTGTTGGTATCATGCCTGATATTCTATAATACTTCTTAGAGTTAAAATAGATTGAATTTAACATCTTTCCAACAAACTTATCTGAGTCTGTATCGTCTACAGATACAAGTCCCATATACATTGAATCGCTTGATGATCTGTAGAAAGTGAAATTAGACTTCTTTGCATATTTACCATTAGCAACGCTTGTACAGTTCATTAAAGTTAATGCACTGCCGTTACCATTGTCTGTAAAACCACATGCACCATTATTTAATGCAATACAGTTTAATACAACATGAGGTGTTGGAACTTTTCCATTGCTTCCTCCAAGCTTGAATCCATTCATATCTCCGGCAGCCTCTCCAGAACCATCTGAAAGCTTTCCATTACCATATGCTATACAGTTTCTGATTGTAACTACTCCAATTGAACCTGTTGCTGGCTTAGCGTAAAGATCCCATCCATCATCTGAATTACAGTATGAGATACATCCATCAAATACATTGCCTTCACCACATGTAAGCTTAGCTGCGAATCCATCTGCATTTTCACCATTTCCACCCTCATCAACTGGGTCAACATTATTAAATGATGTACAGTTGATAATCAGGTTGTTGCTTGGCCATGTATCTTTAGTCGGCTGTGCATTTGCATCTTTTCTTGCAATCTGAAGACCTGTATCTCTGTTAGCCTCAAATACACATTTTTCAAAAATGTTATTGTTTCCAGAAAGAAGAACACCATTATCTCCTGCATGATAGAAGTTTATTCCTTCAAAATACCAGTAATCAGCATAATGAATAAGTCCTCTGTTAAATGAAGCTAACTTCTGTGATGAGAAATCAAACTTAACACTCTTGCCGTATTCTGCCTTAAGAATGATATAGTTATCTGCTACTCCATTATTAGTGATGTATAATGCAGGAGCGCCTGTCTTTCCCTTGTCATCCTTTGCCATCAGGCTTTCGATTGAATCAAACTTATATGTTCCTTCTTTAATAATGATTACATCTCCTGCCTTTGCATTATCTATTGCGGCACGGATTTCCTCTGAAGTTGAAACATATTTAGCATTCTTAAATTCAGAATCTTTCTTTGTGCTTATATCTGTATATGCACCTGAATATGAAAGACTCTTCGAATCATATTTGCCTGCCTCTGAAGGAACTGAAGGTGTCTCTGTTTCCTTTGTTGTAGCTTCTGTTGCTTTTGTTGTAGCTTCTGTAGCCTTTGTTGTTGCCTCAGTCGCTTTTGTTGTTGCTTCAGTTGCCTTTGTTGCCGGCTCTGTTGCCTTTGTTGAAGATTCTGTTGCAGCCTGTCCTTTTTCAGTTACAACTACCATATAAATGTAATTTTCATTCTTGTTCTGCTTAATTACATATGTTCCTGCTTTGCCTAATTCAACTGTTCTATACTCAACAGATGTTCCAATTTCTTTAAATGATACATCATCATTTACTTTTACTGAAGAACCCGACTTCTTAGCTGAAACTAATATAGATAATGTTGCATTATCTGTAGTTGTTTTAAATGTAATTGAACCTTTTGAATCAAGCTTTACAGCCTTACTATATGTTTTTCCATTATATGTTGCTTCACTATCCTTTAATGAACCACCAATTGTGAAATAAGAATCATTTGTTTTTTTATCAGCAATATATGTATGAGTTGCAGCTGTTGTATCCTTAGTTGTTTCCTCAGCCTTTGTTGTCTCATTATTCTTTGTTGTTGCTTCTGTTTCCTTTGTTGTAGCCTCTGTTGCCTTTGTCTCAGCTTCTGAAGCCTTTGTTGAAGATTCGCCTTCACCAGTAGTGTTATTCTTACCTACTGAACCACCGATTAACTTAATCTGGCTCTCATAATTCTGAAGTGCTTTCTTAAGTTCTGCATTAACTGCATATGAAGCATCATCAACATCATTATTGAATGTCCATTTGAAATCTCCACCATTCATTCTTCCTGCATTTGCTGTTACAATAGCAGGAACATCTTCTGCCTTGTCAGCCTTGTAAGAATACATAATATCTGATGTGTCAAAGTTGTTATATGTGTTGCTTCCTGTATAAGACTTAACATCTGAACCAATCTTTTCATCTGCTGATGAAACTACTACAGCATCAAAATCCTGAGTAGATGTTGTTCCATTAAGATTATAAGCTGTCTCAACTCCCTTAAGAGTATATGTTGATGAACCATAAGGAATGAAAGTATATGAACCTGTCAAAATATTTCCAAATGCCTTGATTGTTCCACCTGCTTCCTTAGAGAATGTAGCCTTGTTAGCAACATCTCTGTCTGTTCCACCTGCAAATACATCTGAGCCCTGCATTGATGTAAGCATTGGATATGGGCAATTTCTAAAGTAGTTGCTCTCAACAAATACTGATGAACCAAGTGTTGAGCCTGCACCATACTTTGCATTTCCATCGTAGTAGTTGTTATAAACATGTGCTGAATAATATCTTACTCGAGGATGTCTGCTGTCTGAATGATCATACCAGTTATGATGGTATGTAATGTAAAGTCCTTCTGTAGTTCCTTCTGAAAGTCCAAGTAAGTTACATTTTCCGTTATCCCAGAAATGGTTATATGAGAATGTAACATATGTAGATTTCTTGCAGTCAAGTGCTCCATCACCTTTAGACTGATCTGCATCACCACCTGCATTACCATAAAACATATCACAGTTGTGAACCCAGATATGGTCGTTGCCCTGCTGAAGACCAACATCATCACCCTCATCAGAATCACAAAGCATATAACCGATATTTCTTACTTCTGCATTAGAAACATTCTTAAGTCTTAATCCCCATCCTAATGCCACAGCATCTTCTCCGATACCTTCAACTGTAACACCAGTTGATAATCTCTTGCTGTCGCTGCTTCCTGTAATTACAATATCGCCCTTGCAATCCTTGTCACTGTTAATCTGTCCTAAATTAGAAACTGTTCCAACAATTCTTATATCAAGAGGTCTCTTATCGTAACCCTTCTTATATAAAGATAAGATTTCAACAATACCTGTTCCCAATGTTGTTGCGCCATTTTTAGAAGTAACAACATCAAGTGTCATTGTATCCTTAGTCTCTTCTGTTAAATAAAGAACTATTGCATTGTCCTTTAATGTACCATCTTCATTGTATGCACCTGATGATGTTCCATTAACCCAGCCAAAACCAGTTCTGTCATAATTAACAACTGCAACCTTATCAGTTGTTACCGAAGTCTTGTCTGATGCATCATCATTAGCAACTGATACAGTAAATGTATACTCGCCTGCTGCCAAACCTACTGCATCTGCTCTCCAGTGACCATCCTTATACTCTCTTATAAGCTGATCATCAAGCTTTGTTGTCTTTCCGTTACCAGTTACTGTAACTTCGAATTTTGCAGCATTCTTAACTGTTGTCCACTCGACATATGCTGCTTCGCTTTTTCCTGAAACTTCCGTAATTTCAAGAGTTCCTAACTTCTCAGCCTTAACTGTAAGTAAAGAAGTTGGAATAATGATACTTACTGTCATAACTAATGCAAGTATCCATGCCCATTTTCTGCGGGCTGCTTTGCCTATTATAGCCTTCATAGTTCTCCTCCCAATGCATCTTTTTGTGCATATTTGTTATAATGCACAAGCACTATGGCGCTATCTTAGCAACTTTTTACAAATAAAGATATAGTACCGCTATAGGCTTTTAGTACTAATTAAAGCTAAACAGTACCATGTTGCAATAAATACCTACTTTCAGGGGGATTTTTCGTTATTTTGTATAGATATTTACAGTCACCCCTCAATATATTGTATATATTTCACATGATCAATTGTAACTGCACATACATTCCACTTTTTCAAATGATGCAATCTCTTACAAAAAAATCATACAAAAAGGACTGTCACAATGGTTTAGTCCACTGTGGCAGCCCTGCTGTCATACTATATTTAATTAGTAAGCAATACCATTAGATACTTCTACATAATAAATATTAATTCCGCCATCTTCTGACACAATATAATACTCACCTGCTTCATCCAGTCTGAATGATACTGATTTAAGTGATGAACCAGGAATCTTTGATGTACTTGTTACATCATTGCCATCCTTATCAATAATCTTAATAAGTCTGCTTGTATCTGTATCTGAACTTGTTGCATATATCTTTACTTTAGATTCACCTGCTGTCTTAAATGCAATAGCTCTTGCAGATTCGCTTCCTGCTCCACCGAGCTTGATTCTCTTGGTAAAGCTGATATTCTTGTAATCCTTTGCACTCTTATCAACTGTTACTGTCTTCTTGCTTGTTGCAACAATCTTAAATCCATCAACTACAGTTGACTTCTTAATCTTTCCTGTTGCTGCATCATTAGCATTAAGAATTAACTTCTCACCCTTTGTTGATACTGAAGTATCTTCCTGCGTTGCCTTTGTAGCTTCAGTTGTTGTCTGTGTTTCCTTTGTTGTCGCCTCTGTAGCCTTTGTTGGAGCCTGTGTCTCCTTTGTTGTTGCCTCTGTTGCCTTTGTCGGAGCCTGTGTCTCCTTTGTTGTTGCCTCTGTTGCCTTTGTTGGAGCCTGTGTCTCCTTTGTTGTGCTTTCTGTTGCTTTAGTTGTTTCCTGAGCCTTTGTTGTCTCTTCTGGCTTAGTTACTTCAGATGATGAATTCTTTGAAGATACACTAATCATCTGATTAGCAACATTGAATCTTGCTCCCATTGAAGCATAGCTTCCTATTGTCTCATAGAGACCGTTCATATTAACAGTTCCATCAGAATTTCTAAGCTGTTTATCTATATTTTTGCTCATATCAATTGCATTAACAGTGTTCTTAAACATTCCGGCTGTCTTAGCAGGGTCAGTTACAACAGTTCCCTTCTTATCACCACTCACTAAAGATGTAAGAACAGAACCTGTAAGACTGAAATACTTTCCAGAGTTGTAATAGATTGAGTTAGCCATCTTGCCTGTGAACTTATCTGAATCTATTGCACCTGCTGAAACAAGTCCCATGAATATTGCATCACTTGATGTTCTGTAACATAAGAAGTTACCCTTCTTAGCATACTTTCCATTGCCCCATGCTGTGACATTCATAATTGTAAGGCCTGTTGGGTTATTATTATCTGTAAATCCTGTTGCACCATTGTCAAATGATAAGCAGTTCATTACCTTATGTGGTGTTCCAACACCTGAACCGCCAAGCTTGAAGCCATTCATATCTCCATTAGCATAATGAACACCATTAGATAATGTTCCATTATTAAATGCCACGCAGTTTCTAATTGTAATTACACCTATAGGACCTGTTGCACTCTTTGCAAATAAATCCCATCCATCATCTGAGTTGCTGTATGATATACATCCGTCAAACACATTGCCTTCACCACATGTAAGCTTTGCAGCAAAACCATCTGCATTCTCACCTGTACCGCCCTGGTCTGGGAAATCACAGTTATCATGTGATGTACAATTGATAATCAGGTTATTTGATGGCCATAAATCTTTAGTAGCAGCTGTTGTGTCATATCTTGAAATCTGGAGTCCTGAATCTCTGTTTGCTTCAAATACACATTTTTCAAAAATGTTGTTATTACCAGCAAGTAATACTCCGTTATCACCTGCGCCATAGAAGTTAATTCCCTGGAAATACCAGTAATCTCCATCTACAACTACACCTCTGTTAGCTCCGTCAAGCTTCTGTGCTGAGAAATCGAACTTAACTTCCTTGCCACTTTCAGCCTTTACAATGATATAAGAACCAGCCTTACCATTCATTGCACTGTTAATTACAATTGTATCAGAGAACTTATATGTTCCCTCTTTTACAATAATAACATCGCCAGCCTTTGCTGAACTGATTGCATTAAGAATCTCACTTGAAGATGATACATATTTTGCATTCTTGAAATCTGAATCCTTCTTCTTGCTGATATCTGTATAAGCGCCTGAATAAGAAAGACTTGTCTTATCATATGATGTTGTTACATCTGATCCTGTTGTCTCTTTTTCAGTTGACTTAGTTGTGCTCTCTGTTGCCTTTGTAGCCTCTGTTGCTTTAGCTGTTGTCTGTGTTTCCTTTGTTGTTGCCTGTGTAGCTTTTGTTGTACTCTCTGTTGCCTTAGTTTCTTCTGTTGTTGGATCTGGTGAAACAATCTTTGCATTAGTACCACCTACAGAAACAAGTTCTGTATTCTTGTAATTAGTAACTGCTGCCTTTAATTCCTTATCTATTACATATACAGAATCATCTTTATCAGAGAATGTCCATGGAATCACTCCACCGCCAAGGCTTCCTGCTCCCTTTGCAGATGTTACTACTGAAGGTACATCTTCTGCATTATTAAGGCTTCCTGATTTAACTCCGAGATCCTTAGTTGTATCAAAGTTATCATAAGATGTTCCACCTGCTACAGTCTTATATGAAGATGGAACCTTCTCATCTGCTGATTTTGCAAGGTATGCATCAAATGATGATGCATTTGCAGCATCACCTGTTTCTGAAACAGCATTTGCATAGATAATCTTCTGTGCACCTACAATAACATTACCAAATGCTTTGATGATACCACCATTCTCTCCTGAGAATGTACCCTCACCAAGTGCATCTGTTCCCTGATTAGATGAAAGCATTGGATTCTTGCAGTTTCTGAAATAGTTATTCTGTACGAATAATGAAGAACCCATTGTTGAACCAGCACCGTACTTTGCATTGCCATCATAGTAGTTGTTATACATATGCACTGACATTGTTCTTACTCTTGCGTGTCTTGAATCAGAATGGTCAAACCAGTTATGATGATATGTAATATAGTTAGGACCAGATTCACTCTTCATTCCACATAAAGAGCACTTACCTGAGTCATAAAAATGTACATATGAAACTGTTATATACTGTGAATTACCTTTAATGTCAATTGAACCATCACCCTTTGCCTGGTCAGCATCTCCACCTGCTTTACCATAGTACAGATCAACATTGTGAATCCATACATTGCAGTTTGCTGTATCGAGAGAAATACCATCATCCATGAAATTGATAATTGAGAAATTTCTCATCTCAACATTTCCTGCATTTCTTAAGAGGAAACCGAATCCATTGATTGTCGCATCATTTCCGATGCCCTCTATTGTCATATTAAGATTTGAATAAGCACTAGCTCCTTTAATCTGTACTCCCTCAGATGAACTTGAAAACTTATCCATTGCAGCATCTGTAACACATCCGATTACACGGACATCAAGTGCTCTTGTTTCTATCCCCTTGCTAGCACTCTTTGTATATGCATCAATTATTGTCTGAAGACCTGTATATTCCTTCTCTCCCTTTGCCTCTTTTACTGATGCCTTAATAGTCTTTGCATTATCGTTAGTAACATAAAGAACAATTGCATCTTTCTTAAGTGTTCCATCCTCATTGTAAGCACCTGAACCTGTCTTATACTTTGATTCAGATGAAAATGCAAATCCGGATCTGTCATATGAACTTACATTAAGTGTCTTAGTAACCTGTGCTTTGTCAGTAACTTCCTTTCCGTTCTTTACAGGAACTACCTTAATAACATAGTCACCTGCCGCAAGTCCTACTGCATCAACCCTGTAGTAGTTCTTATACTTTCTGATAAGTTCATTGTCGATTCTTGCATAAGCAGAATCTGACTGGCTGGCTTTCTTGATATATGCTGTATATCCTTCTGCCTGATTATCAATGGACCACTGTGCATATGCTGACTCTAACCATCCTGCCGCACCATCAATAAATTTTACTGTTCCAACATCTGCCTTCACTGTAAGAAGTGATGTAGGAATCACGATACTCACAATCATAACTAATGCAAGTACCCATGCCCATTTTCTACGGGCTGCTTTGCTAATAATAGCTTTCATGTTTTGCTTTTCCTCCTCAATACATTAATTTGTGCATTTTGCTTTAACAAGCAAGGGTTTATGCCGTTATATTAGCAACTTTTACTCAAAAAGTACATGTATGTTAAGTAGGAAATAAGTACCATATTCATAATTTTTATGTATTTCATGTGAAAATATGTCAAAAATATGTAAAACACCGTAGCACATTTGCTGGTAAGCTAATATGCCACGGTGCAGATTAAAAATCCGGATATTCAAATATATATCTCTCATACCCATTAATTATCTTAGTATTCTCATTATACTCATATTCCTGCTTAAACTTCATCTGGTAGCTCTTATGGATATGACCATGGATAAAATACTTAGGCTTATATTTTTCCAACAGATAATTAAAGCCCTCAAAACCCTTATGCGGTTCGTCAGGCCCGTCACCTATTCCCGCTGCCGGAGAATGTGTAAGCAGTATGTCAAAGCCCTTATTCTTCTTTATCGAAAACCACATTTTATTAATCCTGCGGTTCATTTCTTTCTGTGTATACTGGTTCTTTCCCTTCTTATATCTTATAGAACCACCAAGTCCCATAATACGGACACCTTTATACACATATATCTTATTCTCAATATTGATACATCCTTCCGGTGGCTGTATCTCATAACAGTCATCATGATTGCCATGCACATAAAGAACAGGTACTTTTGTAAATGATGCAAGAAACGACAGATACTGGGGCTTTAAATCCCCAGCTGAAAGTATAAGGTCTATACCTTCCAGTTTCTGCTTTTCGAAATAATCCCATAAGTACTTTGATTCAACATCAGCTAACACAAGTATTTTCATTAATATTTCCCCAGCCGCAGCAAACCACGGCATGCTTTCTATTCTTCTTCTTTAACAACACCCTGAAGTGCCATTTTTAATTTAGCGTTATCAGTAAGTTCACCATACTGAGGCAGTCTTCCGACTACATTGTCAAGCAGCCAGTCCATAGTGATTATATCTTCAGGATCAATAAGAACGCCTTCTTCAACTCTTACATTTCCCTGCTGGTCTTTTAACTCGCCCTCAAACACTCTGAACCTTGCTTCTTTAAGTTCTGTCTCAAACAGCTTTACAAGCCTCTTAGTTGCTGACGGCAGACTCTCTGAATATATAAGGTCAACAACGCCTGCCGACATTCCCCACCAGTAATTAAGTGCCTTTACATTATCGCCGTCCTCATCCTTACTCCAAGAGCCGCTCATAATGCTCTGGATAAGCTTTTCATAAAAAACTCCCCAGTGCCATACCGGCATGGCAAGGTGCTTATCAGAATCACTTGCCTTATACAGACCGAACTTTCTCTTGCTCTTTCCCGGAGTAATCATATCCTGATCAGATATAATGCTTATATTCTTCTTCGCAAGATTACCCTCCGAATCATTATCCCTGATACTGTTCCACTCAAGATAAACCTTAGCTCTCGGATTAACGAACTTTACTCCCAGTGCAAATGCATTGATATTTGCACATGCACCATACACCGGATTGTCAGCTATATAGCCAACATTGTCATCATCTGCCATAGAGCCTGCAATAATTCCTGTTATGAATTTTGCCTCAAACATTCTCGCATAATATGACCTGATGTATTTATGTGAAATGTTAAGAGAACAGTCCAGAATCTTTACTGACGGATGTGCTATCGCAGCCTTCAGTCCTGCCATATTCATTGCAGAAGATGTAAGGAATATAAGGTCACAGCCTTTCTTTATAAGCCTGTTAATTGCGGCTTCATCACTCTGTTCAGGTGTCGCATTTTCTTCAACATAAGTCTCTATCTGGTCGCCAAATGTATCATCAATATATTGTCTCCCAAGTTCATGTGCATAGCACCACTCTGAATCCTGCGGAGTCTTTTCATACACAAATCCAACCTTAAGCTTCTTAACTCCTCCCATTGGAAGCAGATAGCTTAATATATTCTTCTTAGGTGCTGCAGCTGGTGTCA
>OLOA01004099.1_pt1 | contig 11315 bp, 10 predicted proteins | sample 1672201 | NCBI WGS metagenome assembly OLOA01 (sample SAMEA3136658, study PRJEB25190) | human gut metagenome
CCGGTATCGGGACAGACGTATTCGAGAAAAGTAGATACAAGAGTGATGAATATCCTTGCAGGGATCGCAGCCAGTGCACATAAATTTTCAAATGATATCCGGCTTCTCCAGCATCTGAAAGAAGTGGAAGAACCATTTGAAAAGACACAGATCGGTTCCTCTGCAATGGCATATAAGAGAAACCCTATGAGAAGTGAAAGAATTGCATCCCTTTCAAGATACGTTATGATCGATGCACTGAATCCGGCGATCACGTCTGCGACGCAGTGGTTTGAGAGAACGCTGGATGATTCAGCAAATAAGCGTCTGAGTATTCCGGAAGGTTTCCTGGCAATTGACGGGATTCTGGATCTCTGTCTGAATGTAGTAGACGGACTTGTAGTTTATCCGAAGGTGATCGAGAAGCGTCTTATGTCAGAACTTCCATTCATGGCAACAGAAAATATCATGATGGATGCCGTAAAAGCCGGTGGAGACAGACAGGAACTGCATGAGAGAATCCGTGAGCTTTCCATGGAAGCAGGAAAGAATGTGAAGGAAAAAGGTCTTGATAATAATCTGCTGGAACTGATTGCAGCAGACCCGGCATTCAACCTGACACTGGAAGATCTGCAGAAGACAATGCAGCCGGAGAAGTATGTAGGACGTGCAAAAGAGCAGGTTGAAGCATATCTGACCAATGTGATCAACCCGTTGCTGGAAAAGAATCAGGAAGTGCTTGGCGTAAAAGCAGAGATTAATGTGTAAGCTAAAATCCTGAAAATGCAAAGGAATGTTGCAATTCGTTGCGACATTCCTTTTTCTTTGGTATCTTACTACAGTCGACAAGATATGATCGAACAGGAAAAGTGGTGAAAGGAAAAGAAAAATATGGGATTGAACGAAAGATTTTTGGAAAATGAACAGAATATCTCTGCCCTGAAAATACACAGGACAGGTATATCGGTGCTGCTTCTGATCTGTATGTGGATTTCCCTGCTCGACTGTGGGACTGTCAGGATCATGGATGTGAAGATGGCTGCATATGAAATGAAAGATATGCCCTCTGCCGTTGAGGCAGAAAAGGGGATTCTGACAGCAGGACGTTGTTATCCGGCATGGGAGAAAATGAAAGATTCTATGGTTACAGATAAAAAAGATACTGCCGGCTGTCAGTCAGACTTTGGAGACTGCAGAAGCCGGAATAGAAAAGAACGTGACCGAAAAATCAGACAGTAGACTGACAAAAACTGTAACTGCAGATACAGGAGATGCCGGAATCATAAAGAAAGTTGTTACAGGAAAGAAAAATACAGAAGTCTCTCTCCCGGCAGAGATTGTTCCACCTGCGACAGATGACAGCAATCTGATTGAAAATGACAGCGAAAAGCCGGAAATGATGCTTGTGACAGAAGATGGATTTATCGTAGACGGAACAGGAACCATCACAGGTGTGGCAGATTATGAAAAGGCAGTAAAAGAAGGACGGCTTACTCTGCCATCGTCAGATCAATGCAGCAAAATTGCGGCAACCACGTTTACTGATGCACCGGACGGAATCCTGGAAATTGTGATTCCGGCAAATATTATTTTTATTGAAGAAGGAACTTTTGCTGATCTGAAGGATGTAGAATGGTATGAGACAGAACCGGATAATCCGGTGTATGTAAGCAGAGATGGAGTTTTATTTTCAGAACAGGAGACCTGCCTTTTCGCATTTCCTGCAGGAAGAACAGGGATTTATCCAATTCCTGAAAATGTGGTGCGTCTGGCAAAGGATGCTTTCAGTGAAAGCAGATTGTTCAAAGTGATCGGAATGAAAGAGCGTGGAATGGAACAGACAGATCTTCCAGATACACTGGTGGTTGAATAATCCTGCCGGTTGCGATATAATAATTCATTGTAGATCCGCATGTGCGGAGACCAGAGCTTAAGAAGAAAATGAATTGGAGAAGATAATATGAGTAAGAAAGTAAGAACGAGATTTGCACCAAGCCCGACAGGAAGGATGCATGTAGGTAATTTAAGAACTGCACTTTATGCATATCTGATCGCAAAGCATGAGGGTGGAGATTTTATCCTGCGTGTGGAAGATACAGATCAGGAGCGTTTCGTGGAAGGTGCTTTGGATATCATTTACAGGACACTTGCAAAGACAGGTCTTGTACATGATGAGGGACCGGATAAAGATGCCGGATATGGACCTTATGTACAAAGTGAGAGAAATGCGGCAGGTCTTTATCTGAAATATGCGAAGCAGCTTGTAGAGCAGGGAGATGCATATTATTGCTTTTGTGATAAGGAACGTCTGGAATCGCTGAAGACGACCGTTTCAGAATCAGGAACAGAGATTTCTGTTTATGATAAGCATTGCCTGAGCCTGAGCAAGGAGGAAGTAGAGGCAAATCTTGCAGCCGGTAAGCCATGGGTCATCCGTCTGAATGTGCCGAATGAAGGTACGACAACATTCCATGATGAGATCTATGGAGATATCACTGTACCGAATGCAGAACTGGATGATATGATCCTGATCAAGTCAGATGGGTATCCGACGTACAATTTTGCAAATGTAATCGACGATCATCTGATGGAGATCACGCATGTTGTCAGAGGGAATGAGTACCTTTCTTCAGCACCGAAATATAACCGTCTGTATGATGCATTTGGATGGGAAGTTCCGGTTTATGTTCATTGCCCGCTGATCACAGATGAGAACCATAAGAAGTTAAGTAAACGCTGTGGACATTCCTCTTATGAAGATCTGATCGAACAGGGATTTGTGTCAGAGGCTGTTGTCAACTACGTGGCACTGCTCGGATGGTGTCCTTCTGACAACCGGGAGATCTTCTCTCTGGAAGAGCTGGTAGAGGCATTTGATTATCATCATATGAATAAATCACCTGCAGTGTTCGATGTAGTGAAGCTGAAATGGATGAATGGTGAATATCTGAAAGCAATGGATTTCGACAAATTCTTCGAGCTTGCAAAGCCGTATATCAGTGAAACTGTGACAAAGGATTATGATCCGAAAAAGATTGCAGCCCTGGTTAAGACGAGAATCGAGATCCTTCCGGATATTAAGGAGCAGATTGATTTCTTTGAAGAACTTCCGGATTATGATATTGCACTTTATACGCACAAAAAGATGAAAACGGATGCAGAGAAGTCACTTGCACTTCTGCAGGAGGTACTCCCGGTTCTTGAAGCACAGGAAGATTTCAGCAATGATGCACTTTTCGAGACATTAAAAGGTTTTGCAGCGGAAAAAGGATATAAGGTTGGTTATGTTATGTGGCCGCTGAGAACAGCCGTATCAGGAAAGCAGAGTACCCCGGGTGGTGCTACAGAGCTGATGGAAGTTTTCGGCAAAGAGGAGTCTCTGAGAAGAATCCGCCTTGGAATTGAGAAGCTTCAGTAGCAGGAAGGAAAGAATGGGGTTAAACGAAGCACAGAAAGATGCAGTTCTTCATAAAGACGGTCCCTGCCTGGTATTGGCAGGACCGGGATCAGGGAAGACGCTTACGATCGTGAACAGAGTAAAATATTTGATTGAAGGATATAAAGTAAGACCAGAAGAAATTCTGGTCGTTACTTTTACCCGTTTTGCAGCGGCGGAGATGAGATCCCGCCTCTGTTCACTTATGGGAAAAGAGAGACTTCCGGTGACGATCGGGACATTTCATGGGATTTATTATGGAATCCTTCGATGGACTTACCGGATCGGACAGAAGAATCTGCTCTCGGATAATGAAAAATATCAGATCCTCAGGCAGGTGATCAGGCATCAGAAACTGGAGATTTTTGATGAGGGGGATTTCCTGAAAGATATCGCTTTTGAGATCGGAAAGATTAAAAATCAGAGGATCAGACCGGAAGAGTTCATTTCAGAAAAATGCGAGGCTGCTGTGTTCCAGCAGATTTACAGAGAGTATGAAGAGCAGAGAAAAAGACGGAGAAAGATCGATTTTGATGATATGCTGGTACTTTGCTTTCAGCTTTTCCTTTCCAGACCGGATGTATTGAGAGGATGGCAGAAAAAGTTCCGTTATATTTTGATTGATGAGTTCCAGGATATCAATCAGATCCAGTATGACGTGATCCGTATGCTGGCATTGCCTGAAAGAAATCTTTTTGCAGTAGGGGACGATGATCAGGCGATTTATGGGTTTCGTGGTGCGGATTCAGAATTGATGCTCCGGTTTAAAAAAGATTTCCCGGACGCCAGTCAGATCCTGTTGGGGGTAAACTATCGTTCTACTTCCAATATTGTGACCAATTCCCTGAAAGTGATCATGCATAATACCAGACGGTATGAGAAGGAGTTAAAGGCGGAACGTAAAGGTGGCCCGTGTCTGCATATCCAGGAAGTAAAGGATGTAAATGAAGAGGCAGAATATATTGCAGGAGAAATTAAAAAAAGCATCAGAAGCGGAACAAAGGCAGAGGACATCGCGGTGCTTTTCCGGACGCATACAGATGCAAGACCGCTTGTAGAAGCTCTGCTTGCCAGGAAACTCCCATTTGAGATGAAAGAGCATCTGCCTAATCTTTACGAACATTTTATAGCAAAGGATGTTCAGGCGTATTTCCGGCTTGCAATGAAATGTGCAGGACGGCAGGATCTGCTACAGGTAATGAACCGCCCGAAACGTTATCTTTCCAGAGACAGTCTGCAGGGGAAGAGGGCATCTTTCGAGACACTGCGGGACTATTATCGGGATAAAGACTGGATGACAGACCGGATTGATCAGTTTGAATGGGACGTAAAAATGATGGAGAAAATGACTCCTTATGCTGCAATTACTTATCTGCGGAAAAGGGTTGGATATGATGAATATCTGAAAGAGTATTGTATTTCCCGTCATTTGAAAATTACGGACCTGAGCGAGATCCTTTCGGAGCTGGAAGAGGCAGCGAAACCATATGAGACAATGGAAGAGTGGTTTTCACATATTGAAGAATATACAGAAGCATTAAAGAAACGGGAAATGGGAAGGAATACGCCGGAGAAAGGCATCCGTCTGATGACGATCCATGCAGCCAAAGGACTGGAATTTGATACTGTGTTTGTGATACAGGCAAATGAAGGGCGGATTCCATACAAAAAGGCAGAGAAAGCCGAAGAGATAGAGGAAGAACGACGGCTTTTTTATGTGGCAATGACGAGGGCAAAGAACCGGCTGGTGTTCAGTTACGTGAAAATAAAAGGCGGGAAAGAAATCCTTCCTTCCCGCTTTGTGGACGAATTGTTGGAAAAATAAGCTTAATCCATGTCGTCCAGGTCGATATCACCGAAGTCCTGAGCGTCTGCCCATGCATTAAATGCATCAGAAACTGCTTCAAATTCCACATCAGCTTCGATATTTTCAAGACCAGGTTCTTCATCACCGTGATCGATGAAACGGTATAAATATACCGATCCATCTTCATCAGAGGCCTCATCAAAAAGAGGGTACAGGGCAATATACTGCTGTCCCTGAACTTCAAAAATGGTGATGACTTCACATTCAAGTTCTTCGTTATTCTCAAGGGTGAGTGTAACGGTGAGTACTTCGTTCTCGTTCATGGTTCCTCTCCTTTATATAATGAAATATTCTTTATGTGACCTGTTGGAGGATCACTGTTAAATAAAATGGTAGCAAAAAGCAGGGAAAATTGCAAGGAAAAGAAGCAGAAATCCGAAAAGAGTAACGGTTGACATTCGGAAGAAACCGGGTAGAATGGAAGAAGAGATAGCAAAAGAAATAGGGAAGGAACTGTAATATGAGAAAAAAAATTATGATATACATACTGATGGCAGTCGGTACACTTTTTCTGCTGACAGGATGTAAAAAAAATGTAGGGACACCGGAAGATAATGCAGTGACAGATGAGAGCGATGATAAGAAAGAAGATACGGATCAGGAGAAAAAAGTCTTCGGTTTCTGCGGGATCGATATGTCGAATCCGTTTTATGCAACACTGAAAGATTCAGTTCAGTCGGCATTGGAAGAACAGGGAGATAAGCTGCTCATAAAGGATCCGGCAGGAGATGCAGAGCGGCAGAATACTCAGATACAGGAACTGATCGAAGAAGATGTGGATGCTGTTTTTCTCTGCCCGGTGGACTGGAAGAAGATCGAACCGGCACTGGATGCTCTGGAGGAGGCTGATATTCCGGTGATCAACCTGGATACGAAAGTTTATGAGAGCGGAAAAGTGGCTGCGTTTGTTGGTTCTGATAACCGGAATGCGGGGTATGTATGCGGAGAGGATCTGGTAGAAAGAAAGCCGGACGGCGGACAGGTTGTGATTGTGGAAAATCTGAATGTCAATTCTGTATGTGAAAGGATCACGGGTTTTGAAGAGGCTGTGTCAAAAGGAGCATTTGAGGTTGTTAAGCGGATTCAGACAGGAAATGATGTCTCAGGTCTGAAGCAGCAGGTGGCACAGGTGCTGGCACAGAATCCAGATCTGGATGCGATCATGTGCGGAGATGATCAGATGGCAGAACAGGTGCGGGAGGCAATTACAGAAGCCGGACAGGAAAAGGTTTATGTATACAGTGTGGATGGTTCTCCGGCATCAAAAAAAGCACTGGTGGAGCATACAGGCGGAATGATGGGAATCGGGGCTCAGTCACCAATCAATCTTGGGAAAAAAGCGGTCAAAATTGCCAATGCAGTATTGAACGGGGAGGATTATGAGAAAGAGACTTATGAGGAGACGTTCTTTATAAATCGAGATAATGTTGAAATGTATGGAACGGACGGCTGGCAATAAGAAAGGAATAGAGTATGGAATGCGTGAAAGGAAGACCACAGCCTTTTGGGGTGGAGATCAGAAAGGATCATATTAATTTTGCAGTGCAGGTTCCGACAGGGAAGAAGTGCGAACTTCTGCTGTATAAAAAAGGAAGTATGAATCCGAAGTACAGGTTTGAAATGCCGGAAGAAAAGGGGATCGGAGAGGTACGGTTTCTTGCTTTGCAGGGATTAGATACGGAAAAATATGAATACAATTTTCAGATTGATGAAAGGGTGTGGATAGATCCTTACGTGAGAGAACTTGCCGGGACAAAGAAGTTCGGAGTCAGAATGGATGTGCAGAAGCATCAGGCACGAGGCAAATTTGTCCGGGATGCTTATGACTGGGAAGATGACAAAAGACCACATCTTGCGTGGAATGATGTGATTGCATACAGTCTGCATATACGTGGATTTACAAAGCACAGTTCTTCCCATGCAGTACATAAGGGAACCTATCTCGGTATCGTAGAAAAGATTCCTTATCTGCTACAGCTTGGTATTAATCAGATTCAGTGTATGCCGGTTTATGAATTTGATGAGTATGTGCAGAATAAGATCAATTTCTGGGGGTATGGAAAGGGATTTTATTTTGCTCCAAAAAGTTCCTACGCATCAGGCAGCAGTGCGGTGAAAGAGTTGAAAGATATGGTAAAGGCATGCCATCGGGCAGGGATTGAAGTAGTTCTGGAGATGCCGTTTGAAGCGGGAATTTCTGCACAGAAAGCGATGGAATGTCTGAAATTTTATCTGCTGGAATATCATGTGGACGGATTTGTGGTGAATCCTTATAATGTTCCGTGGGACGAACTGAATGCGGATCCACTTTTAAAAGAAGTAAAGATCATGAAAAAAGAAGAAGGATTCCAGACGATCATGCGTCGTTTCCTTAAAGGAGATGAAAATATGATTCGTGATGTCATGTGGGCGTTGAAGCATAATTCGTCCGCTGACGGGGTCTGCAATTCCATCACGGCACAGACGGGATTTACGTTATGGGATTTGGTTTCCTACGATGGAAAGCATAATGAGGAAAATGGAGAACGCAATCAGGACGGGCCGGATTATAATTATAGCTGGAACTGTGGTGCAGAAGGACCGAGCAGAAAAAAGAACATTATCAGACTGCGGAAAAACCAGGTAAAAAATGCCTATATGCTGCTCCTTACAGCACAGGGAACGCCATGTCTGCTGGCAGGGGATGAATTTTATAATTCGCAGAAAGGAAATAATAATGCCTATTGTCAGGACAATCCGAAAGGATGCTGCCGGTGATGAGATTGGTAATTCCCAGAGGGGAAATAATAATGCATATTGCCAGGATAATGCGGTTGGCTGGGTAAACTGGAGCCAGTGGAAAGAAGATGATCCGCTTTATCTCTATGTGCAGCAGTTGATCCGCTTCCGTAAGGAACATGCCTGTCTGCATCAGAAAGAAGAACTCAGAGGGATTGACCGTACCTCCTGCGGAATGCCGGATGTATCCTATCATGGAGAAAATGCATGGCAGGCAAAGGCAGAAGTTGCAAGCCGTCAGCTCGGGGTCATGTATGCGGCAGTGAAGGGAGAGGACGAATTATGTTTTCTGGCATATAATATGCATTGGGAAGTACATAAATTTGCACTTCCATCTGCCGGAAAGGGAAGAGAGTGGCTGCTTGCGGCTGATACGGAACAGGGAATGCTGACAGAAGCCGGCAGGATGGAAGATCAGAAAGAAATAGAGCTGGGAGCAAGGAGTATTGCCATTTTGATCAACCGGAAAATTTCAGGAATGACGGCAGGAAAGATTGTAGGGAAAGCAGTCAGAAAGACAGTAGAAAATAAGGTGAAAGGTGAAATGAAAGATGAAAGCGATCCGGCATTTTCAGACCATTACAAAGCATAAGATCTATGTGATGAGAGAATGTTTCCGTGTAGGACTGTACAGGCAGGGATTATTGCATGATCTGTCGAAATACAGTTGGACAGAATTTCGGATCGGGTGCAGATATTACCAGGGAACACGAAGCCCGAACAATGCAGAGCGGGAAGAAAAAGGATATTCATCTGCATGGCTGCATCATAAGGGAAGAAATAAGCATCATTACGAATACTGGATCGATTATAATGTCAATGCGGGAAAGGACGGAAGGATTCTGACCGGCATGAAGATGCCGGTCAGATATGTTGTGGAGATGTTCCTTGACCGGATTGCTGCAAGTAAAGTATATATTGGCGAGGCGTATAATGATTCAGATCCACTTCGGTATTATGAAAATGGAAGAGCAGGAGAACTGATGCATCCTGAGACAAGAGCATTGCTGGAAAAACTTCTGCATATGCTTGCAGAAAAGGGAGAAGAAGAAACTTACCGGTACATCCGCAGGGAAGTACTCAGAAAGAAAGAAGGCTGATTATGGTATTGTATGTTGTCCGGCATGGGGAAACGGACTGGAATAAAGTGAAACGGGTTCAGGGGCATACAGATATTCCGCTGAATGAATACGGAAGGCATCTCGCCCGGGAAACCGCAAAAGGTCTGAAAGAGACCAGGATTGATCTGGCGATTACAAGTCCTCTGATCCGTGCGAAAGAGACTGCACAGATCATTCTCGGAACAAGGCAGATCCCTCTTTTGGAAGACCCCAGGATCAAAGAGATCGGTTTTGGAGAGTATGAGGGAGTCTCATGTAACGGTGAAGACCCGGTCAGCAGGGCATTCCGTCTCTTTTTCAATGCTCCGGGGGAATATATTGCACCGAAGGGGGCAGAGACGATAGAAGAACTGTATGAAAGAACAGGAGATTTTCTGAAAGAATTATGCGAAAAGGAAGAGTGGCAGCAAAAGAATATTCTGATCTCGACGCATGGAGCAGCTATGACTGCACTTCTGAACCGGATCAGGGGGAGTCTGTCGGTGGAGTCATTCTGGCAGGAAAAAGTGCCGCCAAACTGTTCTGTGACAACGGTACAGATTGAAAATGGAGTCCCCTGTATTGTGAGGGAAAATGAAATTTTCTACAAAGAGAAAGTCAGACAGTGGAATACTGTATGATGGAAGGAGCAGTCCGGTTTATCTGCGGGTCAGGAAAGCCGGGCTGCTTCTTTTGCCTTGCAATCCGACGGTGGCTGTGCTATTCTGTATTTGTTCATTGAAGCAGCAGTTCATAGCTGCATAAAATTCTACATCAGGGAAAGATTCAAGATTCGTAAAAGGGGTGCTGTCCAGAGCGTCTGTGACGGGGAGCATAAAAGTTCTGAATCAAAATCCACAGGAAAAATAGGTTGACAATTTACAGGAAGTGTAATACTATAACTACAGATACGAACAACTGTTCGATAAAGGAGAAAGAATTATGGCAAGTGGAAAAGAAAGCGTTGTAAAAGTTACAAATAGTGAAGAAAAGAAAAAAGCCCTGGATGCGGCGATCGCCAAACTGGAGAAGGACTTCGGTAAGGGTGCAGTGATGAAGCTGGGAGAGTCAGGGGCACATGTGTCAGTAGAGACGGTTCCGACTGGATGCCTGAGTCTGGATCTTGCACTGGGACTGGGGGGAGTGCCAAAAGGAAGAGTGATCGAGGTTTATGGTCCTGAGTCCAGTGGTAAGACGACGGTTGCATTGCATATGATCTCAGAAGTGCAGAAACGTGGCGGAATTGCAGGCTTTATAGATGCAGAGCATGCATTGGATCCGGTTTATGCAAAGAATATCGGAGTGGATATTGATGAATTATATATTTCGCAGCCGGACAGCGGAGATCAGGCACTTGAGATTGCGGAGACGATGGTGCGTTCCGGTGCGATTGATATTATCGTTATTGACTCTGTTGCGGCACTTGTTCCAAAGCAGGAGATTGAAGGAGATATGGGAGACAGCCATGTAGGACTGCAGGCAAGACTGATGTCCCAGGCTTTGAGAAAACTGACACCGGTGATCAGCAAATCGAACTGTGTGGTTATTTTTATCAATCAGCTCCGTGAGAAAGTGGGAGTGATGTTTGGTAATCCGGAGACGACTACCGGAGGACGTGCGTTGAAGTTTTATGCCTCTGTCCGTATGGATGTAAGAAGAATCGAGACTCTGAAGCAGAATGGTGAGATCGTAGGAAACCGTACAAGGATCAAGATTGTAAAGAATAAGATTGCACCTCCGTTTAAAGAGGCAGAATTTGATATTATGTTCGGAAAAGGAGATATCCTGGATCTTGCGTCAAAGATTGATATTGTAAAGAAGAGCGGTGCATGGTATGCATACGAGGGTGATAAGATCGGACAGGGACGTGAAAATGCAAAGTCCTATCTGGAGTCACATCCGGAAGTGATGGAAGAGATTGAAAGAAAAGTACGTGCTTATTATCATCTGGATGGTACAGAGCCGGAAGATGAAAAGAAAAGTGATCTGAAGCTGACTGCAGAGAAGAAGACAGATAAAGAAAAGACTGATGCGGAGCAGGCAGAATGATCGTCACAAAAGTAGAGCCGCTTTCGAAGACGAAGTATAAGATTTATCTGAATCATCAGTTCGCATTTGTTCTTTATAAGGGGGAACTTCGCAGATATAAGATTTC
>OLOA01004101.1_pt1 | contig 11306 bp, 9 predicted proteins | sample 1672201 | NCBI WGS metagenome assembly OLOA01 (sample SAMEA3136658, study PRJEB25190) | human gut metagenome
TTGTCCAAGACGTCCATAAACACGAAGGTTTGCGTTTTCACGAACAGTACAGGTATTGTAGATTACAAAATCCGCTTTCTCTTCATCCGTTTCTTCTGCATACCCAACCTTCTCTAAAATACCAAGCAGTTTTTCAGAGTCCCTCGAATTCATCTGACAACCAAATGTCGTCACACACGCAGTTAATGGACGCCCCAGTTTCTCAGACATTTCAGCAACATATTCTTTTGCTTTTTCCATAAAATAATACTGGCGTGCAGGCTCTTCCAACGGAGCATTCTCCACCAGCTTTACATTTTCAATTATTTCTTTCATTCTCATTTCCTTTATACAAATTGATTGCAGGATGCATCATAAGCATAGTCAATCAGATCTAGTTTATCTATAAGTTCTTTTTTATTTACTTCCATCTCACTGCATAATTGATCTAGTGACGGATAAAAATCTCTAAGCTTTGTATTCACAACACTCAAAAGGATAACAGGATCCTGTGGTAAATTCTGTAACATGATCCTAGTTTCCTTTCTTGTTCATATATTTTTCGCCATACTTCTCACCAAGATTAACAATACTTCCATCTTTTTGTTCCATGTCAATATTGTTCAGCTGGCTTCTTAAGTTCACTCGGATAAGTTCCATATATTCTTTACGAAGAATCTTCTGTTCTTTCGCTTCTTCCGGAGTGAGTCCTTCCGCTTTTGATTTTTTATATAATTCATTGATACGATCAATCTTCTTTTGTTCCATTGTCTATCTCTCTCCTTTTTCTTGTTCCGTTTAATGTTGCGATATTCTTTACTGTTCACTCCCGTGTGAACAGTAACCGATATTCTTTCCGCTGACTCTGTATTATACACGATTCTGTGCACTTCGTCCACTTTTTAACTGGAATAATTCTCAAGAAAACCATACAGTTCTTCGGCAGACTTAAGATAGATTCCATTTTTCAGATCCTGTTGTACTTCATCCGGCAGATTATTTACGGATAGGCTGGTTGTTTCGTAAAGGGTTGTCCCATCTTGCAGATAGACCGCAACATATCCATGCAGCTCTTTCAGATAATAGGCATCATCTGAAACAGACTCTCCTTTGGCTGAACTGCGTCTGGTTTGAATGGAATCATTTTTTTCATTTTTAGTCAGTTCTATAGCTTTTTCCTTTTCCAGTAGATTGTTGTAACTAACCTGATAACCTGCAATCAAACATCCGGTAATCAGAAATAAAACAGAAAAAAAGCCAATCATGTATTTTTTCATCGCAAATCGCTCCTTTTTTCATACAGTATTGGCTTTTTTATTTTTTTTATTCTTCTACTTTTACGGCTGGAAGCAGATGGAATTTCTTAGAAATTCTCAGGATACGTCCACCCATTGGAAGATCAAGGATATCATCTTCAGAAAGTGTTCCGATCTTCAACATAACAACCGCATAAACAAGTATTGCTACAAACAGTGAAATGCATACTGGAATTACACGACCGCCGATCAGTGTATCAAACAGTCTGAATACGCCGAAAGTTACAATGCCCATCACTGCTGCTGCAGCGAATGGTTTTCCGAAAGTGCTTACAAAATCGATTTTGAAACCGCTGACTTTTCGAATCTTGAGCAGGTTCAAAATACTCATTGCAAGTGCAAATACAATATTTCCACCCACCAGTGCATAGACGTTCATCTTGAATACAGTCATCATCAGTACAAATGCTACCAGATGAATCCCAAGAGCTGCTGCAGCATTCTTTGCGGGACTTGTCATGTAGTTTAATCCATGAAGAATGGAATTCGTTACAGAGGAAAGTCCATACAGTACAACAACGATAGCTCCTGCCATCAACAGACGCGCCGGTGTTGCACTGGAGTCATTGTACAGCAGAACCATAATTGGGGAAGCAAGTACAAAATAACCGATACAACTCGGAATAGCAATTACCATTGTAAGACGTAATGTCTGGTTAATCTTACTGTGAACCTGTTTCTTTGTACCTGCTGTAACAACAGCTGTAAGACTTGGCACAAGAGATGTTCCAAGTGCGTTCGCAATTGCCATCGGGACATTGATCAGGGTGTCGTATTTACCAGTGTAAATACCCTGAAGAGCCATATATTCTTTCTCTACATAGCCTTGTGACTCCATAACATGATTAAAGATTGTAAGGTCGATAATCTGGTTAATATTATATACAGCGGTACTGAATACAACGGGGATTGCTGTTAAAAGTAATGCTTTCAGAAGGAAAGAATAACTTTCAACATTCTGGGTGCGGTCTCTTTTAAGCTGTTTGCGTATTATGTTTTTATATAAAAAAATGACAAACAAAAGAAATAACAATCCAGATAAAGAGCCGACAACCGTTCCAAGTGTACTTCCGGCAGCACCGTAAGCAGGTCCGAGAAGCTCCTCTCCGGATTTTTCTCCTGCTTTTGTTCCGATGCCAAAGAGGACACTTGCGCCGACAATACTGATCACGGCATTAAATACCTGCTCAATGATCTGTGAGATAGCTGTTGGAAGCATTGTTCCCATTCCCTGGAAATATCCACGGATAACAGCCATGACTGCAACGATCAGAAGTCCCGGGGCAAGAACCCGCAGTGCGTAAACGCTAAGTGGAGATTTCATTAAATGTGTTGAAATCAGTCCTGCTCCCAAAAAGATTGTCAGCGAGATGAATAATCCAACACCGATTGCAAAAGCAAGAGAACAGATAAATACACGGAATGCATTTCGTCTCTGACGCTTTGCAAGTCGGATCGATACCAGCTTGGATACGGCAGTCGGAAGGCTGAATGATGAAATCATCAGAGCGATTGCATAGACCTGATAGGCATATCCATAAAATCCGTTTCCTTCATCTCCTAAAATATTCGTCAGCGGAATCCTGTAGACTACGCCTATGATTTTTGTAAGTACAGCTGCTGCTGCAAGTATCGAACCCTGGACAATATAATCATCCTTTTTCGTTCGTTTTTTCGTTGTTTGTGCCTCAGTTTCAGACATAACTTCCTCCTAGTGTCCCATTCCTTAAAATCTATTTAATATATGTATCCTATCAGCGGAAAATACCGACTTTTTCCATGATTTCTTTCTGTTTCGCTTCCATGACAACACGTTCTTCATCAACCATGTGATCGTATCCAAATAAGTGAAGCATACTGTGTGCAATCAGGAAAGCATACTCTCTTTTGGGTAAATGTCCATATTCTTCAGCCTGGGATAATACTTTTTCCTTTGAGATAACGATATCACCAAGCATCAATTCTCCGGATTCCGGATTAAAGGCTTCTGCACTTTCTTCATCAATCACGGAAAAATCTCCCGGTTCTTCGTATTCAATCATAGGGAAAGAAAGTACATCTGTTGGGCGGTCAATTCCACGTTGTTCCAGATTCATTTCGTGAATCTGGGCATTCTCAGTCAAAAGAAGATTGATCTCTGCTTCATAAGGACAGTCTGCAAGTTCTAATGCAGCGTCAATAACTAATGCGGCAATCTCTTCTGTATCAAAGTCTAACTTTATATTCCCCTCTTCTTCGATAAAAAGACTCATCCTTTTTTCCTCCTGTTTTCTCTCGGTCTGGACGATTTCTTCTCATAGTCCTCATATGCTTTTACAATTTTCTGAACTAATGGATGTCTTACAACATCTTTGCTTGTCAGCGTACAGATGTTGATCCCTTCCAGATCTTTTACAACCTTTACAGCAACATCAAGTCCGGATATTGTTCCGGATGGAAGATCTTTCTGCGTAGAATCACCTGTAATGACAACTTTGGATCCAAAACCAATTCTTGTTAAGAACATCTTCATCTGGGCCGGCGTTGTATTCTGTGCTTCATCAAGGATGATGAACGCATTATCTAAAGTACGTCCGCGCATATATGCCAGAGGAGCAACCTCAATCAATCCTTTTTCAGAATTCTTAAGAAAACTGTCAGCTCCCATGATCTGATAAAGCGCGTCATATAAAGGTCTTAAATACGGATCAATCTTGCTTTGCAGGTCACCCGGAAGAAATCCAAGCTTCTCTCCGGCTTCAATTGCCGGGCGCGTCAGGATGATTCTGCTTACTTCTTCGCGTTTGAATGCTGTGATTGCCATTGCCATCGCAAGATAGGTCTTTCCTGTTCCGGCAGGTCCGAGACCGAAAGTGATCATTCCATTTCGAATTGCATCAACATATTTTTTCTGACCTAATGTTTTTGGCTTTATAGGTTTTCCCTGAAGTGTATGACAGATCAGATCTTTATCAATAGAAACAAGGGCTTCTTCCTGATCTTCAAATACGAGCGAGATTGCATAGTCTACATTCTGTTCCGTAATCGTATTCCCTCGTTTAGCAAGTTCTACAAGCTGTGTAAGTACACGCTGGGCTTTCTGTGCAGCAATTGTATCTCCTACAATCTTGGTTGCACCGTCACGTGAAATCAATGTGACATGAAAAGTTCTTTCTATTTTCTTTATATAAGTATCAAACTGGCCAAATACATTTATCTCGTATTCAGCCGGAATATCAATGATCAGTTCCGACAGACTCATCCGGTTCGTTCCTTTCTAAAGTTATTCTTTCGGTCTCTGTTTCCTCTTCAATCTGCTGATTCAGATAGAGCGTACCTGAAGCCGTTGCCTTTTCGGCAGATATATATATCTTAACATTTTTTTCATTAATTTGAATACCCTTTTCCTCTAAATCTTTACAAAAATAGCGAAATCGACTGCTTAAAATTGTCTGCATCTCTTTTTTTGTATATTTTATTTTCTTGAAGCCGTATTTTTTTATTGTTTCATGCCCATAAAAAACAGGAAGTGAAAAATTTTCTCCCAGTTTTAACTGATGCTCTATACAAAGTTTTTCAGAAGTGTCAGATATTTTTGGTTTCCATGTTTCTAACCGGACAGATCCGATTTGAATAAATCCGGACTTTTTTGTTTCTTTTGTATATACTTTTTTATTATGATAACAGGAAATTATATCCAGATAAGAAATCTGTGTATCAGCGAAAATATCTGCATCGGCATGCGTATATTGATATCCGGTAATTTCACCACTGTCATCCAGGATGTCAATCCGTCCAGATACAAGTAAAGTTCCTTTCGTTACAGAATCCCCGATATGTACCTGGGGAATGCCGGTGCGTGTAATTAAATTTGTAATGATTCCATCAGTAGAAGCAATAAGATCAGCAGGTAAAGAATCTGTCTGAGTAGATGAGATGATAGGAAGCGCATCTTCATTTTCTTTTATCTGTATTTTTAACCGGCTACCATCAAGAGAAGCAGATACCCAAACGATATCATTATATTCCTTTCGAAGGGCTTTGACAATCCCCTGACAATCTACATTTTTCTTTTGCATTCCAGGATAAATCCCCTCTTCTTTCAGAAACGTTGTCAAGGTCGTGTCGGTCCATCTTTTATTTCCCTGAAAATGAATATCCCATAGAAATTGCGAGTAACAATCGATTAGAAAAATGCATAGGAAGATGCTGATAAAGAATAGTTTTCTTTTTCGGTAGCGATAAAGAAAAAAAGGAAAGCCATACCGTTTTTTTAGTATGACTTTTGTATGTGTTTTTCTGACATAAGGACGAATCTTTCGAAAATCAGATAAACTCAAGTATAATTCATAATTTCTTCCGATACGGGTCAATCCCCAGAATCGGATGCGGTGATAACAGCAGAGATTCAGAAATCGTTCTGGGGAGTATCCTTTGATCTGAATCTTCACATAACCGGACAAGTAGCGGATCAGGCAATGAATCACCCCGGATTCCTCCCCTCGGTAAATTCTAAAGATGATAATGCTCCAGTTACTTTCATCTCATCATTTGTGTAGTATTGAATCCGGAGTCGTTTTCCCTGGATCCGGATCTGTCCTGCCCGCGTCTGCACACGGATCAGTGTATCTGTGTATTCAATAATGCCCCGATAATTTTCAATGCATAATTCATTTCGTCCTAAAATGGTTATAACAGAAGCATTCTGAATCACATCTTTTGGGAGATCCATTGCGGATACCATCTTTTCTTTGATCTGCTCTCGGTTCATTGAAGTTTTTTATATAAAAATCCTTTGTCATCAGTATATGAATATATCACGATGTCCTATACCAGTTGTTTTCTGTGACAGATCTCTATTTATGATAAGGTTCACCGTTGATGATCCGATAACTTCTGTATATCTGCTCTAACAGAATGACCCGCATCAACTGGTGTGGAAAGGTCATCTTGGAAAAGCTTAATGCATAGTCCGATCTTGCGAGCACTTCTTTGCCCAAACCAATGGATCCGCCAATGATAAATGTGATATGGCTTGTCCCCTGAATTCCAAGTTGATTGATTTTTGCAGAAAGTTCCTCGGAACTAAGAAGCTTTCCGTTAATCTCAAGAGTGATCACATAGGTATCCTCTTTTACATATTTCATAATGCGTTCAGCTTCTTTATCGCGAATTGTATTTTCCACGACATCACTTGCATGGTCAGGTGTCTTTTCATCAGCTACTTCTATGATCTCCAGTTTGCAGTATCGGCTTAATCGCTTGCTGTATTCTGCGATTGCATCTCGCAGATATTTTTCTTTTATCTTTCCTACGGTTATTAATGTAATCTTCATTTTTCTGTTCTTTCTGAATAAATTTTAATCATGCATGCCTGTTAACTGTTATTTTGCTAAGCTGTCAGCAATTTCGTAAACATAGAGTTCGTGAAGAGCTCTTGTTGCGCAAATATATTCCGCCTGATTTTTAAGCGGATTTTCTTTTGCACCGCGAAGTGCGAAAACCTGGTCAAATTCCAGCCCTTTTGCAAGATAAAATGTGGTTACTGTGAGTCCTTTCTTAAATGCGGAACTGTTACGATCTACATAAGATACGTTGATACCACGCAGTTTCAGGAGACGGCTTAAGTCAAAAGCTTCTTCTTCTGTTGTTGTGATCAGGGCAGCAGTTTCAAAGTCTCCCGGACATTTTAAATGACAGACAAGTTCATCAAGCAATTCCGTATCTGTGTTAAATGTCTTTTCTACGACTTCTTTTCCATGGCGGTCCAGTAACTCAAGATCAGATACTCCACTGACTTTTTCCGCATACCGGGCAATTTCTAATGTGTTCCGGTAACTCTTTTTGATTTCAATCGTTCGGATCTCACGTCCAAGTAATTTGGGAAGAAATCTCAATACATCCTGTTGCTTTGTATCCAGTGTCTGTGCACGGTCTCCAAGAATAGTCATCCTACAATGAAACAAGGATTCCAGGATGGTGTATTGCAGATAAGTGTAGTCCTGCATTTCATCAATGACAAGATGCTTAATGTTCTTATGAGTTGAGTTCCCACCGGAAAGACGATATTTCAGATAGAGCATAGGAAATACATCTTCATAAGGGAGCTTTCGTTTTTCGTACGGAACTTCCGGCAACAGATCACAACCACAATCATCGAGCATCCAATTATAAATGGTGTAAATATCTTTCGTTGTGTACATCTTGTCGAACTTCATCTGAAGCATCTCCTGATCATCCTCTGAAATATTTCTGCCTTTCAGAGTTTCCCAGGAATCGATAAAATAGTCTTTTACAGCATCCATACGTTTCAATAACGGAGTCTCTGTGAATTTATAATAGAACAATTGGATCAAGTCTTCTTCTGTCAATGTCATTCCACGGAACTCAATTTCTTTGAATTCCATCAGACGATCTTCCAGAATCGCAAGGAAACCTTCTATTTCACCAATAAAATCTTTGGATTGTTTCCAGTCAAAACGATTCTGAGCTGATTCATCCGGAAACTTCATCCGACGTTCCAACTGATCATAACGATCCTCACAGTCTGCTGCGACACCTTTTCGAAGCTCTTTGTAGGCGTAGAGATCAAAACTCATCTCACGGATATTCTCTTCTCCTAATTCTGGAAGAATATGTGAGATATAATCTGCAAATACGCTGTTCGGTGAAAGAATCAGTATGTTGGATGATTTCAGAGTGTCGCGTTCATGATATAAAAGGTATGCAATTCGGTGTAAAGCAATCGAAGTTTTTCCACTTCCGGCAGCTCCCTGGATTACAAGGATTCGATCTTTCGTATTTCGGATAATTGCATTCTGTTCTTTCTGAATCGTGCGGACGATATTTTTTAATTTTACATCACTGTTTGTTCCAAGTTCTTTTTTCAGAATATCATCATCGATCTTTGTATCACTTTCAAAGGCATAGACAAGTTCTCCATTCTGAATCTTAAACTGCCATTTTGAAAGAATCTCTCCATCCAGTCTTCCGGCAGGAGCCTCATAGCTTGCAGAGCCTTTATCATAATCATAAAACAAACTGCTGACCGGAGCTCTCCAGTCGTAGATCAGCGGCTGCATACCGTTCTTTTCAGCAAAATTTCCGATTCCAATATAAAACGGTTCCGGTTCGTCATCTCCATCATACATAAAATCGACACGTCCGAAAAAAGGTGCATCTAACATTTTCTCAAATCTATGTTTTAATTGCAGCTTCTCATTATTAGCGTTGACCTGATGCAGAAGTGCCTGCTGATTATCATAATCTTCGTAACCATATTCATCCATCTCCGTATAATTTTCCCAGTAATATTCCTGCATGTTATCAATCTCTTTCTGTCCATCAGAGAGAGACTGCCCTATTTCTTCCAGTCGTTTTTGTAACTTTATCTCAACATCTTCAAGGAAGCATCTTCCATTAAATCGATTGTCATTGCTGTTATAATTCGTCATATGTTTTATATTTCTCCCAAAATAGATTTTTGCTTCTTAGGTTTATTGAAATTTGTAAGCATTTGGTTTATTATTTTACCATATCTTCGAATAGGTTGTCATCTAATTTGAGCAAAATTGCTGTACGTCACAAAAACTTTTCCGTTGTCTCCCTCAAATTATAACACGACAAATTCATTTTTAGTATATTAAAAATATCCTGACAAGCACAGAGTTTTCTGTATCCTGTCAGGATATTCTGTTTTCAAATTCCGATTTTCTCAAAGAAGCTTATGCTCCTAGGTACAATCTTCCTTCTATTATTTATTTCTCAGATATTCATCGATACCTTTGGCACCTGCTTTACCAGCTCCCATAGCAAGGATAACTGTAGCAGCTCCTGTAACAGCATCTCCACCGGCGAATACACCTTCTTTAGATGTCTGTCCATTCTCTTCCTCTGCAACGATACATTTTCTGCGGTTTGTCTCCAGACCTTTTGTTGTAGAAGAGATCAGTGGGTTTGGTGATGTACCAAGAGACATGATAACTGTATCTACTTCGATGTCGTACTCAGATCCTTCAATTTCAACCGGACGTCTTCTTCCGGATGCATCTGGCTCACCAAGTTCCATCTTGATCACTGTCATGCTTGTGATATTACCGTTCTCGTCAACGTTGATCTTCTTCGGATTAGTAAGAAGATCGAAGATGATTCCTTCTTCTTTTGCATGATGAACTTCTTCAGCTCTTGCTGGAAGTTCTGCTTCACTTCTTCTGTATACTACATGAACTTCTGCGCCAAGACGAAGAGCTGTTCTTGCAGCATCCATAGCTACGTTACCACCACCAACAACAGCTACTTTCTTACCGGCAGCGATCGGTGTATCGTAATCATCACGGAAAGCTTTCATCAGGTTACTTCTTGTCAGGTATTCATTTGCGGAGAATACTTCGTTTGCATTCTCTCCCGGAATTCCCATGAACATTGGAAGTCCGGCACCGGATCCGATAAAGACTGCATCAAAACCTTCTTCCCTTAGTCTTTCCGCTACTCCGATACTGTTGATTCCTTTGGCACAAAATAGTATCAGACGCTTGGCCGCCGATAGTTCCTCTTTTCTCAAAAAAATCTCCTGCTCCGGCAGATTGACTGCTCCCTTGATACTTCCATAGCGGAAGGCATCCTCATTTCTGATATCGATTAACTGGTATTCCCCAGCCTTATATTCTTTTAATTGTGCCAGATTAATCTCAGTATCTGCCATGCTTCCGCTCCTTACTTTCAATTTTCTCTTATTTTATACTAGGCGTTTTCTTTTATCAATACCTTCTGTTTCCATTTTCCGCTCCGCCACCGTAAAATCATTCCCACTGCCCGGACACATTCATCCATTGCCATACCGATATATGCACCACAAACCAGCAATCCTAGATGAATTCCGAAGAAATAAGTTCCCCCCACCGCACACAGGTACATGAATATCGCAGCAATCACTGTAGTAAATACCGCATCACCGCTGGTCTTTAAAGCATTTCCGTATACCAGATTAGTCACTCGTCCAATTTCAAGGACAATATCAATTGCCAGAAGCTTTCCAACCAGAGATACCATCTGTGGATCATCCGTAAACATCCGTATCAGCCAATGGGACGATAAAGCAAAAATGCTCTCCAGTATCGTCGCAACAATTACACCCACAACTGCTGCTTTTCTGGTTCCTTTATCACAGGCTTCATAATCCTGCGCACCTATCCGCCAGCCGACCATAATTGCATTTGCCTGGGCTAACGCTGCACCTACGCAGTAAGAAAAATTTGTAATCTGCATGGCATAGGAACGGGCTGTTACGTTCATTCCATTGGCATCCATCTGATTTAAGAAACGGATAATCAAAGTCATTGCCACATTATATAGTGCTGTTTCCATGGCAGAAGGCAGTCCGATCTTGACAATCTGTCCGAATACCACACGGTTCTTAAGCCTCTCCTTCTTCTCCTTCGCATGAATATAATAATGTCCGAAGCAGATTACCAGGCCAAGATTCAATACCCTTGAAATTACTGTTGCTGCAGCAACTCCTGCTACTCCATAGTGGAACCCAAAAAGGAATACTGCATTTAAGATAAAATTTAAAATGTTGGCAGATACCGTTGCCACAAGAGGCTGTCTGGTATATCCAAACGCTCTTAAGTAGCTGGAGAAAATCGGAATCAGTGCGTTTAAAATGCATCCGCCTCCCACAATCCTAAGATATGTTTTTGCATACTCCATCAGAGAATCTGCCACACCAACCGCTGATAATATCATTCCTGACTGGAAGAACAAAAATACCGCAAGAATTGCTCCTACAATAGCGTTAAATAACATGCCAAGCTGTCTTGCCTGATATGCAATCCCCTCTCTTCCGGCACCGATATACTGCGTCATAACCGCAATCATTCCGGCTGAAATAACAGAAAACATAATGATAAAAATACCTATATAGGTATTGGCTGTTCCAACAGCACCGACTGCTGCATCTCCCACAGATGAAAGCATCAGTGTATCCACCATGCCGGAAAGCATATAACATAATGTTTCCAGGCAGATTGGTAC
>OLOA01004102.1_pt1 | contig 11304 bp, 9 predicted proteins | sample 1672201 | NCBI WGS metagenome assembly OLOA01 (sample SAMEA3136658, study PRJEB25190) | human gut metagenome
CAACTAGCTTCAATATCGTCGATCGTCATATGGCTTTCGGGGAAGCGTTTATTGACGACTTTCAGCAGATAATCGACATCTTCTTGCTCAACGCGGGGATGTTCATAATCGCCGGTATAATCTGTATCAGTGGTACCAAAATACGTTTTGCCTTCTCGCGGAACCACGAAGAACATCCGACCATCGTTTAAGCCAGTATCCATGTAAGTTGGTTGCGGAACTGGCAAGCGAGAACCGTCAACGACTAGATGAACACCTTTGGTTGGCCGCAAAGTTGGCGCGTGTTTTTCATGATCATCAAGTGCATTGAACTTATCAGCCCATGGACCGGTTGTGTTGATGACCAGTTTGGCATGGATATCGAATTCAGTGTCGTCCAACAAGTCTTTAACATGCAGCCCAACCACTTGACCAGCGTCATTGTGCAGCACGCCGACCGCTTTAACATGGCTGGCCATCAAGCCGCCAAGTTCGTCAGCTTCTTTGATGTTTTCGATCACAAGGCGTGCATCGTTGTTGACGAAATCGAGATAAACGCCACCGCCTTGCAGGTTATCAGCGGACAATTGTGGTTCACGTTGAAGGACTTCATCTTTTGTCACGGTATAATTGGCGTACTGAGAACCTTCAACACCAGCCAATCAATCATAGAGATCCATGGCAATTTTGACGCTGAACATGTCAAACGTACTGCCGGATTCTTGATAAATTGGCAACAGCATTGGGAATGGCCGCGGGATATGCGGCGCGATCCCTTGCACGACGGCGCGTTCCTTAACAGTGTCAGCGACAACGCCAACATCAAAAGATTTAAGATAGCGAATACCGCCGTGTACCAATTTGGTCGAACGCGAACTGGTGCCTTCCGCAAAGTCCTGCATCTCAATCAAACCGGTTTTGATCCCGCTGGCAGCTGCTTGAATCGCCACCCCAGCGCCGGTAATGCCGCCACCGACGATGAGCAAGTCGAGCTCGGTATGCTTTAACTGATGAATCGTTTGTTTGCGCGTTTCGTTGGAAAATACCATTTTGTTCTCCTTCATTACGGATCGAGTCAGTCTCGATCATTTTTTGGTTGACAGATCAGGCTTTCTTCGCCTTGTGCTTATACATTTGGGTTGCAGCAACAGCTTGCTGCCAGCCTTCATAAAGGTGGTCGCGATCAGGCGCGCCCATTGTTGGTTCAAAACGTTTGCCAAGCTTCACGATACTTTGCAGTTCATCGGTATTGTTCCAGAAGCCAGTCGCCAAACCAGCGAGGAAGGCAGCGCCCATTGCCGTCGTTTCCAAATTGGCTGCTCGTTCAATCGGAATGCCTAAAATATCTGCTTGGAATTGCATCAGGTAATCGTTGTTAGCTGCGCCGCCGTCAACGCGCAAAGCTTGGATCGGGATACCAGTGTCTTTATTCATGGTATCCACGACATCACGTGACTGATAAGCAAGAGATTGCAAGGTTGCTTTGATGAAATCTTCGCGAGTCGTGCCACGAGTGATGCCAAAAATAGCACCGCGAGCATCAGAATCCCAATAAGGCGCACCTAAGCCTGTGAAGGCTGGGACAACATAAACTTCATTTTGACTCTTAGAAGCCCGTGCGGCGGCTTCGGAGTCGCTTGAACGCTCGACCAACTTCATGGCGTCCCGCAACCATTGAATCGCACTGCCGGCAACGAAAACGGAACCTTCAAGTGCATAGGTCACCTTGCCATCAAGTCCATAGCCGATGGTGGTGAGCAGGTTGTTGTTGGACAAGGTCGGTTTTTCGCCGGTATTCATCACAATGAATGCACCTGTGCCATAGGTGTTTTTCACCATGCCCGGCTCAAGCGCCAACTGACCAAAAAGTGCTGCTTGTTGGTCACCAACCATGCCGGCAATTGGCACGGTACTGCCGAAGAAATGATAGGCTGCTGCATTGCCGTAAATTTCTGAATTGCTGCGAACTTCCGGTAGCATTTGCTTAGGAATATTCAACAATTGGAGAATCTCGTCATCCCAGGCTAGTTTATGGATGTTGAACAACATGGTTCGTGAGGCGTTGGTATAGTCGGTGACATGAATGGCGCCGCCGGACAGCTTCCAAGAAAGCCAAGTATCGATGGTGCCGAAAAGCAGTTCGCCTTTTTCCGCCCGTTCTTGCGCGCCAGGCACATGATCCAAAATCCAGCGAATCTTAGTCGCTGAGAAATACGAATCAATTAGCAAACCGGTTGAATCATGAATCATATCGCTGTGGCCATCTGCCTTAAGTTTGTCAGCGATCTCGCTAGTTTGCCGCGACTGCCAGACGATGGCGTTGTAGATTGGCAACCCGGTCTGTTTGTCCCATACAACCGTGGTTTCCCGTTGATTGGTAATCCCGATTCCGACAATTTGGCGTGGCTGAATCTGTGATTCAATAAACGCCGTCGCGATGGTCGACAAAGCGGCATTCCAAATTTCATTGGCATTATGCTCGACCCATCCCGGATGCGGAAAATACTGCGGAAATTCCCGCTGTGCATCAACAACTTTTTGACCATTGTGATCGATGATGATGGTCCGTGTACTCGTGGTACCCTCATCAATCGCCAGAATGTACTTCTGATCACTTGTCACAAATAACTACCCCCTGTGAAATAATATTGTACACAATGAAAGCGTTTCCAGAAATAGTTATACCGTACCTCGTGACATTCTGTCAACTTTAAACTTATGTGTATCATTAGTTATTTTAAAAAGTTAAAAAACCGATCAAAATTCTGTAAATGAGATGGAAATGGAGGTTGTGCTGCAAATGAGATATTTTGAATAAAAAAACGCGTGGCCGATGAACGTTTTCATCAGCCGCGCGTATTTTGCTTAGGATCATCTGACCTGCTATTGGATGAGCTGGCGCATGCGATGGATCCGCTCAAAAATCTGGTCTTCCTGACGGCGATCAGCCCAAGAAAAATTGTGCATCGTACTGTTTGGGCGATTGACCTTCGTGTACAAAATGGTTGGATTATAAGCATATTTGCCAGGCGTATGCGCAACAAAATCCGCCGTGAAGTAATAGTCTTCCGCAATGCGCAATTGTTCATCATAGCGAATATTACCGGCAGTTAAGGCATCACGAGAGAAAGCCTTGTTCCAAATATAACCGCCCACTTCGGAGCCGTGGCGTGAGACTTGATCAAACATTTCCCGCTGTGACAACAATTGAAAGCGATTGGGCCCGCCGCGGTTGCGATGCCACCAATCATAACCAACCGCAGTGGCCACAACACCCGATGTGAACCCGTGTGATAACGTTTCGGCAAAGGTCTGCGCGATTAAATCGTCACCGTCAACAAACGCCACAGCTTGACCAGTGGCATGATCAATGCCAAAGTTTCGCGCAGCACCGATGCCACGATGGTCATTAAAACCGGTCGCGTGAAAATTAGGGATACCTTTAACAAAATCAGCCACTGTCTGAGCGGTACCATCAGTAGAGGCATCGTCGATGAGCCAAAGTTCAAAATCAATTGTTTGTTGCTGGATACTTTTTAATGTCTCAGGCAGATAATGACCTAAATTGTAAGTTGGCACAACGATGGTTAAATCTAAGTTCGACGTAATTGCCTCCTTGAAGCTCGTTTTGATCATTATCGTCAAATTAACGGAGGCGTCAAATAAAGTGATTCGTTTGTAGAGACATGACTAGCACTGATCATTAAAGAACAAAAGGCAACACAGATAATTGTCCTAAAAAACTGACGATGGCTTGCTGGATGGACACTGTTGAAAAAGAAAAAAGAACAGCAAACTAAAGATGCTACAAAAAATAAAATAAAACGTTTACATTCTGTTCAGATATGGTACAATTTGTTTGTTGATAGGAATATTCAATGTGGATTGTGACTATTTAATTAGGCGAGACCACAAATCGCAGTGCTGATCGCAGTGCTGATCGCAGCGCGTGATTTGTGGTTTTTTCTTTGCACTGGGAGGTGATGACAACTTGCCAAAAATATCTCAGATTTTTAACAACAACGTGGCCTTGGTTGATCTAGACAACCGCGGCCAAGCCGTTGTAAGGGGACGTGGCATCGCTTTTCAGAAGAGGCGAGGAGATGTTATTCCGACAAAGCAGATAGAGAAGATCTTTTATCTAGCGAACGAGACTTCCCGACAAAATTTGTACTTTCTCTTAAAAAATATTCCGATTGACGTGGTGACGACTACCTATGAAATTATTGATGTTGCCCAGAAACAATATCGACTGAAAGTGCTTGATTATATCTACATTACCTTGAGTGATCATATTTACGAGGCATATAAACGCTATCAGGCAGGGACTTATCAAGAAACAATGGTACCAGATTTTCATATTCAATATCCGGCCGAATATGCGGTGGCTAAACAGGCACTGCAAATCATTGCCACGAACCTTGGCGTTCAGTTTCCACAGTCGGAAATAAAAAATCTGGCGTTGCACTTTATCAACGCTTCCGGCGAAGACGATGGCGAGCAGGTTTTTGGTAAAAGCAATGAAGCCTCACTTAGTCAACTTGTACAAGAAGTGTTGAAGCGTCATCACATTACTCGCTCTCATTCAAATGGCAACTACTATGACCGATTTATGATTCATCTCCAGTATCTCATCGACCGACTGCAGCGTGTTGATACATATGCCGTTACCATTGTCCCTGAGGTTGCCACTGAACTTAAGCAAAACTATCCGCAGTCTTACAAGATTGCCTCAGAAATTTTCGATGAAATTAAGGATCAACTCTATCGCAGTATGAGTGAGGACGAACGACTTTACTTCATCATCCACATTCAGCGATTGATAAACGAAGCACCAGCCCAGAATCATTCACAAAACGATTCATTATAACGCGCTCGCAGTCGTAGAAGCCTACACATAAGGGCTTTGAAGCAATCTACCAAAGATTGGGCCAGTTTGCTTCAAGCACGCTTATGCTTTGGCTTCCAAGCGCTCAGGAGGAAAAGACTCATGAATAAGGTTTTTGATAAATTAAAACCGGTTTTTGAAGCCATCGCTGCTAACAAATATATTTCCGCGATTCGTGATGGCTTTATCGCATGTATGCCGATCATCATCTTCTCAAGTATCTTTATGATGGTTGCTTATGTTCCGAACGCTTGGGGGTTTTACTGGCCAGACAACGTAACGAATACGTTGATGGTTGCTTATAACTATTCCATGGGCTTGCTGGCACTGTTTGTGGCGGGAACGACTGGTAAAAACTTGACTGACAGCAAGAACCTTGAATTACCGAAAACAAATCAAATTAATCCAGTGGCCGTCATTGTGGCGTCTGAAATTTCTTTTGTCATTTTGTCGATCTTGCCGCTTAAAACCGGTGTTGACCTGACTTACATGGGGACTCAGGGATTGATCTGCGCTTATATCGTTGGGTTGATCGTGCCAAATATTTACTACGTCTGTATTAAGAACAATGTCACGATTAAATTACCAGAGCAGGTACCAGGTAATATCGCCCAGTCATTTAAAGACCTTATCCCGATGGGCCTTTCTGTGACAGCCTTCTGGCTTTTCGGTGTTGGCTTCAAAGCGGCAACGGGTACTGTATTGCCACGCTGGATCATTCAAGTACTTTCGCCGCTTTTCCAAGCCAGCGATTCTTATCTAGGCTTAGCCCTGATTGCTGGCGCGATGGCTTTCTTCTGGTTCTGTGGTGTCCAAGGCCCATCAATTGTTCAGCCGGCTGTTGTCCCGATTATGATTGCGAATACAGCAGCTAACTTGCAGCAATATCAGGCAGGGCAACATGTCTCGCACGTTTTGGCCATGAACACGATGGACTACGTCATGAATTTTGGTGGAACCGGAGCAACATTTGTGGTAGCTTTCATCATGCTGTTTGCGGCCCGATCAGCGCAATTAAAAGCCGTTGGTAAGGCTGCCTTTGTGCCATGCACTTTCGGGGTCAATGAACCTGTTTTGTTCGGAATGCCGATTATCATGAATCCCATTTTCTTCATTCCGTTCTTAGCAACCCCGATCGTGAACGTTTGCTTATTCAAATTCTTTGTGAGTGTACTTGGCATGAACAGTATGATGTACACCATGCCATGGACAGTTCCGGGACCGATTGGGATTTTGATTTCGACTGGGTTTGCCCCGTTGGCTTTCGTCTTTGTTCTACTGACGTTGGTTCTGGACGTTGCGATATACTTCCCATTCATTCGCGTTTATGACAGCACACTCTTAGCTGAAGAAAAAGCTAAGGAAGAGGTCATTGAAGACGACGGCATGGCTGTTCTGGCGAGTGACACAGTGTCACCTTCTATCCCGACTGGTTTGACTGTTGCGACTGCCACAGACGACGATGCGACCCATGTGTTGCCTGAAACAGCCCCATCTGCCCACGGCGAAGCCTATTTCAAACAAAATGAAGTTAATGTTTTAGTGTTGTGTGCTGGTGGTGGAACAAGCGGTATTCTTGCCAACGCGCTAAACAAACTGTCTAAGGAACGCGGTTTAAAGCTCTCGGCCGCCGCCCGCGCTTATGGACAGGATATGGATTTGATCAAAGATATGAACATGGTCATCCTTGCGCCGCAAATGGAAAGCATGAAAGGTAATTTAAAAAAGATCACCGATAAGTATGGCGTCAAGCTGGTCACAACAACTGGTCGGCAATACATTGAATTAACCAACAATGGTGACAAGGCACTTGATTTTGTTGAATCCAATCTTTGAGACACTTAACAGGAGGTTATTAAGCAATGAGTAAACAGCTACCTCAAGATTTTGTAATGGGCGGGGCAACCGCCGCCTATCAAGTCGAAGGAGCCACCAAGGAAGACGGTAAAGGTCGCGTGCTTTGGGACGATTTTCTGGATAAACAGGGGCGGTTCAAGCCCGACCCGGCAGCGGATTTTTATCATCGTTATGATGAAGATTTGGCATTAGCGGAAAAATACGGCCATCAAGTGATTCGGGTGTCAATTGCCTGGTCGCGAATTTTTCCGGATGGTGCCGGGGAAGTTGAGCCACGCGGGGTTGCTTTTTACCACAAGCTCTTCGCGGATTGTGCCGCCCATCATATCGAACCGTTTGTTACGCTACATCATTTTGATACGCCCGAACGCTTGCACGAAGCCGGTGATTGGTTGAGTCAAGAGATGTTGGACGACTTTGTGGCTTATGCGAAGTTTTGCTTTGAAGAATTTTCCGAAGTGAAGTATTGGATCACCATTAATGAACCGACCTCAATGGCCGTTCAACAATATACAAGCGGGACATTCCCGCCTGCCGAGTCTGGACGTTTTGATAAGACGTTCCAAGCTGAACACAATCAAATGGTGGCGCATGCCCGTATCGTTAATCTATATAAGTCAATGCAATTAGGTGGCCAAATTGGAATTGTTCATGCGTTGCAAACTGTTTATCCCTACAGTGATAGCGCTGTGGATCACCATGCCGCCGAGTTGCAGGACGCTTTGGAAAATCGATTGTATCTGGATGGCACATTAGCTGGCGAATATCACCAAGAAACTTTGGCGCTCGTGAAGGAAATTCTGGATGCCAATCATCAACCGATGTTTCAATCGACACCGCAGGAAATGAAGGCTATTGATGAAGCGGCCCATCAGTTAGACTTTGTTGGGGTCAATAATTATTTCAGCAAGTGGTTGCGTGCCTATCATGGCAAATCAGAGACCATTCATAATGGCGACGGCACCAAAGGCTCTTCGGTCGCGCGGCTGCAAGGCGTTGGCGAGGAAAAACTCCCAGATGGCATTGAGACGACAGATTGGGATTGGTCGATTTATCCACGAGGAATGTATGACATACTGATGCGGATTCATAATGACTATCCGTTGGTGCCAGTGACCTACGTGACAGAAAATGGTATTGGTCTTAAAGAAAGCTTGCCAGAAAATGCGACCCCTGACACCGTGATTGAAGATCCAAAACGGATTGATTATGTAAAGAAATATCTGTCCGCAATGGCTGATGCTATCCATGATGGCGCAAATGTCAAAGGTTACTTCATCTGGTCACTTCAAGATCAATTTTCTTGGACAAACGGTTACAGTAAACGATATGGTCTGTTCTTCGTTGATTTTCCAACACAAAATCGTTATATCAAACAAAGTGCCGAGTGGTTTAAGTCTGTGAGTGAGACCCACATCATTCCGGATTAAAAAGTTTTTGGCTATTTAGACAGCAAGGATTGAATCGGAGGGAAAACGATGGCTACTAAAGAAGAAATTTCAATGGTTGGTTTTGCACTTGTGGCGTATGCAGGCGATGCTCGAACGGCTGCTGTGCATGCACTTGATGCCGCTGAAGCAGGCGATTTCGATAAGGCAAACGAATTGGTTGAGAAGGCCCAACAGGATATCAATGAAGCCCACAACCAACAGACCCAGCTTCTAAGTCAAGAAGCTGGCGGTGCTGAAATGGATGTCACCTTTATCATGGTTCATGGTCAAGATACGTTGATGACAACCATGTTGCTCATTGATGAAACACGCTACATGATTCGCATGTTTAAGCGGATCAAAGAACTTGAGAACAAGCAGTAAATGAGTCATCATCATTTCTCGATAAAATGATAGTCGAATCGATCAGCATTTCCTCCAAATGACGAACTTTGCTGTTAGCGCGTCCTCAATAATTGAACAGAAGTAACCCAAAAACTAGGCGCGTGGCACATACAACGCCTAGTTTTTCTATTTCTGGTTTCGGCGACAATTGATGACCAGCTAGGCCTAGTGTCCGTTAAATACTGAGCGGGATAGCAAAGCGGAATGCAAAACGCTCAAATGTTTTAGTAAAAGAAAAAAGCTTTGAATTCGACAGTTGTTAGAGGATCGATAAAACAAAAACAAAAAAATTTGGCTGCAGCGCTTCCAATCCGTCATTATTTTTAGTAAAATAAAAACGGTTACAAAAATCAGTAGCGGATAAATAAGCTTAACTTCAATTAGGAGGTATTGACGGTGAATAGTACAGATGTCACGAAAGGTTTTACGGAACAATTTGGCAAGCAGGCGGAGCACACTTTCTTTGCACCAGGACGCATTAATTTAATTGGTGAACACACCGATTACAATGGTGGCCACGTTTTCCCGTGTGCCATTTCGCTGGGCACTTATGCAGCGGTTGGCACCAATGAGGACAACGCTTTTCGGTTATACTCGGCCAACTTCCCAAAGGTTGGCATTATTGACATCCCATTTTCAGATCTTTTCCAAGATAAGCGCGGCTTGTGGACAGATTACTTCCAAGGTATGGCGCGGGTGATGAAGACGGCGGGTGCGAACTTCACGCATGGCCTCAATGTCTACATCAACGGCAACTTACCTGATGGCGCTGGGTTATCAAGTTCTGCTTCTCTGGAAATGCTGGTCGGAACGATTCTGAACAGTCTTTTTGATGGCGGCTTTGAACCGTTGGAGCTGGTTCAGTTCGGCGTTAAAGTCGAAAACGACTATATCGGGGTGAACTCCGGTGTGATGGATCAGTTCGCGATTGAAATGGGTCGCGCAAATCAAGCAACGCTGTTGGATACAAACACGATGAAATACGAGTACCTGCCAGTTGAGATGGGCGATAACGTGATTGTCATCATGAATACCAACAAGCGTCGTGAGTTGGCTGATTCCAAGTACAACGAACGCCGCAGTGAATGCGAAAAAGCACTGGCAATGCTACAAAAAGGCATTGAAGTCAAAAGTCTGGGCCAACTGAGTGAAGACGAATTCGACGAGAATACTTATCTCATTTACGATCCAATCCTGATCAAACGCGCGCGCCACGCCGTCTTTGAAAATCAGCGGACATTGAAGGCTTCGAAAGCACTGCAAGATGGCGATTTGAAGACCTTTGGCAAACTAGTCTCTGCTTCTGGGGTTTCGTTGGCTTTTGACTACGAAGTCACTGGCATCGAGCTTGATACCCTTGTGACCAATGCCTTGAAGCAACGGGGTGTGCTTGGCGCTCGCATGACCGGTGCCGGTTTTGGCGGTTGCGCCATTGCGATTGTGAACAGCGCTGATGTTGAAGACTTTATTGACAACGTTGGTAAGGCCTATCGAGAAAAGATTGGCTATGACGCCCATTTCTATGTGGCCGATATTGCCGATGGTGCTAAGCAACTGAACTAACTCTGCTAAAATAGAAAAAGTGTTATAAAGTAGAGCGTGAGCCAGACCGATTTCTAGTCTGACGAACACGTTTTAAAAAAGGGAGATATTTTATTATGACAATTGCAGTTTTAGGCGGCGCTGGTTACATCGGTTCACATACGGTAAAACAATTACTCGCTGCCGGCGAGGATGTTGTGGTTTTGGATAACTTGATTACTGGGCATCGTAAGGCGGTTGATCCACGCGCCCGTTTTTATCAAGGCGACATCCGCGACTATCATTTTCTGAGCCAAGTGTTCAGCCAGGAAAAGATTGACGGGATTGTCCATTTTGCGGCGTTCTCAATTGTGCCGGAATCCATGAAAGATCCGTTGAAGTATTTTGATAACAACACTGGCGGCATGATCACCTTGCTTGAAGCCATGAATCAATTCGGCATCAAGAAAATTGTCTTCTCATCTACGGCAGCAACTTATGGCGAACCTAAGCAGGTCCCAATTAAAGAAACTGATCCGCAAGTACCGACCAACCCATACGGTGAAAGCAAGTTGGCCATGGAAAAGATCATGCATTGGGCTGATGTGGCTTATGGGCTGAAGTTCGTGGCTTTGCGTTACTTCAATGTTGCGGGTGCGATGCCAGACGGTTCCATCGGTGAAGACCATCATCCAGAAACGCATATTGTGCCAATTATCTTGCAGGTTGCAGCAGGTACGCGAACTGGTTTGCAAATTTATGGTGACGACTATCCAACCAAGGATGGTACCAATGTGCGTGACTATGTTCATGTGGTCGATCTTGCTGATGCCCACATTTTGGCCTTGAAGTATCTGGATGCCGGCAATAAGTCATCCGCGTTCAACATTGGTTCTGCGCATGGTTTCTCCAACCTTGAAATTCTAAATGCAGCGCGTAAGGTGACTGGCCAAGAGATTCCAGCCACGATGGGCCCGCGGCGTGCCGGTGATCCAAGCACTTTGATTGCTAGCTCAGAAAAGGCTCGTGACATTTTAGGCTGGAAGCCAAACTATGACGATATTGACAAGATTATCGAAACCGCATGGAACTGGCACGAAAATCACCCAGAAGGATTTGGTGACCGGAATTGACCGCGATTAGCAATCACGTTGGTACCATTGTGAAACTCAATCCCGATTACACCCAGATGGATGCAGTCTATCTGACCAACAAATTGTTGAA
>OLOA01004103.1_pt1 | contig 11302 bp, 8 predicted proteins | sample 1672201 | NCBI WGS metagenome assembly OLOA01 (sample SAMEA3136658, study PRJEB25190) | human gut metagenome
TTGATCTTATCATTCGAAAAAGGCTGCAAGGCCCTCTCAGTCACCTGCGGTGACAACTCTCCCAAAGGGAGAGCCAAGGCCCTCTCAGTCACCTGCGGTGACAGCTCTCCCAAAGGGAGAGCCAAGTGGCTGCACCCCTTTACATGGTATGTTGGCATGAGAAATGGAGCGCATCTGTATTGATACGCTCCATTGACTGTTTTATAAACACCCATCTAAGGCTCCTCCGCTTTTTCGCACCGCGCAAAAATCCGTGCGGCGAAGCCGCGCTTCATGGAGCGAAGCTATGCTTCATTTTTCATGCACCGTAAGGTGCGCTTAATTTGAAAAAAGCACTTCGAATGAAGTGCTTTTTTCATGGCGCGCCCAGCAGGATTTGGTTTTCGGCATCGGTATGTTCGCTTCTTGCGCTCCGCGCGGCGTAGCTCACCCCTGCGCCTCAAACCGGGGCGGGTAAACGCTTCGCGTTTACTTTATCCGCCCTTCAAATCCTGCTATACAAGCAAACAAAAAGAACCACCAATGGTGGCTCTTTTTGTTTGGCGCGCCCAGCAGGATTTGAACCTGCGACCTACCGGTTCGTAGCCGGGCACTCTATCCGCTGAGCTATGGGCGCATTGCCGTTCCTTGAACGTGCTTATGTATTGTAGCGCAAAGTTCGATGCTTGTCAACAATTATAACCGATTTTGATGCCAAAAAAATTTTTCGGCCTTGTGGACGAGAATGCGCTGTGCTATACTTTGACTACAAAATCGGTTGCGGATTTTTCCGGCGCTTGCCGCTTTTCGCCGCACAGCCCGAACGGTATGCACAGCGTATCGGCGGCTGCGCGGTATTTTTTATGCTCATAAACGGGAGGTATTTATGAAAAGACGAACGTTCTATACGGAATTGGCATATATATTGGGGCTTATTGTGCTCGCGTTCAGCGCGGCGCTTATGGAAGCGAGCGACCTTGGGGTATCGATGATAGTTGCGCCGGCGTATTTATTGCATCTCAAGCTGAGCCAAACGTTTGCGTTCTTCACGTTCGGCATGGCGGAATATACGCTTCAGGCGGCGCTGCTGATAGTGATGGTAATGGTGCTCGGGCGGTTCAGGCTATATTATCTTTTCTCGTTCATAACGGCGGTGCTGTACGGCCTTTTGCTCGATGGCTCTATGGCGATAGTGGCGCTGCTGGGCGTTAGCGGCATGGCGGGGCGCATAACGTGCTTCACAGCGGGGGTAATATGCTGCGCGGTGGGCGTATCACTACTGTTCCATACATATATCGCGCCGGAGGTATACGAGCTGTTTGTGAAGGAGATTGCGGCCAAATACGGGCGGAACATAAACCACGTAAAGACCGCGTATGACTGCATAAGCTGCCTTATAGCCGTGGGCATGTCGTTCGCTTTTTTCGGCTTAGGCCATTTTGAAGGGGTAAAGATAGGCACGGTGCTTTGCGCATTGGTCAACGGCGCGCTGATAGGTTTCTTCTCCGGTGCGTTTGAGGGGAAGTTTGAATTTAAGGATGCAACAAAGCTGAGAAAATATTTTGAGTAACTAAAAAGCGGGGTATAGGCCCCGCTTTTGTATGCTTAAATCAGTATTCAACAGGCTCGCTCAGGGGAAGCTCCAGCAGCTCCGGATTTTCCAGCAGCTTTTTGAACAGGCGAACTGTTTTGGCGTAATAATATCCGTCCGCAATTCGCTCGTCTATCGTAAGGCCGAGATCCACGCTGTCGCGCATTTCAAACGTGCCGTCCTGATTGAAGAAGGGATTGTTCTTCCTTTCGCCCACCACGCAGAATATGGAGCAGGTGCCCCAGTTGGTCAGGTGGTGATAACCGCTCTTCAGCTTTATGGAGCCAAGGTTGGTGAGCAGCGCGGAAGAATAATACGGATCTGAACCGATAAGAAATTCCGGACACCAGCCGTGCTTGTCCAGCTTGGTTATAAGATACACTAAGAATTTGGACAGGAAGCGCGGCATTTTGTTCAAAATATCCATGCTGTCGCTCGAACGGTCAAGCGCATCGCTGCGGCAGGAGGATATCTGCTTATAAAGCTTGGCGCGCAGGGAATCGATATTGTCCGTGGGGTCCGAATAAACTATGGCAAGGGCCTCGGCTCCATTGTCGCTGAACAGCTTTTTTACAACAAATGCCGCGGATATCGCGTGGCGCTGATACACGTTCTTGTTGGCTATGAAGCGGTTCATCTTCGGGCGGAGCGTGATGGTCTTGAGCAGCGCTACCACGATTATGTGGAACATGGTGAAGGGAAAGTCCGTCTCCGTGGCGTTGCGCCTGGCAAGGTATGCGTTTATGTTGGTCAGATCGATGCGCTCTGAAATATATGCCTCGTTATCGCAGCGGTTGGGATAGATAAGCGGCACTATGAAGTGCATCGGGTCAAGCTCGCGTATGAGACGGCCATCTTTGCGGTCGCCCCAGCGGCGTTTGGGTTTTTCCATGGTATGAGTCCTCCGGAAATAGAATAAAGAGTATAAAACCTTAACTATAATACCACCTATTTGCAATATTCGCACGGCTTTTTTTGAAAAAAGACGAAAATATGGGCATTTTGCCTGCCGCGACGCGTGTTTGGCTGTCCCTTTTCTTCTTATATTTATTTTACGCTATTGATGAAAACGGGGTGAATATGATAAAATAAGGTATGCTTATTGAGCGGCTGAAACTGAATGATTTTCGCAACTATGAATCGCTTCTGCTCCGCCCGGACAGCGGCCTGAACGTTATCGTCGGAGAGAACGCGCAGGGCAAGACCAACGCGGTGGAAGCTATTTTTTTGTGCGCCTTCGGGCGTTCGCACAGAACGGCGAAGGACGCGGAGCTGATACGTGCGGGCTTTGCGGGCGGATACGTGGGCATGGACATTCGGGCGAAAAGCGGCGGCCGCACGATAGAGATAAAGCTTAAAAGCGGCGAACGCAAGCAGATATTCATAGATAAGCTTATGGCAAAGCGCACGGGCGAGCTTATGGGCGCGCTGAACGCGGTAATGTTCTCGCCGGAGGATTTGGAGCTGGTAAAGGGCGCGCCTGCCGAAAGGCGGCGGTTTATGGACATGGAATTGAGCCAGCTCAGGCCCGCTTATTATTACACATTGCAGCGTTATAACACCGCACTCAGGCAGCGCAACGCCCTGCTGAAGCCGGACGCCAAGGCGGACATGAACGCCGTTAGGCAGCAGCTTTATATTTGGGATGAGCAGCTCAGCAAAACGGGCGCGGAGATAATGCGCATGCGGGCGGAATTTGTGCAAAGGCTGGGGCTTATAGCCGGCCGGCTGCACAGGCAGATTTCGGGCGAAAGGGAAGCGCTGCTGGTGCGCTATGCCCCGGACGTGGACATAGAGCGCATGGGCGGCGGGGATGCGGAGGCCGCGCTGAGCGAGGCGCTGTATAATGGCGCTTTGGACGATATTCGCCGCGGATACACCGGTTCAGGCCCGCACAGGGACGAGCTGGAGCTTAACCTGAACGGCACGAACGTGAGGGTATTCGGAAGCCAGGGCCAGCAGAGAACGGCCGCGCTGAGCCTGAAGCTGAGCGAGCTGGAGCTTATCAAGGGCGAAACGGGGGAAAGCCCCGTGCTGCTGCTGGACGATGTTTTGAGCGAATTGGACGAGCCGCGGCAGCGGGCGCTGCTTGAGGCGATGAGCGACTGCCAAACTTTTTTGACCTGCACCACGCTTGAAGGATTAAAGCGCGCGGGGCTGAAGGGCATAAACGCATGGCGCTGCGCGGCGGGTACGCTTACACGCGAATAGATGTAAAGCAGAAAATGAAGGATCCGGCCGGATGGCCGATATGATTTTTTGAAACAAGGAGAAAACGGAAAATGAGCAACCACACCGATTACGATGCCTCTCAAATTCAGGTGCTTGAGGGGTTGGAGGCGGTAAAGCGCCGCCCGGGCATGTATATAGGCTCAACGGACTTCCACGGGCTGCACCATTTGGTGAAGGAGCTGGTGGATAACGCCATTGACGAGGCTATGGGCGGATACTGCAACCACATTGAAGTTACAGTCCATGGCGACAATTCCGTTACCGTTACCGATAACGGCCGCGGCATACCCGTTGACATGCATGAAAAGATGCATAAGAGCGCGCTGGAGGTTGCGCTTACGGTGCTGCACGCTGGCGGCAAATTCGGCGGCAGCGGCTATAAGGTCTCCGGCGGCCTGCACGGCGTGGGCCTGAGCGTTGTCAACGCGCTGTCCACATGGCTTATAGCCGAAGTAAAGCGCGACGGCAAGCTTTATTATCAGGAATATTCCTATGGCGAGCCTAAGGCCCCCGTTAAGGCCATAAAGGACATTCCCGAAGGCGAAAGCGGCACCAGCATAACATTCCTTGCCAACGATAAGATATTTGATGAGGTGAACTATAATTTCGATATTCTGGCGGATAGAATGCGCGAGCTTGCTTTCCTTAACGCGGGCGTAAGAATAACCGTGAGCGACGAGCGTGCCGAATCGCCCGACGTTCGCTCCTTCTGCTACGAGGGCGGCATAGTCAACTTCGTTAAGCATCTTAACCGCAAAAAGACCGTTCTGCACGAAGAACCCGTGTACATAACAGCAAGCCGCAACGAACCCGAAAAGCAGGAAGTGGCAACGGTTGAAGTCGCGCTGCAATACAACGACGATTATAACGAAAACGTGTTCACCTTTGCCAACAATATAAACACCGGCGAAGGCGGCAGCCATCTGGTGGGCTTCAGGAGCGCGCTGACCCGCGTTTTGAACGACTATGCGCGCAAATATAAAATACTCAAGGATAACGACGACGCCCTCAAGGGCGAGGATATACGCGAAGGACTCAGCGCGATAGTGAGCGTTAAGCTCGTTGAGCCGCAGTTTGAGGGCCAGACTAAGACAAAGCTTGGCAATGCATACATTCGCGGCCTTGTGGACAGCGCGGTGAGCGAGGGCATGAGCGTTTACCTTGAAGAGCATCCCACCGAGGCGCGCGCGATAGTGGACAAGTGCCTTACCGCCGCCCGCGCAAGGGACGCCGCGCGAAAGGCAAGGGAGCTTACCCGCAGAAAGACCGCGCTCGATTCAACGAGCCTGCCTGGCAAGCTGACCGACTGCACGGAGAAGGATCCAGAAAAGTGCGAAATATTCATAGTTGAGGGCGACAGCGCAGGCGGCAGCGCAAAGATGGGGCGCGATCCCGCACATCAGGCGATATTGCCCCTTCGCGGCAAGATACTAAACGTTGAAAAAACGCGCATGGACAAAATACTTGCCAATAACGAAATACGCGCCATGATAACGGCGTTCGGCGCGGGCATAGACGAGGAATTCGATACCAGCAAGCTCAGGTATCATAAAATAGTGTGCATGACCGATGCCGATGTTGACGGCAGCCACATAAGGATACTTATGCTCACGTTCTTCTTCCGTCATATGCGCCCGCTGATAGAGCAGGGCTATGTATACGTTGCGCAGCCCCCGCTTTACAGAATAACAAAGGGCAAGAACATATACTATGCCTATGACGACGAGGAGCTAAACAGCATACTTGAGCGCATAGGCCGCGACCCCAAGCCCCTTATAAACCGCTATAAAGGCCTGGGCGAAATGAACCCGGAGCAGCTTTGGGAAACCACGATGGACCCCGAGCGCAGGGTTATGCTGCAGGTGCATCTTGAGGACGCGATGAAGGCGGACGAGATATTCTCCGTGCTGATGGGCGATAAGGTGGAGCCCAGGCGCGAATTTATAGAAAACAACAGCAAGCTTGTTGTGGATCTGGACGTTTAACAGGGGAGGAGATAAGCGATGAACGAAAACGAGATAAGCCGCATAAGGCCGCTTGATCTGGAAAGCGAAATGAAGAAATCCTTCATTTCCTACGCCATGGCCGTTATTATAAACCGCGCCCTGCCCGACGTTAGGGACGGACTGAAGCCCGTACACAGGCGCATACTCTATTCAATGGACGAGCAGGGCTTCACGGCCGATAAGCCGTTCCATAAAAGCGCGCGTATTGTGGGCGATGTGCTCGGTAAATACCATCCGCACGGCGATTCCAGTGTTTACGATGCAATGGTAAGGCTTGCGCAGGATTTCAACAGCCGCTATATGCTCATTGAAGGCCAGGGCAACTTTGGCAGCGTGGATGGCGACGGCGCGGCCGCAATGAGGTATACCGAAGCCCGAATGTCCAAGCTGGCGGACGAAATGATGGCCGACATAGGCAAAAACACGGTCGATTTCATGCCGAACTTCGACGAAACGCTCATGCAGCCCAAGGTGCTGCCCAGCCGCTATCCAAACCTTCTTGTGAACGGCTCCGGCGGCATAGCGGTTGGCATGGCCACGAATATTCCGCCGCATAATCTGGGCGAAACAATAGACGCATATGTCGCCATGCTCGATAATCCCGAAATAACGGTTGAAGAGCTTATGGGCTACCTGCCCGGGCCGGACTTCCCCACGGGCGGCATAATAATGGGCAACGCCGGCATACGCCAGGCATACCGCACGGGCCGCGGGCGCATACTTGTGCGAGCGCGCGCGGAAATAGAGGAAACCGGCAGCGGCAAAAGCCGCATAGTTGTAACGGAAATACCGTATCAGGTGAACAAGGCAAGGCTGGTTGAAAAAATAGCCGAGCTTGTGCATGAAAAACGCATAGAGGGCATAAGCGATCTGCGCGACGCGAGCGACCGCAAGGGCCTTAGGATAATAATCGATCTCAAGCGCGACGTTAACGCAAACGTTGTGCTCAACCAGCTTTATAAGCATACCCAAATGCAGGATACGTTCGGGGTGATAATGCTTTGCCTTGTGGACGGCGAACCCAAGGTGCTTAACCTTAGGGAAATGCTGTATCATTATATGCGCTTCCAGGAGGACGTGGTAACGCGCCGCACGCAGTACGACCTTGATAAGGCAAGGGAAAGGCTGCACATATTGGAAGGCTTGATGATAGCGCTGGACAATATAGACGAGATCGTTGAGCTTATCAAGCGCAGCGCGAACTCGGCGGAGGCTAAGACGGCATTGTGCGAACGCTTCGCTCTGAGCGAAAAGCAGGCGCAGGCGATACTGGATATGCGCCTTGCAAGGCTGACCGGACTCGAGCGGGACAAGATAAACGACGAGCATGCGGAGTTGACCAAAACCGCCGCCTATTATGAAAGCATACTGGCCGACGAAAACAAGCTGCGCGGCATAATACGCGACGAAATACTGGAAGTAAGGCGCCGCTATGCCGACCCCAGGCGCACGGAGATTGCCCCCGCGTCGGACGACATTGACCTGGACGATATCATTCAGGAAGAGGACATGGCCGTTACCATGACGCACCTTGGCTACGTTAAGCGCATAGCTGCCGATTCGTACAAGGCGCAGAACCGCGGCGGCAAGGGCATAATGGCGCAGGCCACGAGGGACGAGGACTTTGTGGAGCATCTGTTCGTGACGAGCACGCATAATTACATAATGTTCTTCACCAACACGGGCAGGGCGTATAAGATAAAGTGCTACAACATCCCCGAAGCTTCGCGCACGGCCAAGGGCACGGCGATAGTGAACCTGCTGCAGCTTGCCGGCGGGGAGAAGATAACCGCCGTATTCCCCGTGGATAAGGATACGGAAGGCGAATACCTTGTGCTTGCCACGAAGGACGGCGTTATAAAGAAAACGCCCATGAGCGACTTTGACAACATCCGCAAGGGCGGCATAATTGCCCAGAACCTTAGAGATGGGGACGAGCTGATAAGCGTGCTGCTTTCAAAGGGTGATGACGATCTGCTCATAGGCACGCGGGAAGGCAAGTGCCTGCGCTTCAATGAAGGCGACGTAAGGTCGATGGGCAGGACAGCCACGGGCGTAAGGGCCATAACACTTGAGGACGGGGACGAGGTAATTGACGTGAACCTCATAGCACCGGGCATGACGGTGCTTTCCATAACCGAAAAGGGCATGGGCAAGCGCACGGATGAAGAAGAATACCCGCTGCGTCACCGCGGCGGCAAGGGCGTTATAGCCAACGCAATAACCGAAAAGACGGGCAAGCTTGCCTGCATGAAGGTTTGCACGGGGGACGAGGACATAATGATGATACGCGACGACGGCACCGTTATCCGCACGCCGGTTGACAAGATAAGCGTGTTCTCCCGCAATACGCAGGGCGTAAGGTTGATGAGGGTTGACGAAGGCACGAAGGTTGCAAGCGTTGCGCTCGCCCCGCACGACAAGGGCGAGGAGACGGAGGAAGAATGAACCTTTTTCTCACGATAGCGTTCCTGTTCTTTATTGGCAGCATGGCCGGATGGGGGATAGAGGTGGTGTTCCGCCGCTTCTTCTCCTCCGCCAATCCTGAGCGCAAATGGATAAATCCGGGGTTCCTTTCGGGACCCTATTTGCCTTTGTACGGGTTCAGCTTGTGCGTGCTGTTCCTGCTGTCGCTGCTGGAACAATATATACCAATCGAGAATACGGCGCTCAGGAAGGCGGCGCTGTTCGCCGTGATGGCGGCGGCGGTAACGCTGGTTGAATACATTGCCGGGCTTATTTCAATAAAGCTTCTGCATGTTAAGCTTTGGGATTATTCCAAGCAATGGGGCAATATACAGGGCATAATCTGCCCCAAGTTCACGCTGGGCTGGGCGGTGCTGAGCGCGGTATATTATTTCCTTATTCATCCGCGCATTGAAAACGCACTTGTCTGGCTTTCCAACAACCTTGCGTTCTCGTTCATAATAGGGTTTTTCTACGGTGTGTTCGTTATAGATTTGGTGAATGCCACGGCGCTTATGGTCAAGATAAAGCGCTTCGCGGACGAAAAGCAGATAGTGGTAAAATACGAGCAGCTGCGCGAGCATATCCGCGTGAACCGCGAAAAGCGGCTTGAGAAGGCCAAGTTCCTTATGAGCATGGGCCCGCAGAGCGCAATGGCAGAACAGTTGAAGCAATATTATGATAAGTTCCGCGACGAATTGGAGCGCAGCAAAAAGGACGCGCGGAAAACCGACGGGGGAGATGAAAAATAAATGGCCGGCTATGATGTAGTGGTGCTTGGCGCGGGCCATGCCGGGTGCGAAGCCGCGCTTGCGTGCGCGCGAATGGGGCTGAACACGGCGGCGATAACGCTGAACCTTGATTCAATAGCCATGATGGCATGCAATCCCGCCATAGGCGGCACGTCCAAAGGCCAACTCGTGCGGGAGATAGACGCCCTTGGCGGGGAAATGGGGCTTGCGGCGGACGATGAATTTATTCAGATGCGCATGCTCAATACCGGCAAAGGCCCCGCGGTATATTCCCCGCGTGCGCAGATGGACAAGCGCCGCTATCACGAGCGGATGAAACGCGCGCTGGAGGCGGAGCGAAAGCTTACCCTTATTCAGGGCGAGTGCGCCGCGATAGAGACCGAGCACGGCCGCATAAGCGCAATAAGGCTCTCCGGCGGGGTGAAAAGCGAAGGCGAGCGCATAGAGTGCCGCGCGGTTGTGGTTGCAACGGGCGTGTATCTTAAAAGCCGCATCCTGATAGGCGACCGCGTGTGGGAGCAGGGGCCGAGCGGCCTTGCCCGCGCGGAGGGCCTGTCCGCATCGCTGAGGGAGCTGGGCTTTGAACTGAGGCGGTTCAAAACCGGCACGCCGCCGCGCGTGCTTGGGCGGACGCTTGACTTTGACGAAATGGAAATACAGAATGGGGACAGTCCCGCAAGGCCGTTTTCGTTCCTGCACGATATGGACAGCCGCGCGCAGCGGCCGTGCTACCTTACCTATACAAACGCGGCTACGCATAAGGTGATACTGGATAACATAAACCGCAGTGCCATGTATTCCGGCCTTATCCATGCCGCCGGAACGCGCTATTGCCCCAGCATAGAGGATAAGCTGGTGCGCTTTGCAGACAAGGACAGGCATCAGCTTTTCATCGAGCCGGAAGGCTTATCCACGGACGAAATGTACGTTCAGGGCATGAGCACAAGCCTGCCTGCGGACGTGCAGCGGGATATGCTCAGGACAATACCCGGCATGAGAAACTGCCACATAACCCGTTACGGCTACGCAATAGAGTACGACTGCATAGACCCGCTTTCGCTCAACAATGCGCTTATGAGCCGCGATGTTGCGGGGCTGTTCTTCGCGGGGCAGATGAACGGCAGCTCCGGTTACGAGGAAGCCGCGGCGCAGGGGCTTTACGCCGGAATTAATGCCGCGCTTTGGATAAAGGGCGAAGAGCCGCTTATACTTTCCCGCGCCGATGCATATATAGGCGTGCTGTGCGACGACCTTACCGGAAAGGGCACGAACGAGCCATACAGAATGATGACCTCCCGCGCCGAATACAGGCTGCTTTTGCGGCAGGACAATGCGGACGAGCGGCTGACGGAGCTTGGCAGGCGGACGGGGCTTATATCGGACGAACGCTACGCGCGGCTGATGAAAAAGCAGCAGGAGATAGCGAACGCGCGAATAAAGCTTGAAAAATCCGTTCCGCCGGAGGAAAAGCTTATAAAGCTGATGGAAAGCCGCGGCGAAACCCCGCCAAAAACAGGCATAAAGCTGAGCGAACTGCTAAGAAGGCGCAGCATAGGATACAGTGACCTTGTTATGCTTTATCCCGAAAAGGTGGACGATATAAGCGCGGAGGCGGCGGAGCAGGTTGAACTCAACGAGCGGTATGCAGGCTATATTGAAAAGGAGCGGCTGCACGTTGAAAAATTCAGCGAGATGGAAAACGCGCTCCTGCCTAAAGATACGGACTATTCCCAAATTGCAGGGCTTAGGCTTGAAGCAAGGCAGAAGCTCAACAAAATGCAGCCGGAGAGCCTGGGCCGCGCAAGCAGGATAAGCGGCGTATCGCCCGCGGACATAGCGGTGCTAATGATATGGCTCAAGCGCCGCAAGGAGGCCGAATGACAAAGGAACTTATACTTTCCCTTATACCCGGGGCGAGTGAGGAGCAGGCGGGCAAGTTCATAAAATACTATGAACTGCTGATAGAATGGAATGAAAAAATGAACCTGACCGCCATAACGGAGGAGCGGGAGGTTGCTGAAAAGCACTTTGCCGATTCGCTGCTGCCTATGGAACTGATACCCCAAAACGCCAGGTGCATAGACGTTGTGGTACCGGCGCGGGGTTCCCGGGAGTGCCGCTTATGATAATGCGGCCGGATATAACCGTTACGCTGCTTGACAGCCTTAATAAGCGCCTTATATTTTTGAATGAAGTAATACGCGCATTGGGGCTTGAGGGCAGGGCGAAAACGCTGCATATGCGCAGCGAGGACGCGGGCCGCGCGGCCGCGCACA